>Ga0209632_10004754_pt1 | contig 11965 bp, 7 predicted proteins | sample COG_10_FD_184754 | JGI IMG/M metagenome (GOLD analysis project Ga0209632, IMG submission 184754) | Pelagic Microbial community sample from North Sea - COGITO 998_met_10 (SPAdes) (version 2) | ecosystem: Environmental > Aquatic > Marine > Neritic zone/Coastal water | place: Helgoland, sampling...
AGGATAGTATGGATTCTATTATGGATCGTGCTAAGGAAGCAGCAGAAACAATGCGAAGAGGAGGTGGTATCGGTTATGATTTCTCTAAAGTACGCCCTAGAGGTACTCAAATTAAGTCATTGGAGAGCCAAGCTAGTGGGCCTATCTCTTTTATGTCTATCTTTGATGCAGTATGTCAAACAATTAGTAGTTCCGGTCATAGACGCGGGGCGCAAATGGGTGTACTCCGTATTGACCATCCAGATATCGTTGATTTCATTACTGCTAAACGTAATTCTGATAAGCTCACTGGTTTTAACATATCGCTAGGCATTACTGATAAGTTTATGGAGGCTCTCTCTAAGGAAGACGATAGCTTTGATCTAGTATTTGATGGGATTGTCCATGAGACTGTCTCTGCAAAGGAGATCTGGGATCTAGCAATGGAGTCTACATGGGATTGGGCTGAGCCTGGTGTCTTGTTTATTGATCGTATCCAAGAAATGAATAACTTATACTACTGTGAGGACATTAGTGCTACTAACCCATGCGGTGAACAACCATTACCACCTTATGGTGCTTGCCTACTAGGATCTTTTAACTGCACTAAGTATACAATTAAGAATAAAAATGATAAATACACATTCGACTTTGCTCAATTCAAAGAAGACATCCCCCACGTTGTTCGTGCTATGGATAACGTTGTTGATCGTACTATCTACCCCTTAAAGGAGCAAGAGGATGAGGCAAAGAATAAGCGGAGAATGGGACTCGGCGTTACAGGTCTTGCTAATGCAGGCGAGATGCTTGGATTCGAGTATGGCTCTAAGCCTTTCCTACGATGGATGGAAAAAGTTTTCGCATGTCTCAGAGACAACACCTACTACGCCTCAGCAAAACTTGCAGAAGAGAAGGGAGCATTCCCCCTCTATCGTGAAGACTACCTAAAGGGTAACTTCATTCGTACACTCCCAGCATTTGTCCAAAAGGAGATCCGAAAGCATGGTATTAGGAACAGCCACCTCACATCTATTGCGCCTACTGGGACAATCTCCCTCGTGGCAGATAACATCAGTGGTGGAATCGAACCAGTCTTTTCACATTCATACGAGCGTACCATCCAGACTTTTGACGGACCACGCTATGACAACGTTAAGGACTATGCTTTCGCACGAGGAGTTGAAGGACGAAAGGCAGATGACATTTCAGTTCATGAACACTTAGCTGTTCTTACTTTAGCCCAGCACTACATCGACAGTGCTTGTTCTAAAACCTGCAATGTGGGGGATGATGTTACTTATGATGATTTCAAACGTGTTTACGAAACGGCATGGAAAGAGGGAGCCAAGGGCTGTACCACATTTAGGCTCTCTGGAAAACGCTACGGAATCTTCAATGAGGCCGTGGAAGAAAAAGAGGAAGCTGAGGTCCAGATTGAAGTCACTCCAGAGGAGAACGGAGCGAAGGCAGAGGCGTGTTTTTTTGACCCGACTACTGGGCAGCGAGAGTGCTCGTGAGTTATTAGATTAAAATAGGAGGTAGCGATGCCACAACAGATTATACCAATTACAGATCTAGCATCAGCTGGTCTTGTGCAAGATACTCCTGCAGTGTCGCTACCACCTAATGTCTTCTCAGAGGTACACAATGTTCGCTTTAGGGATGGGGCTGTTAAAAGGTTCCCCTCTGATGTTGATAAACTAACGTCACTCACAAACGTTGTGTACGTTGCGTACTGGCCTTCTACACTTGGAGATCGATATGTAGTTATTACAGACAACGGATCTAATACAGTGTTCACAGTATACAACGATAGCTTCTCTGTTGTATCATCACAAGGTGGTACTAACACTGGGGTAACTGGTGGTAGTTGGCAGCATACTTTATTTAATGGTGGTTATCATATCATCTTTAATAATGGTAACTCTACACCTGTGTTCCTACAAGATGATGTAGCTGGGGTTACTCACTTACCTGGATGGGACTCTTATGCTGTTGAAGAAGAGATTACTTCTTTTGAGCATGATGGCTCTGTAGGTTCTATTCCAGTTAAAAATACTGTGTTTGCAGACCCTGGTGCAGGTAACTTAATCTCTATTAAAATAACTGCACTACCTCGTAATACAGCTGAACCAATACACACTGAAACAGTTACTATAAATTCTGCAGGAACCATAACACCTGATGGAACATTGGTTGACATAGGTACAATTTCTGGGGTTAACTATGGGAATAACTCATTTAACTTCACCCCAGACACCTCTTCTGGTGGTACGGTTTATAAAATATCTGTAACCACGGCTGCGATAGCATCTGTTACAGCAGGTGTTATTAGGTCGTATGGTAACTTATTAGTTGCAGGTAATCTAAAAGAAACAGGTGGTCGTACTCTTACAGGTACTGTTAGAACCTCTGATGTTGCAGGTCCAGGTGTTATGCCTGAGAACTGGAATCCCTTTAAGAATGGTGCTAACACAGCAGACGAATTTATCTTAGCCTCTACAGGAACTATACAAGACCTAGCAGAGCTACAGGGTGTCCTGTACGTGTATACAGACTCTTCTATCCACTCCATTCAACAGACCAACTCCCCTATTGTTCCCTTTCAGATTGCAACAGTAACTGACAACTATGGGGTTAACAATACAGATGGTGTTATTGAAGTGGATGGTAAACATATTGTGTATGGCAGTAACGATTGCTATGTATTTGGTGGTCATCCTGGATCAATTTCGTCTATTTCTGATGGGCGTGTAAGGAATTTCTTTCGTAATAATATAACAATTAAATCAGTTAGGTTTAATAAGTATGATGAGATTTGGTTCTGGTCTAGCTCAACTGTATATGTTTGGAACTATCGTAATAATGTGTGGACTAAACGAGACTTACCCACAGGTACAAACTCTGTGTCTGCTGTTCGAGGAGACTTGCTCCTTTCAGCACCTACGAAACTGGTTGGTGTAGATGGAAGCTCATTTTTATCGGGGGCTGTACTAGAGCGTAAGCGTATGGCAGTTACCCCTGAGTTTGACACTGAGAGTGTTTCTGGGATGGCACTGCTGTTTGATGGTGCCTCTAAAGCTGACATTAAGTATGATGGGATTGATAAAGTCGGAGAGGCGGTTGACTTCACAGCTAATGCTGCAATACCTTTTGATACCACTACGGATTACAAGGCAGACGTTAGGTTTAATGGTAGATTCTTAAACTATAGGATTGAAAGCCAGTCAAGTGAAACAACCCTTGATTGGAATCTTACAGGTTATCAAATTCAAATAAGCAAGGGAGGCAGTAGGTAATGAGTATTATCAGACCCCCATTTACTGGAAACTCTACACTAGACTCTTGGACAAATCAGATAACACAAGCTCTTAACATGGGGTTACTATTACCTGGGGTTCAAGGACAGACTGGTGGAGGGGGTGCATCTGGTAACACTGCAATATATTTATATCAAAGAACTGCAGTAAACACGGCCCCCTCAAGGCCAACAAGTGTTACCTATGATTACACAGATATTGAAAATGTAACCATTACGGCTAACAATGGATGGTCGGGGGAAATACCAGACACCAGCGATAAATATCTTTGGATTACATTTAGATACATCTCAAATTTACAAGATACAATAACGGGTGATAACAGCTGGAACACTGTGGTGTTGTTGTCTATTGGTGGAGATGATGGGGCTAATGGTTCTAATAGTGCTCGTGTTCTAATTCATAAAAAATACAGTTCAAATGTTTTACCAGCAAGTGAGATATTTAGTGGTACTTTTACCTACACTTTTGCATCTGGTGTATTAAGTGGGGGGACTATCAATGGGTGGTCTCAAACAGCAACATCACTGTCTGCAGGAGAGTTTTTATTTACATCAGAAGCGTTAGCATACTCTGCTGAAGCAACTGTGGATATCCCATCTTCATCTTTCAGCACTCCTCAAATTACAGGGGCGGGGCAAGACGTTTCAAGCACTATCTATCTATATGATTCAAGTATAAATGCACCGTCAACACCTTTAGCTACAGAGGGTTTTAACGCTACAACTGGTAATGCAGTTGATACAGGAACTTGGACAACCCTTGTACCGTCTATTGGTTCTGGTCAGGCACTTTGGATAGCAACTACAAATGTCACTCAAGTAGAAGGGGCTGATGATTTCACAAGTGATGGTTGGACTGTTTATCAGGCGAGTGGGTATGATGGTACTGAAGGAGATCCAGCCCCAAGGTTTGTTTCACGTAGGTTATACGCATCCTCATCTACAGGTACACCTGGTGCTCCATCTGCGACACTAACGTGGTCAACCCTTGCACTGTCTGGTATCACAGCAGGTACCCCATCAGCAACTTGGTCGGAGACTGCACCAACAGCCATTGCCACTTCAACTACGTTGGTTTACTTCTCTGACTTTTTATTCACAGATGTAACAGGTATAGCTACAACCAGTTCAGATACTGGTACCACTCCTAAAGAGGGGATATCTTTTTCAGGTCTTGTGACATTTTCAGATGGTGATTTTGCACTTGATGGTAGTACTGTCACATCAATAGACGGTAGTAATATTACTACAGGTTCTATTTCAGGTAGTCCTCCTGGGGTGAATCCTCCATCAGCAGGTAGTGCCCCCACTGGTACTGAAGATGGAACGTCTTTAAACCTAACTGATGGTAACCTTACTATTGGTAACTCAATTAACTATCTCAGTTGGGATGGATTAAAACTAACAGTTCAAGGTGATATCATAAACTACCAAGATAAATTCTTCAGGGGTCAGGGTAGGTATGACTATGCGACTATCACTACAGACACTGATGACCTCGTTAGTAACGGTGTTGTCTTTACAGGTTGGAATGCGTTTGGTTTAGTTGCTGGTGGTGGAGGTAGTACCGGAAGTTGTAGGTTAGAAAACAACGGCTGGGCCACCTCTGGCGGAGGCGGTGGAGCAACTATTCAATTTGGGTTATTCGTTGACGAGAATGATATAATTAACGTAGATGTAGGTTCAGGTGGTTCTTCAGGCAATACCTTTGCAACCCAAGCAGGTGCAGGTGGTGACACCACATTTACATTGATACGCAATGGTGTAACCTATGTCCTTACAGCTGGTGGTGGAACAGGGGGTCGTGGTAACAGTTACTCATTAACATCTGGTGGTGAAGGAGGAGTAGTGTCCTTTACGCGAAATGGTGCATCCCGAACTCTTGCTCAGATGCAAGCCCTCGGTATTTTCCAAAACCTTGCCGAACAAGATGGGGGTACGGGTGGAGACACACCTAACACAAGTAGCAACTCACAGGGTCGTGGTGGTGGCGGTGGCGGTGGTGTGGATATCTACCTCACTAAGGACATCTCTGGCATTGGCTCAACGTATGTTGATGGTAAAATTGGCAACTCTACAGTAGGGGATACCGCCTACGGTGGATCTATTTGGGGATTAGCAACCGGATATGCTACGTCTGATCTTCCTGCCTCCACAAACCAGACAACTGCTGGCACTGTCCCCGCAGGTCTTGTAATATACAATTCACCGCTTATTGATTCGACTCCAGATTTTACCCCTGGTAATTTTATGGGTGCAGCCGGATCACCCCGTCCTGCTGTAGCAGGTTCAATTAGTGGTACCTCTGGAGGAACACCTGGAGGTGGTGCTGGCGGAGGCTCTGCATCTTGGAATTCACATAATGCCACAATCACCTCTAGCGGTGGTGATGGTGGTGTTGGAATAATTTACTACGTAGCTCTTTGAAGGAAATAAAATGCCAGTAAAATATGTAAAGTATTTAGATACAAATAACAACGTCCTTAATATAGGTGTTGGTGACTACACTAAACTGCAGGGCCGAGTAGGAACCGTTAAGGGCGGAGGTGTGGTTGCTCAAGTGGTGGATGGAACCCCTAATAGCATACTTGAAGACTTTAGGCGGCAACAGAGGGAATACGTCTTCGCTCAAACTATAGACAAGATGAACACCATTTGGTATGACACACTTACTGATACGCAAAAAGAAACACTAGCTACTTGGAGATCCGAATGGCTAAATTATCCTGAAACAAATATTATTCCTACAGTAGATGTAACAGAGATTTTTGGAGAATTTAATGTGGTGGAAGAATAAAAAGAAAGAAGCAAATATTCAGTTTACATGCGATAAGCATTTAGTTGATGTGCTTCCACCTCCAGTTCCTTCAGTGAAAACTTTACCTGAATGGTTTAAGAAGTGTCCAAATTCTTATGGACCCGTAAGGACAGCTAAGAGATGTGTACCTATGTTAGACGCTATGTCTCTTGGTTTTACACTTCCTTTGTGGGCAGATTTACGCATCACAGTAACAGAAGATGATCATGGTAAAAGATGTACTATGGAAATGACTCCTGGCTTTTCAAGAATGGATAGTCATAATTGGGAACAAGTAGGAGAGGAATGTACTACTAAGAAGTATGAATTTGGGAGATCCTTAAATAGACTAATGTCTCCCTGGGTTATCAAAGCTTCACCAGGATACTCTGTATATTTCAAAAACCCAGCTAATGATTGGTCTAATGATATTGAAATCTTTGAAGGTATCATTGACGCTGACACATATGCTGGTTACGCTAATCTAGTATTTGTATGGAAATCAGATAAGTGCGGAGAGTGGATTATACCAGCTGGCACTCCTATTGCTCAGTTAATCCCATTTAAACGGGACGAGTTAACTATGAGTGTTGGGGAGATGGATATGCATGAGAGGCATACAACTCAAAACAAGTTAAGTATACACTTTAACGATGCATATCGAAAGCTGTTTTGGCACAAACGTAAGCAATGAGGACGACATGATAAGATTATTAAGTGGCCCTGAGTTGGCAGACAAGTGGCATAAGTTAAGGCCCTTAATCGATCAAGCATTAGAACATGGAGGAGGGGCCGTGACATCTCACGGACTCTTCCTGCAATGCTTAGGTGCTGTGGGACAATGTTGGATTAGACATGAAGGTGAGGTATGTATTACCCGCTTTGAAGAAATAGAAGGTAAACGACAGCTATCTGTTATTGCCTGCACTTCACCTGGTTTGTTAGAGTTTCTTCCAGAGTGTATGAATATATTTGAGGATTTCGCACGTTTCAATGATTGCAAAAGAACTGTAGTCTATGGGCGCAAAGGTTGGGCACGTGCCCTTAAAGAATACGGATACCGTGAGACGTTCATAACGCTCACTAAGGAGGTTTAATATGGCTACTAGTACAACAACAACAGGGTTACCAGAGTGGGCACAGCCCTATGTAGAAGAGAGCTTAGGCAGTGCTGTTGACCTATACAATGTAGGGGCTTATGAAAATGTTGCAGGGCTGACTCCGGAACAGCTTGCTGCACTAGAGAAACAAAAGACACTTGGGGGCACTGGTGGTATATACGATCAGATAGCTGCAGATAGTTACGGAGCTACTCAAGCATATCGTGATGCTGCTGCTGGTACTGGTTTGTTTGGAGCTGATGCTTTAGGTCAACAGACATCTGCTATATCTGGATCTATTGGTTCTGCAATGAGTAAGCTTCTTGGTGAACAACGTGGTGGGTATAGCCAATCAGGAAACCTAGGGGGTGCCAGAGCACAGAAATCTATGGACACAGCCGCTATGCAAGTTGGTGGGGATATGGCAGCAGCTGAGCTTGCCAATCGCCGTAGTGCTGCCTTGGCTGGGGCTGGTGGTGTGTTTGGAGCTGGGTCTGGTCTTCAGAATCAATTTGGAGCAGGTGCTAACCTGCTTGGTCAAGCGGGTTCAGCTATACAGCAGCAGAATCAGAATGAAGGTGATGCTGCATATCAGGGTATTCAACGATTGTTTGGACTCTATGGTTCTCCTGCTTTGGGCAGTAAGAGTGTAATGACAGGTGGGGGTAAGTAATGAGACGTATAATACAAAAGTACCAAGAGGGTGGTGTGGTTCAGTCTGCACCTGGCCCTGCGGTGGCAACAGGTATTCCTCAAGGTGGTCATGCAGCTGCAGCTATTCAAAGTTACCTAAGTGGTCAGGCAGCTGGACCTTTGTCCTATTCATCCACTACTGGTGGTGATGCTAACCAAACTCGTCTTGATTACCACGCAGCTGCAAAAATCCTAAGAGATAAAAGAATAGCTGACGCTGCCGCCGCTGCTGCCGCTGCTGCTACTGCCGCTGTTGTTAATTCTGATGGCGGTTCAAATAATAATACTGCATCTGTTTCATCTAATAATAACAACAGTACTGGCAGTGATGGTTCAACTTTTTCTTGGCAGACTGATCAAGATACGTATGGTGCTACTGGTGGATTTTGGGGTGGTGATGAAACATCCGAAACTAATCTTATTAATAACGAGAGTATTTCAGATGATGACTTCTGGGACACTTATGAGTCCGGTAATTCGTCTGGTGGTCTTATTTCCGGAGGCGGCTCAGATGGACAAGGAAACTGGGGTGTAATCGGTGATATTGGTGGGGCTATTGGAGATGCTTTTGGTATTACTAATTACTCTGGTAATAACGACAATAACAGTAGCTCTACAACAACCACTACATCAAACAGTGGTGGTGGTTGGGAGGATAGTGCATGGAACCCTAAGAACTGGAACAACGGCGGCAATGTGACTAGTGATATCCAAAGATATAATAATGGAAGCACTGGTGGTGTATCAATAGCCAAATCAGGTAATGAGGAGGAAATACGTCAACGTCAATTGATGAGTTCCCCACTACCAAAGGCACAAGCAAGTCCTCTCTCAGAGATTGGATCTCAACTTGCAATGGGTGCTATTGATAAGGGTATTGGATCTGCAGCTTCTTCTATGGCAGCTAAGGAAGGTATCATGGGCACTCTTGGAAACGCTTTAGGTGGTAATGCTGCTACTGGTGCTGTTACTGGTGCTGCTGGTACAGGGTTAATGGCAGCCCTTGGACCTATCGGAATTGGTATTGGCCTAGGTAAATTGTTTGGACTATTTAACGATGGGGGTAAGGTCCCTTGCTCTTGTGGCAAAACATCTTGCAAATGTGCAAAAGAAATGAAGTCACCACTATCAGGAGAATGATATGATCGATAAAACAGATCCAACTAATAGGGATACTGTACCTGCGATGCTAACACCTGGGGAATTTGTCCTCAACAAGGAAGCATCAACTATGTTTGCTCCTGTGATAGAGCAAATGAATAACGCAGGTTTACAGCATCGTGCAATGAAAAACATGGGTGGTGGTATTCAAAACTACAATGATGGTAGTGCTGGTGGGGTTAAAGCTTCTCCGTACACTTATGAAGATAAGATTGCGTTTATAAAAGAAATTACCCCTCATGCAAACAGGGTGGGGGCTAAACTTGGTATAGACCCCAAGTTAATTATTGCTCAGGCAATCCAAGAAACTGGTTGGGGCGAAAAGGTAAAGGGTAATAACTTTTTCGGTATCAAATCACATGGTAAAGAAGGTGGACAAACCATCACTACCCATGAAAACATTGATGGTAAAAAGGTAAAAGTAAAAGATAGCTTTAGAAAATACGACAACATGGGACAGAGTGTTGAGGACTATGGTAATTTTCTTTTAAACAACCCTAGGTATAAGGGGGTATTAGAAGCTGATGGATTAGACGCTCAAATAGAAGCTATGGGAAACTCTGGTTATGCTACAGACCCTAATTATGGTAATGCATTATCTAATATTGTTGCTGGAAAAACATTTGTTAACAACTACACATCTACTCCTGTAGCAGAAGTCCCACAACCCACAACTCAAACAGCATCTTCAGAACCTGGACCAAGATTTTTCAGCGGTGGTGGTGCTGATGGTGTAGGAAACTTTGGAATTATTGGTGATTTCTTTGGTGGGGTAACAACACCACCTGTAGAGAATGTGTCTTCCATACCTCCTAAAACAATTCCTAATACTCAAGCAAATCCAATTACTGTTGAACAGGCAATCATGCAAGCTAGTGTACCACAGGTACAAGCAGCACCCCCAGCACCAACAGACTTCGGTGAAGCCTTCAAAGACGCACGAGCTGACATGGGAGCGGGAGGTATCTTTACCTTTCGTGGTCGTGATTATACTACTAATTATGCTGAAGAAGAAGATAAGACGATGACTGCTAACATGGGTGGTTCTGTTTATCTCAATATGGGAGGTTACCCACAAGAGTACTTAGATAATTATCGTAAAGCTATAATGGCTAACATGGGTCCGGAGTACTTGGCTAGAATAGAGAGAATAGTAAGTAAAGACGCTGCTCGTGAACTACAAGCGCAAGTTCGTCCAGACTATACACCAGGTAATATAAAGGAAGACTCTGCTTCATCTGAGCCTATGGCATATAACGATCCTGCTTTAAAGGCTAGATCAGACGGGGAGATTGATTTAAGATTGTCAGATCGAATGCTAGATAAAAACTTATATTTATCACAACCTGGCACTGGTATGACAACAGAAGAATCTATAGCTAAGCGTAAGAACCTTGCGTCTAATAGTTATGTACCGATGCCAGAAGTGAACAGTGATGAGTCATTACTTCAAGGTTCTTCCGGAAGCGTTGCGAGTGCTGCTCGTTCTTTCCCAAGTGACTACCCAATTAATATGGATGTCCCAAGGATTGAAGGCTACAACATTCCAGCCCCTATCCCAGCCCCTAGACCAACCATGATTGGTGGTCAGTTGTACTATTTGAATGGTGATGGTCTTGTTACAGATTCAAATGGTAACCCTGTCCAAGATCCTGAAATTGGTTCTGCTGTTCAAGATAAACTTAACTATAGCCCAGAGGAATCTGCTGCTAATGCACAAGCATACAACGAATCTATAGCTCAGCAAAATGTATTCAATGGTACTACCCCACAATCGGTAAACCCAAGCTATGATTCAATGCGTCAACAGCAAGAGTCTAATGCTGCTGAGGCAGAAAGGATTAGAGCGGAGATTGCACAGATTGATATGAAACGTCAGGCTCTTAATGACGGGTTTAACAATAGAGAACCAATAGTTGTCCCACTATTAGAGCGTGGTCCCCCTTTGCTTGTAGAGGGTTTTGTTCCAGATGTTCCTGCATATGAGGGTGAGTTAGGTGGTTTAATGCCCCCCTATGAAGGTGAATTGGGTGGTGGTAACATACCTAATCTAAACCCTGCTGCTAATCTTGATGTTGGTCACCCAGATCGTGTGGCTGCTATTAAGGCTGGCACTCTTGAACCAACTGATGCTGATTATGCATTTGATGAAGAGCAATATAGACTTTCTGAGGCTCTTAGGCAAAACAGAATAGATCAAGCAGTTGCAGATGAGTATGGTAAAACAGTTGGTGGTGATGGTTCTTTAAAATCTGAAGAACAAAGACTTGCTGCTCAACTGTCTGGTGTTCCTTTTATAGATTACCCACCTATTGAATCAGCTGATATTGCAAGTAGCTTACCACCGGAACTTACTGAGGATGCTGTCATTGCAAGTGGGTTACCTCAAGCTAAGACTAATCCTACTGTTATTCTTCAAGCAGCTAATAAAATACAGACTGCAGAAGATGCTATCGAAAAAGCAAAAAGGGATCTTGCTACTGCTGAAACTGGTATTAGGAATGCTTCATCCGCTGAGCAAGTTGCAAGGTACGAGGAGATGGGTAAGAAAGCTAAGACAGATCTCACAACCTCTTCAGCTGACTTAGCAAAGGCGCAAGAAACACAAAGCAATATAGATGAAGTTGATGCTGCTGCAGAGGCTGACAAGGCAACCCTAACTGAGACAACCAAAGCACAAGCTGATGCTGCACGTGAAGCAGCCTTGAGTTCTCTAGGGTTCTCGACAGGCCCTGAGAAGAAGGGACCTGGGGCAACCAAAGGGCCTATGATTAAGACGGGACCTAATGGTACTATCTTAGATGCTAATGGTAAGCCCATTGTTAATCTTACACCACAGCAAGCAATCACCTCTGATGCAGCGGCGAAAGCTAAAGCAGAAGCTGATAAAATAGCGGCTGCGGGTGGTGGTAA
>Ga0209632_10004758_pt1 | contig 11959 bp, 10 predicted proteins | sample COG_10_FD_184754 | JGI IMG/M metagenome (GOLD analysis project Ga0209632, IMG submission 184754) | Pelagic Microbial community sample from North Sea - COGITO 998_met_10 (SPAdes) (version 2) | ecosystem: Environmental > Aquatic > Marine > Neritic zone/Coastal water | place: Helgoland, sampling...
TGTAATGAAAAAGGCCGAGCAAATGCTCGGCCTTTTCTTTTTTGTACTCACTCCTCTTTCCTCAGCCTTTCTCTTTCCTTCTCCTATATTCTCTGTGCTCTCCACTTTGTACTTTTTACTCTGTCCTTAATACTCTTCCTTCTTGTACCGATATTCGCAATAAATGAAAGAGCTCTATTCCGCTATACGGGATTTCGTAAAGGAAGACCTGAATTGGTCTGTTTACGGCATTACCATGCTGTTTCTTACTGTAGCTATGTTCATTAATTATAGTTGTGCCATCGACCTAAATTTATTCAATCTGCGTAGCGGGTTCTCATCTCGGTTTGGTTATTACGGATTACTCTTTGGCGGAACTTACTTTGCCACTGCCCTACTCGCTTCTTGGAAAACGGAAACTGCGTTTCTGAAAGACTGGCGTTTTTGGGTTTTAGGAACCCTATTCGTTTTCATAGCCACCATTCCAAAACTTCATGTTTTAAAACTGGTTGATATTCGAGCTCAGGATTGGAAATTGCACGAAATGATATTTGTGTCAAAAGGACATTTCTTCGTTCATCAAATGGTTCTTTCGCTAGCTGGATTGGGAATTGTGAAGCTGTTATTTCATAAATGGGTCAATATTGAGTATGGCTTCCGAGCTGATTGGAAAACCCTAAAGCCGTACTTTTTTGTGTTAGCAATTGTTGCTCCTTTGGTAATTGGAGCGTCCTTCTTTCCCGACTTTCAGAAAGCTTATCCGCAATATAAACCTTGGAATTACAAAGAGGTATTTGACTTAAGCATTGGTCAACGCGCAGTCATCTTTGAAATGTGCTACTCTACAGGTTTTGTAGCTGTAGAAGCCATTTTCCGTGGTGCGTTGGCAATTACCATGGTTAAAATTATGGGGCCAAGAGCAGTGCTTGCTATGGCTTCATTCTACTGCGTTTTTCATTTTGGAAAACCAGCTGGAGAAGCCATTGGAGCTTTCTTTGGTGGTTATGTGCTAGGTACTTTAGCTATCCACAGCCACAGCGTTTTAGGCGGATTTTTTGTGCATTTAGGCGTAGCTCTACTAATGGAAACAATGGGCTATTTACATCATTACATGTGATCTTCTACTCTATTGCAATCCAATGCACTTCCAAATTCTGACCCCACCAAGTATTATCAACTCTGTTAATCACCATGTTGAATCCTGTCGCAGTAACAGATTGAGTAGTCACGTTAAATGAATCGTCATATATGCTTCCAACTTCTGCAGAAGCCGTGCATATAACATGAGGGATTGTTTCAAACGGTTGTGAAAAAGTAACGGTGTACAACAGCAGTTCATTAGTCCCACCACTTGGTCCAACTAATTCTTTACCATGCTGGATAGTAGGTGTAGGGCCTGTAGGACCCGTAGCTCCTTGTGGTCCTGATGGACCTGCACTCCCAGCCAATCCATCATTTCCCGTTGGACCTTGAGCACCAGTTGAACCTTGAGGTCCTTGTGGTCCAGTAGGACCGGCACTTCCATTTTCGCCATCGTTTCCAGTTGGTCCTGTGGCCCCAACAGCACCGCTCCCACTGACCTTTGAGTAAAAAGCATACGGAACAGAAAGAAGCTGAGATGTACCCATTTCTTGAAAAGCTGTCCCTCCTACTGGGTCAAGTTCTACTTTCAAAAAGTGAGAAGCACTCCCCCAATTGATAGCTGAAAATGCACCTGATGTAACCGTTCCTCCTCCTATTTCGATGTTAAACAGACCAAAATCATTGGTTGATGTTGCTTGTGTTTCGGTGTATTCAACCGTACCACCAATGGAACCGCTAATTACACTAAGCTGTAAAGCAATGTTCTGGTTGACCAACACATTGCCGCCATTGTCTCGGGCAACACCTTGGTAATTCATTAGTTGCGGACTTCCTTGTCCGATTACCATATTAGGAATTAGTAAACTCGAGCTTAGTAATAATATGAGAAAGTACTTCATGGGTCAACCAATTCATTAAAATAGATTGCATAAATACAAATTTAATGATGACCCCAGTATACTAAAGAAGCCTGTATACTAAAGAAGCCATCGTATCTTTGCTTTCTCATAGTTTTTCAAAGCAACTGTAATGTCAAAAACCAGAAAAGTCCTTATTCCCGTAATTCTAATTCTCGGATTGATTCAATTCATTCCCCACGAAATAGAAACCGTAGTAGTTGACGAAACTGCCAAATTCACGACCGATAACATAGAAGTTCAAAGCATCCTAGACAAAGCCTGCATGGATTGTCATTCTAGCCAAACAACTTATCCTTGGTATGGAAACATTACCCCTGTTAACTATTGGCTAGAAGGGCATGTTAAAGAAGGACGCGAACATTTGAATTTTTCTGAGTGGAATAGTTATCCGCTAGAAGATCAAAAACATGTAGCCAAAGAAATTGTAGAAGTAGTTGGGAAGAAGGAAATGCCAATGCTTTTCTATTGGCTGATTCATTGGGATGCAAAGCTTACCGATGCAGAGAGAACCACTCTGACTGAATACTTCAAGACTATCTAGTGAACGAAACTTTCGAACTCATAGCCAATTTTAAACCCATGGGTGACCAGCCTACGGCAATCAAGCAATTAGTCGAAGGTGTAGAAGCTGGAGATACGGATCAAGTTCTGCTGGGCGTAACAGGTTCTGGAAAAACCTTTACAATGGCTAATGTGATTGCGGAAACAGGTAGGCCAACGCTTATTCTTAGTCACAATAAAACGCTAGCAGCACAGCTTTTTGGCGAGTTCAAACAGTTCTTTCCAAACAATGCTGTTGAATACTACGTGTCGTACTACGATTACTACCAACCAGAAGCATATCTACCTGTAACAGACACCTACATTGAGAAGGACCTTCAGATAAATGATGAGATTGAGAAGCATCGCTTGAGTGCAGCCGCTACGTTACTTTCTGGCAGAAGAGATGTTATTGTCATTTCCTCCGTTTCGTGCATTTATGGTATTGGAAATCCAACTGATTTCTCCAACAACACGGTAGAAATCAAAGTTGGGCAATTGATAAGCCGAGAGAAATTCATGCACAGTTTGGTTTCGAGTTTGTACGCTCGTGCAAACGTCACTATTGAACGCGGTCAGTTTCGTGTAAAAGGTGACACCGTTGATGTGTGGGTGGCTTATGCCGATTATGCTTACCGCGTTTTCTTCTTTGGCGATGAGATTGAGGAAATTGAGAAAATTGACCCAAAAACAGGTTCCACTATTGAAACACTGCAACGTGCGGTCATTTATCCAGCAAACAACTTCGTTACTACTAAAGACACACTGCTTGAGAAAATCTGGGAGATTCAGGAAGACATGGTCAAGCAGGTTGACTATTTCAATGAAACAGGAAAGCCGCTGGAAGCCAAACGTTTACAGGAACGCGTTGAATACGACATTGAGATGATGCGCGAGCTTGGTTACTGCTCAGGTATCGAGAATTACTCTAGGTATTTTGATGGACGAAAAGCGGGAACCAGACCTTTCTGTCTGATGGATTATTTCCCTGACGATTTCCTCATGTTTATTGATGAAAGCCATGTGACCGTTTCGCAAATTGGAGCGATGTATGGCGGAGATAGAAGCCGGAAAGAAAACTTAGTTGGCTACGGATTTCGATTGCCTTCTGCCATGGATAATCGTCCATTAAAGTTTGATGAGTTTGAAACGCTTACAAATCAGATGATATACGTTTCTGCTACACCGGCAGATTACGAACTAGAGAAAAGCGGTGGAATCGTAGCTGAGCAAATCATTCGTCCAACAGGACTTTTAGACCCAATTATTGAAGTCCGGCCAAGTGTGAATCAGGTGGATGACTTGCTTGATATGGTAGACCAAACAATCAAGAAAGGAGAACGAATTTTGGTCACAACGCTTACCAAGCGGATGGCCGAAGAACTCGCTAAGTACATGGCTCGCTTGGATGTAAACTGCCGATATATCCATTCAGACGTAGACACGGTTGAACGTGTTGAAATTCTCCGTGACCTGCGATTGGGAAACTTTGATGTGCTCATTGGAATTAATCTTTTACGAGAAGGTTTGGATTTACCAGAAGTCAGTTTAGTTGCCATTCTTGATGCTGATAAGGAAGGTTTTCTTCGTTCTTCAAGAGCACTGACTCAAACTGCGGGTCGTGCTGCGAGAAACTTGAACGGATTGGTAATCATGTATGCTGATAGAATTACAAAATCTATGAAGCAGACGATTGATGAGACAGAACGTAGACGCGAAAAGCAAATCAAATTCAACACGGATAACGGAATGGTTCCTACTGCGTTGAATAAATCTCGCGAAGCAATAATGAGCCAAACCTCAGTTGCTGGCTCAATGAAGCGCAAGGTTAAATATGATATTCAGGCAGATATTAACCAAGCGGCTGAAGCAGGGATTGAGTATTTGAGTAAAGACGAGTTAAAAACGCAATTGCAGCAAACCCGTGTTAAGATGGAAGGTGCTGCCAAAGAACTGGATTTTATCGAAGCGGCTCGTTTACGTGATGAGATGAAGGCGATTGAACAACAATTGGTAAAAGTATAGAGGTGGACTGCTGGCGTATTTACAGATTGCCTTGTTCGACCTGTTTTACAACTTCCTCAATTATCTTATCGTCTCCTTCAGGATCGTATTCTGACTTAAGATCGTAATCAAACATTTTAGCAATCCCTTGGAAAAACCAAGCAGTAAACCCACCTCGAAACTCCTTTACAATATCATAAGATATACTTCCTGTTTCGCGATCAAGCAGCTTAATAAGAATTCGGCCTTGAGTAAAAGATAGTTTGGTGAGTTCGCCCTCGTAATCACGTTTGATTTCCTTTTCCAATTCTTTCATTCGCTTTTTGCGGTCGCGCTTATCCATGGTAGCCACTTCTGCTTCCACCTCTTTCATTCGCTTGCCAGCTAATTTTGCGTAAGGCAAAACCTTTTTAACATGATAGGCTAATCGGTAATACTTCTTCCGTGCCTTTTTACTTTTAAAAACTCGTTTTGCTGTTGCTTTGGCCGCTGGAAGCGACACAACTGGAATAGTATCGCCATTCAAAATAATTGCATCGTATAAGGTTCCATTTATAAACGCTGATGCCATGGTGTCGTCTGCTTCCATTTGATTCTTTTTGGCGTGTTTGCCAATAGGCAGCTTCTGCGCCAAAAGCGCAAACGGCATTAGAAGAATTAAAATGATGGCTGCAAATCGCATTTGCAAAAGGTAAGGCAATTTTCGCGCCAAGCGAGTTATGTAGTTGTCAATTCAGCCTTGTGCGGTTCGCTTTCCATTTAGAAACCGAAGCATCACTTGTGGCAGATGAAACCGCAATTTCAGTTGATTTTTCCGCGAAAACAGTCATTAAAGCAGCCACTTCTCTTTCTGCTTCATCTACTTCGTCCAACATTTCCGGTTTGAAATGGTCAGCCACAAAACCGGTGTCAAAATTTCCGGAAGCAAAAGCATCGTGCTCCATTACAAACTTGCAAAATGGCAAAGTGGTCTTCACACCCGTAATCTCATACTCATCAATAGCCCGAACCATTTTAGTGCGCGCTTCATCACGGTTTTCTGCATGAACGGCCAATTTCGCAATCATCGGGTCATAATAAATTGGAATTTCCATTCCTTCCTCAAAACCGTCATCTACTCGCACGCCTGCTCCCTGCGGACGAACATATCGCTCCAATGTTCCGATGTCTGGAAGGAAGTTGTTTTGAGGGTCTTCGGCATACACACGCGATTCAATTGCGTGACCATTTATTTTCAAATCTTCTTGCGCAAACGAAAGCTTTTCTCCTCTCGCAACGCGTATTTGCTCCTTTACTATGTCAACGCCTGAAATCATTTCCGTTACAGGGTGTTCAACCTGCAAACGGGTATTCATTTCCAAGAAATAGAAATCCAGTTTATCATCAACCAAAAACTCCACCGTGCCCGCCCCAACATAGCCACAAGCCCGTGCTACATCTTTGGCGCATTCGCCCATTTTTGTTCTTAATTCTTCAGAAACAACAGCAGAAGGCGCTTCCTCAATTACTTTTTGATGACGCCTTTGAATAGAACACTCTCTTTCAAATAAGTGAACTACATTTCCGTGCGTATCTGCTAGAATTTGAATTTCAATGTGGCGTGGCGAGTTGACAAATCGTTCGACAAACACAGCTCCATTACCAAAGGAGGATGTTGCTTCGCTAATGGCCAGATTCATTTCCTCCTCCAAGGTTTCTTCTGTATGCACGATGCGCATTCCTTTTCCACCACCCCCAGCAGACGCTTTTATCATTACCGGAAAACCAATCTCTCTGGCAGTTCTAATAGCTTCCTGCAAGTCTTCAACTGCTCCGTCCGTTCCCGGAACAAGCGGAATATTGTAACTCTTAACCGCTGCTTTAGCCGAAAGCTTATCTCCCATAATTTCCATGGAATGTGCTGACGGGCCGATTAGAATGATGCCAGCTGCTTCGAGTGAATTGGCAAAATCTGCATTTTCAGAAAGGAAGCCATAACCTGGATGAACACCATCTACGTTAAGTTCCTTACAAACCTGAATAATTTTTTCTCCAAGAAGATAACTTTGATTTGACGGTGGCGCTCCCAGACAAACGGCCTCATCGGCATAACGAACATGAAGTGCGTTCCTGTCTGCTTCGGAAAAAACAGCAACAGTTTTAATTCCCATTTCTTTTGCAGAGCGCATAATTCGCAATGCAATCTCACCTCTGTTGGCAATTAAAATCTTGTTCATTTAGCTTTTCGTGTTTACACGGGCGAAAATACTAAATGGGCTTGGCTCCTAATGCGAGCCGACTTTTAATGAAACGCGATGATTGGAAGATTTGTATGCTGCATCATTTTTTTTGTCGCACTTCTTCCGAAAAGCTTGCTAAAAAAATCACTCTTCCTTGTAACCATAGCCAACATATCAACATCCTCTTTTTCAGCAAAAGATGCTATTGCATTATTGACATCATTGTCTTCCACAAAATGTAATGAGTGTTTCACACCGTCAAAACACTCATTGAATCTGTATTTGTCCCCTCAGCATTACCAACTCCGTTTCCTTCTCCTTCAGCAACTACATTGAGTATCATTAATTCGGCATCAAACCTTCTAACCAAACTGGCAAGCTCCGCAGGAAAGACTCCTTCATTAAGTGAACTGTCATCCACAGCGAAAAGAATTTTAACTGGCACTGATAAGTCTGCCGATTCTGGCACGGCCAAAACTGGGCATGAAACCTCTTGCATTACATTAGATGCTACGCTCCCAATTAACACTTCTTTGAGGCCAGTCGCTCCTTTGGTTCCCATCACAACAAGGTCATAGTTTTCCTTTTCGTTTAAATGCCTAACCACGGTTTCTGGAACTCCCATCTCCGTCTTGGTTACTATCTGCTCGGATAGATGTGGAAACTCGCCTAATAAAACCTTCAACTCCTCCTCCAGACCTTTCTCAGACTCCTTCTGAAGAACGTCTGCGATAGAAATAAGCATCGTAGTGCCAGAGTAAGGTACCTCGTATGTATTTAGCAAAGTATATTTCACCTTGTCGCCAAAAATGCTCATCGCATAGCGTATGGCTCTTCTTGCAGTTGAAGAAAAATCAGTTGGAAGAAGAATACTTTTCATGATTATCAAAAATTAGTTTGATGTAAAAAAACGGTTGTTCCCAACACCATTCCTTGAGGGCTGTCAAGAGAAAAACTGATAAAAATCAATTAAGAACCACAGACCAAAAACGAAAAAAAACCAAATTAAAAGCCCATAAATAATAAAGAACCTTTTCAATTTTCAGCATTTGTCATTTAATCATCCAAGAACAAATAGTAACGACACTTATATTCGCAAAACAAATTTCAACTTAAAACGTTGATGATTTTAGTATTCACACCAAATGAAAACGATGATTCTTAGGAAATGCCTACCTCTCATTCTTGCCGTTGCTCCATTTTTCGCATCAGCACAAAAGCTAACATGTACAACACATGGACGCACGAACGAAATTTTGGAAAGCTCTCCAGAAAAACGTGCCTTAATTGAACAGTTAAATCGGGAAGCAGAATTGTATACCGCAGAACACTATGGTGAGCGTGCTGGTGGACTCAAAGTGATTCCAACTGTTATTCACGTAATACACAATAATGGGGCAGAAAACATATCTAAAACCTCCATTCTCAATATAATGGAATCTGTGAACACAGAACTGCGTGGGCTGAACAATACGAGTTCTGTTTCGGCAGATTTTCAAGGTTTAATTGCTGACACACAATTTGAACTAAGATTGGCAAAAATTGACGAGAGTGGTAACTGTACTGATGGAATTACACGGACCGTTTCTTCACTTACTAACGGTGCTGGAGAAAATGTGAAAGACCTTGTAAATTGGAATGATGGAAGCAGAAGATATCTTCAGGTTTGGCTCGTTGCTTCTGTTGGTAGTGGAGCAGGTGGATATACCTATCTACCTGGTAGTGTTAGCGCACGCAGTAATGGAATTATTATTAGAACGGCTCAGTTTACTAGTACACTGTCTCACGAATTTGGGCATTGGTTAAACCTGTCGCATACTTGGGGACCAACTAACGAACCTGCAGTTGCGAGCAACTGCAATTTTGATGATAATGTTTCTGACACACCAAATACAGAAGGTCAGACCAGTTGCTCTGGTTCGCGCACAACATGTGGAAGCGTAGATAATGTGGAGAATCACATGGATTATACAAGCTGTGCACGCATGTTTACGCTTGGGCAAGCATCGCGCATGCAGTCAGCTTCAAACTCATCAACTGGTGGCAGATCTACTTACTGGTCTAGTAGCAATCGTTTGGCTACAGGCACAAATGATGGTTTTACAAACAGCTGTGTACCGACAATTGCCTTTAGTCAAGACAACTCACTGGGCTGCGAAGGTTTGACGATTGATTTTGAAGACAATTCCTTTGGTGCTGATCTTGATGCGAGTTGGGATTGGGAATGGAGTTTCCCAGGAGGAACACCTTCAACTAGTGATGACCAAAATCCAACAGTCACTTACAACTCGTCTGGCACCTATGACGTCACCTTAACTATAACTAATAATGCTGGTACTGATTCTAGAACAGTACAAGATGCTGTAGTAGTTACCCCTAATGGAGGTGGTATTGCGGGAGGTTTTACTGAGAGTGTTGAAGATTCTGGATTTCCGAATAACTCAGGCAATGATAGAGATTGGTCTATTGAATCAGCTGGTGGGCTTACTTGGCAGCGTTCTAACCTTGCCTCTGTTACAGGAGATGCAAGTGTTCGCATAAACCTTAGAAATATTACTGAAGGAGACATTAACGACCTGATTAGCCCTCCTATAGATATGTCTAACGTTTCAAGTTCTGATGCAACAATGACATTTAAATATGCGCATGCTAACAGGAACTCAACAACTCATGATGAACGTTTACGCATTTACGTTTCTGATGATTGCGGAGAATCTTGGAGACTGCGATTTAACTCCTCTGGTGATGGATTAAATACTGCCGGTGGTTCAGTTTCAGGAATTTTTACCCCAGATGCTTCGGATTGGAAAGAAGAGTCGGTTTCATTATCTGTAGTGGCAGGAGAACAGCATGTTCTTGTAAAATTTGAAGCTACCAGCGACAGACAGAGTTACCTCTACATTGATGACATTAATATCAACCCGGACGCTAGTGAAGTTGGGATAGAAGAAGCTGGTGCAATTTCAGACATGCAGGTTTACCCAAATCCAATTAACGGAAACAGTCAACTAGAAATATCTATGAAGGAAGCTGTAAACGCGGAGATATCACTACTTAACGTGATGGGGCAAACGCTCAGTATAAACCAGCAACAATTAGTTGTTGGTCTGAACAGAATTTCTCTTTCTGATGCCAATGCATCATTGCAAACAGGCATATATCTTGTTCAAGTACAATCCGAGATTGGAACAAAAACAGTGAGGTTTGTAAAGAATTAATTTTCGATAAATATTTAGTTTGAAGTCCTCGAAGCGTATAGCTTCGGGGACTTCTTAGTTAATTACCTTTGCACCCGTCAAATTAGAACCACTGACATTTCCGGTTAAATGAGTGAAATAAGAGATAAGTATCAGCCTGTTATTGGACTTGAAGTACACATGCAGCTTTTGACAAAATCAAAGGCGTACAGTAGCGATAGTACAGAGTTTGGCGGAATGCCAAATAGTAATGTGAGTGTAATAACGCTTGGTCACCCAGGAACGCTACCAAAAGTGAACCGGGCGGTTGTTGATAGTGCCATTAAGCTAGGATTGGCTTTGGGTTGCACCATACGCGAACGAAATGAGTACGCTCGGAAGAATTACTTCTATGCAGATTTACCGAAAGGCTATCAGATTACACAGGACACTACGCCTATTTGCACAGGTGGAGCCATCACCATTAAATTAGAGAATGGCGAAGAGAAAGCCATCAATCTTACGCGAATTCACATGGAAGAAGATGCTGGAAAAAGCATGCACGATTCCGACCCTTTCGATACGCTTGTTGACTTGAATCGTGCTGGTGTTGCTCTATTGGAAATCGTTTCCGAACCAGAAATCCGAAGTGGTGAAGAAGCTTATGCGTACGTATCGGAAGTACGAAAACTGGTTCGTTACCTTGAGATTTGCGATGGCAACATGGAGGAAGGAAGCCTTCGTTGCGATGCCAACATTTCGGTCATGCTGAAAGGAGCCGAGAAGTATGGAAACCGTGTTGAGGTGAAGAACATGAACTCCATCAGAAACGTACAGCGTGCCATTGAGTTTGAGATTGAAAGACAAATTGTGGAGATAGAAGCTGGAGGGGCAATCAGTCAGGACACACGCAGTTTTGATGCTGGGGCAGGAACAACCTTCGTAATGCGAAGCAAGGAAATGGCAAACGATTACCGCTATTTCCCAGAACCAGACTTACCTCCTGTTATTGTGGATGCAAAATGGATTGCTGACATCAAAGCAACCATGCCGGCATTGCCGAATGAACTGCACAAGAAATTCACAAAGGATTTTGGTTTGAATGAATACGATGCAGGCGTTCTTACCGAGAGCAAGCCTGTTGCATTGTATTTTAACGCGCTAACTTCTTATACCAAGAATTACAAAGCAGCTTCAAACTGGGTAACGGGAGATATCAAATCATACTTGAATGAGTTTGCTGTTCACATGGAGGATTTTCCTGTAAAACCAAAGACAATGGCTGAACTCATTGCCTTGATTGATGACGGAAAGGTTAGCCATTCAGCAGTTTCTCAAAAGCTCTTTCCAGAGTTATGTAAGACTCCCGAAAAATCTCCATTAGAAATTGCACAAAGCTTGGATTTGATTCAAGAAAGCGATAGTGGACAAATGGAAGAATGGGTCAATGCTGCTTTGGCTGCTTATCCCGATAAGGTTGAAGAATACCGTGGCGGAAAGAAAGGAGTACTCGGCCTTTTTATGGGCGAAGTGATGAAAATGAGCAAGGGAAAGGCCGACCCAAAACTGGCCAATCAACTAGTAAGACAGAGATTAGAAGCATGATTAAGACAGGAATTCTTGTACCACTAGCTGCCATACTCGTTTTGGCGAGCTGTGGACAAAAAGAAACAAGCGTAAATGGGAACCTGGTAAACGCAGAAGGAGAAACGGTGCGTTTGGAACGCCTTTCGTCAACTGCTAGCACACCTGTTGATTCTGCTGAAGTCAGTTCTGAGGGAGATTTCAAACTAAGCGCTGGAGAAATAACGGAAGCTGGTTTTTACCGCTTCAAAATCAACGATAATAACTTCGTTATTCTTCTTTTAGACAAAGGAGAAAATGTTGAGTTGAACGGAAATGCGCTTGATTTCTATCAGAGTTATGAAGTAGAAGGTTCGGAAGGATCTGCCAAACTTCGTTCTCTTGATCAACGCTTGAGACTTGACTATAACAAAACAGACAGCTTGAGGAAATCGTTTCAAGCATTTCAGCAGCA
>Ga0209632_10004765_pt1 | contig 11946 bp, 9 predicted proteins | sample COG_10_FD_184754 | JGI IMG/M metagenome (GOLD analysis project Ga0209632, IMG submission 184754) | Pelagic Microbial community sample from North Sea - COGITO 998_met_10 (SPAdes) (version 2) | ecosystem: Environmental > Aquatic > Marine > Neritic zone/Coastal water | place: Helgoland, sampling...
AGTCCGTATTCTAGAAGGCGATGGAACCCTAACCTCAATTTCACCAGAATTAGGAGGCAACCACAAAGTCCGTAACTTCTTCAACAACATCCTTAATCCTGACAGCCCTAATGACGTTACTGTAGATACTCACCAGATTGCGGCTGGGCTATTTAGACCTCTAGGCTCTAGCGCAGTAGAAGTGCATCACGGTCTTAATGGAGCAAATATAAAGGGCAACCCTGCCAGATGGTCTAACGAAGGTAAGGCTGAGACGGGTATGGCTGGAAGTTATGGGTTGTACTTCGACGCTACGACAGACGCTGCGTCTTTAAGAGGTACACTTCCACGGGAGATGCAGTCCATTTCATGGGAACAACTGCGCACATTATTTCCTAATTCCCTAAAGCAAGACAAAGACTTTGTATCCCAAACTGAAGGTATCTGGAGAGCAGTCGATAGTGGAACTCTTTCCTCTATTGGTGCCAGAGAGGCAATTATTAAACTGGCCCAAAGCAAAGGTGCTGGCGGTGTGCCTGCTTGGAAAAATTACCAAGGTCCACGGCGAGATATAGGCACTTACGCTACAACTGCAGGCCGCGCAGCCGGTGCTGGTACGCTTTTACTAGGCTCCGCTGGATTGGCTACTGCACAAGAAGAAGGCTTCGCCTCAGAACCGGAGGATCAATAATGGCACTAGGCGGTTTGGCAACAACTAACAAGGGCATCACAACGCCGGAAGGATTAACTATGGCTAAGAAGAAATTCCAACTGGACGATAAAGATGCCGATACAAACGGTGACGGCGAACTGAGTACCCGTGAGAAGGAAATCGGCAAGGCAGTCCAGCGCAATGTAGACACCGAAATTACAGACGATGATAAGGTTCAGATGTCCCACGGTGGTATGGCTACGATGGGTGACTCTTGCGGATGCGGGGTCATGTCAGACGAAGAATGCATGTGCGGTATTGGCGGTGGCCTCATGGGCTTTGACGGCATATCAGGCAACCCCATCCCAGTAGGCTCCAACGCAGAAAATGTACGAGATGACATAGACGCCAAGCTGTCTACTGATGAGTACGTGCTTCCAGCGCATGTAGTGAAATGGCACGGCCTCAAGCACATTCAGATGATGCAATCAGAAGCGGAGATGGGTCTGATGTCCATGCAGATGGATGGCCTTATTCAGCATGTCGAAGAGAAATCCGATAGCAAAGGCTCTGAGGACGCCAAAGTTTCGTCCGAGAGTAATTCCAAACAAAAAGGTGCCGAAGCGGAAGCCGAAGCATCCGAAGAAATTTATTCCCCAGAAGGAGTAGATGTCGAAGTCGCTACCGTAGAGGTGGACGATAAACTTGATGACGAGGACGATACTAAGGAGTTGAAGCCGAAGACATCTAAACTGCCCAGTATGCGGATGGGTAACACCTTCGCATTTAGGGTTTAACTTGGATACCCAGCGAGGCTGGACCCATATGAGGTACTAATGAGTAAGTATAAACGCGCAGAAAATGAAGATAATCAAATGTCATATTCAGAAGAAATGGCACAAGTTTCGGCTGGCCCTCAGTTAGATGCTGAAGAGGAAAGCTATAAGAAGCGTTATCAAGACATCCAGAGACACATTCAGACTGTTCGTAATCAGGCAGATGAAAAAGTTCAGCAGATGCAGAGCCAACTAGACCATGCTACTAGAAAGCAGATTAGGTTTCCTAAGACTGATGAAGAAGTAGAGGCTTGGTCTAGTAAGTACCCTGACGTAGCAAAGATCGTGGATACCATTGCCAGAAAACGGGCTAATGAAGTCTTGGCTGAAGGCGAGAGGCGTCTGGAAAAAGTCGAGCAGTTTGAACGTAAAGTAAAGAAGCAGGGCGCAGAGCAAGAGTTGATGCAGATACATCCTGACTTTGCACAAATACGGCAGGATAAGAACTTTCATGAATGGGTGGCCTTACAGCCACAGGCTCTTCAAGACAGCGTGTATAAAAATAATACAGACGCGACTTGGGCAGCTAGAACTATCGATCTGTATAAAGCCGATAGTGGGAACAAGAGCAATTCCCGTACAGCCGCGCAATCAGTAGGCCGTACTTCCAAATCTTCACCTGCAACATCTGACCGGATGTCCTTTTCAGAAAGCATGGTCAACAAGATGTCTTCTAATGAGTTTGCTGCTAACGAAGCGGCTATCACTGAAGCAATCAAAACTGGGAAGTTTTCTTACGACATGTCCGGTGGTGCAAGATAATCTAAAATACTTTCATATAGCTACTTGACTAAAATGACACTTAGCTATAGCCTACGGCTGCGCCCTTGGGGGTGCAGTATATAGTAATTAACTATTGCAGTACTTATCTCAATATGGTATAATGCTTGTATTGAGATAATATAGCGCAGGACACTTCTAAGCAGACTAAGGCTTATAGAAGTATACCCCGCGCTAATCCTCCAGATAATAAAAAACCTATGTCTACCAGATAGATGAGTACCATATTCGTATGATACCCTCATTCTAACTGCCACTTTTGTTTTAATTGTCTGATCTAGCTGTCTTTGCGTCTTACTATTGCGAATGATTATCATTCACAAAGTTATTAATGACCAAAGATTTTTTTTAAGCCATTTCATTCAGGAGAAATAATAATGGCATTCCAATCCGCAACCGGACATGGCAACCTGCCCAATGGCGCGTTCAGTTCCGTAATTTATAGCAAAAAAACCCAGCTTGCGTTTAGAAAGGCCACTGTAGTAGGTGACATTTCTAACACTGATTATTTTGGGGAGATCAATGCCCAAGGTGATACAGTGCGTATCGTTAAAGAACCTGAGATTTCAGTCTCGTCGTATGCCCGTGGCACCACGATTCAGCCACAAGATTTGGACGATGAGGACTTCTCTCTGGTTGTAAATAAGGCTAACTATTTCGCCTTTAAGATGGATGATATCGAAAGCGCACACTCGCATATTAATTTCATGGATTTGGCTACGGATCGTGCAGCTTATCGTTTGGCTGACCAGTTTGACCAAGACGTTCTTGGTTATCTCTGTGGCTTCAAGCAGTCTGCTCTTCATGGTGTAGCAGATACAGCAAATACCACAGCCCGTGGTGATAAGGCTGTTGCAACTGCTGGCTCTGATGAGTTGCTCACCAGCATGAAACTTCGGAAAGATAGCTTCGGTAACATTACTACAAGTTCCGCTGGCGATCATGCTATTCCACTGGCAGCACGTTTGCCCGGTGCCACTGCACTGCCAACAGCTACAGCATCACCAGCAATGGTAGTTGCTCGTATGAAACGTCTGATGGATCAGCAGCAAGTTGATAGCCAGAATAGATGGCTCTGTGTTGATCCGGTGTTCATGGAACTCCTCGCAGACGAGGATTCACGATTCATGAATGCAGACTACGGCGAGTCTGGTGGACTCCGTAACGGACTGACCTTGAAGAACTTCCACGGCTTCCGTGTATATACTTCAAGTAATCTTCCAGCGGTAGGAACGGGTTCCGGTACAACTGGTACTTCCAACCAAAATACCAACTACGGCATTATCGTAGCGGGTCATAACTCGGCGGTTGCTACTGCAGAAACCATTTCGAAAACAGAGACTTACCGTGATCCAGACTCATTTTCGGACATCGTGCGCGGGATGCAAGTCTACGGTTCGAAGATTCTTCGTCCCGAAGCACTCGTAACCGCCAAATACAACGCAGCATAGAAAGGGGAACTGAAACATGGCTAATCTAGCAACAGCAGATCACGCTGCTCAAGGCAACCATGTACGGGGTCGTTCTCCGTATATGGTTCAGAATACCATCGACATTGCAGAAGCAATTGTCCTGAAGGGCAGCGACTTTGCTGCCAACGATACTATGGAAGTACTTAATATTCCCGCTGGGACTGTTATCCTTTCCGCTGGTATCGAAATTCTAACTCAGCTTGATGGTACTTGTACCTTAGACATGGGCTTTACCGGAGCGTCACCCGCTGCCGTTGATGTCTTTGTCGATGGTTTAGATTGTGTCGGTGGCGCAGTAGGCGCATATGGCACTACTCCAGCAACTGAGGCTGCTCAAGTGCAAGTCATCAGTGCTGCAGACACTATCGATGTCAAATTTGCAACAGAGACAGATGTCACTGGCGGCAAACTCCGTTTCTGGGCTGTCCTCATGGATGTCTCCGACATGGGCCACGACATGATTGCTGCCACAGCAGACCGCGACTACCTAGCATAAACACTTTGGGGCCGGTTAATTACTGGCCCCATTACTTAATTTAAGGTGGTACAATGTTCACAACTTATCTTGATTTGTGCAATCAGGTTCTTCGTCGGTTGAACGAAGTAGAGATTGTAGAGGCAGATTTTGCCTCAGTTCGGGGTATCCATGCTTTAGTAAAAGACGCAGTCAAATCCTCTGTGGCAAGATTAAATCAAAGGGAATTTGAATGGCCTTTTAACGCGGCGAGTCATACGCAAAATCTTACAGCAGGAACTTCTGAATATGCTTGGCCCAATTTTTTTAAGACGGTAGATTGGAACAGCTTTCAAATCCAAGAGAGTTCCAGTTTAGGTGTAAGTTATAAATCGTTAAAATTTATTGATCGGGACGTTTGGTACACATCATATCGTGATATCGATTATGCGTCTGGAAGTTCTGGACGAGGCATTCCCGATTTTGTATTTCCCTCTCATGGTTCTGGTTTTGGTCTTAGCCCATCTCCAAATGCTGCATACTCTGTTAATTTCAAATATTACCTGAACTTCACTGATATAACTGCAGCCACAGACACGACAAGAATACCAGAGGGCTTCGAATACGTTTTAGTCGATGGCGCAGTCTATCACATGTACATATTCAAGGATAATACTGAGGCTGCTCAAGCGGCGTATGCTACCTTTGACGAAGGCATAAAAAACCTACAAACCATATACATTAATTCATTTTCTGGTATTACCGACACTCGGTTGAAATTTTAATGCCGGACAATATTCAATCATTCAAATTGATAAGCAGCGGCGGTCTTAACGCCAACGAAAACCATTTATCCCTCTCAGAGGATAGTGCGGGGTCTGCTACTAGACTGATTAATTATGAGCCATCTCTATTTGGTGGTTATCGCAGAATAGACGGATACTCTAAATATGCTGCAGATTATGGCGAGGTCACAGTAGCTGGCTCCACTACAGGTCAGGGTGAAGTTCTTGGCATAGCGATATTTAAAAATGACGTAACAGGCGGTAACACCGTCATCGCCGCCAGACAGGATGCTGGTGCTACTAATTATTCATTTTATTACTTCACTGCCAACATAGGCTGGCGAAAATTTACTCTAGACCACAGCGTCACTAGACCCATGACTGCTAATTCTCTGACAGTTAAAAAGTTACGTCATGTTCAGTTTAATTTTGGCAGTGGAAATACAATTATTTTTGTGGATGGCGTGAACCCAGCGATTGCTTTTAACGGAACGAATTGGAAAGAAATCAAGTCATCTCACTCTGGCGGGTATCACGCTGACAATAATACGGCTGGGGGTAATCAAGCCTTAAATGCCCCTTCACTAGTAGATGTATTTGAAAATCATATTTTCTTCTCAGGACATGCAGCATCTGGTTCTACAATAGCTCACTCCGCACCAAACGATGGCTATAATTGGACCTCTGCAGCGGGTGGTGGGCAAATAGCTGGCGGCTTTGAAGTTGTCCAAATTAAACCCTTTAGAGACAATCTGTTTGTGTTTGGCAGTAACACTATCAAGAAGATTACAGTTAATTCTTCTGGGGATTTTGTTTTAGAAAATGTCACCACCAATGTGGGCTGCGTTGCTGCTGATAGTGTTTTAGAGATTGGTGGTGACTTAGTATTTTTAAGCCCATCAGGACTGCGTCCGGTTGCTGGAACTTCCAGAATCGGAGATGTAGAATTAAGCCCGATATCCACGACAATCCAATCTACACTAGTAGATACAATTGCCAATTATGATATGACTGACTTAGATGGAGTGGTTATTCGATCTAAAAATCAATTTAGATATTTTATAGGGGATGATGCAGACGCAGCATCATCGGCTGACGCTGTGGGGTTTCTAGGATCATTAACTGAGAACAGTGGCTCTTTAAAATGGGAATTTGGAGAGACTCTGGGTATCCGTACCTCCTGTTGTACAAGCGATTACATTGGCACTACTGAGGTTATCCTGCATGGTGATTTTGATGGTAACGTGTATCAGCAGGAGTCTAGCACCAGCTTCAACGGGTCAGACATTGTAGCCGTCTACGCCACTCCATATCTTGATTTTGGCGAAACAGAAGTACGCAAAGTACTGCGCAAGATTAACACGTTTGTACGGGCTGAAGGCCCAATAGAAATGCTGTTATCAGTTACGTACGATTGGGGTGATCCTAACTCTGTGTCTCCAACAACATACACTCAGACTTTATCGGGTGCGCCCACGGTCTATAGTGGTCGGGGCATAACGTACGGGGCCACAAACGTAATCTATGGTGGCCCATCTAAACCAATTATTACATCAGATATTCAAGGATCAGGCTATTCCGCTCAAGCCACATTTGTGACGGTGGGACAATTATCTAGTTACACCATTCAAGGCATGGTCTTTGAGTTTAGTTCTGCAGGGAGAAGATAATGGCAGGTTATACACGGCAATCGGCGGCATCTATAACGTCTGGGGCTGTTATCACGGCCTCACCACTAAATGCTGAGTACAACCAACTGTTAGCGGCTTTTGTGAACACCAGCGGCCACAAACACGATGGAACGGCTGCTGAAGGCCCAGTGATAGGCCTGATTGGCGATCCCGGTGTTGCCACACCATTAAACAAAGTTGTGGTTGATAATACGAACAATCGTGTTGGGGTCTTTGTAGACGCTGGTGGTGCTGGTTCGACTGTCGAGCAAGTCCGATTTCAGGATGGTGCTATTGTCCCTGTCACCGACAGCGACATCGATCTGGGAACCTCATCAGTAGAATTTAAAGACCTGTTCCTCGACGGAACAGCCCACGTTGATACGCTAGATGTCGATGCCAATGCGACTGTAGCAGGTACTCTAGATGTCACTGGTGCTGTCACGATTGCTGGGAATACCACTATAGGCAACGCATCCTCTGACACGGTCACCGTGACCGCTGATGTGGCCTCGCCCCTTATTCCCTCTGCTGACGCAACTTATGATCTCGGAGCGTCTGGCTCAGAGTGGCGCAATGTTTATGTCGATGGGACGGCATATGTTGATACTCTGGAAGTGCATGAGAACTCGACACTTACAGGCGCACTAACCGTAGCTGGCGTGACTGCCCTAAACGGCGGTCTGACGATGGACAGTAATAAGTTCACCGTTGCTAATACCAGCGGTAATACTGCAATTGCGGGAACGCTTGCAGTAACTGGAACATCTGCTCTGACAGGCAATGTCACGGCAGGAGGTACTCTAGGCGTAACTGGCAATGCAACTGTAGGTGGCACATTTGCAGCTACTGGAGCCGTAACTGCAGACGCTGGCATCTCAGTGGATAATATCACAATCGATGGTACTGAGATCGATCTGTCGAGTGGTGATCTGACAGTAGATGTTGCTGGGGATATCATCCTAGACGCTGATGGCGGTGATGTCTTAATTAAGGACGGCGGCACTCAATATGCTGCTCTAACTAATACCAGCGGTAATTTGATTGTTAAGTCAGGATCAACTACCGCTGCCACCTTTAGTGGCGCAAATGTAGACTTTGCTGGCACAGTCGATGTCACTGGCGCAGGGACGTTTGATAGCACCGTTGCTGTTGCTGGCGTTCTGTCTCCTGCCACTCATGTGGACATGCCTGATAGTGCCAACATAAAGTTAGGCACCGGCGATGATCTGGAACTTTATCACGATGGATCGAACAGCTACATTAAGAATAGCACTGGTGCTTTAAAAGTAGCCACAGAAGACAGTGGTATAGCGGTCACAATCGGTCACACAACATCTGAAGTCACTGTTGGAGATAACCTCACAGTGACAGGGAACCTTACAGTTGGCGGCACTCAAACTGTTGTTGATACCGTGACCATGAATGCTGCCAATGCTATTGTCTTTGAAGGTGCCACGGCCGACGATCATGAGACTACGCTTACCATTGTTGATCCCACAGCAGACCGCACAATTAATTTACCTAATCAAAGCGGCACAGTTCCAGTATTAGCAGCGGCATCTAATGATCAGGTCACGGCAACTCCTGCAGAGTTGTCGATACTGGATGGTGATAAATCGGCTGTAAGCACAACTCTTGCAGACGCTGACCGTGTGGTCGTAAACGACAACGGCACGATGAAACAGGTCGCATTAAGCGACCTAGAGACGTATATGGAGACCTCTCTCGACACTCTGGCAAATGTGACCACTGTTGGTGCTTTAAACAGCGGCTCAATCACGTCAGGCTTCGGCGCAATTGATAATGGATCGTCTGCTATTACGACCACTGGAACTATTAACTTTGGCAGTCTTGCAGACGGTACTATTACCATCACGGGTTTTGTTGATGAAGATAATATGGCGTCTAATTCTGCTACGCTCATCCCAACGCAGCAATCTGTAGAAGCCCGTATCCAAGCGGTAAATGGTTCAGCTAATAACGTCAGTGGTCTTACAGCATCAGGTTCAGAATTAAACATTTTGGACGGGGCCAGCCTGACGACTGCCGAATTAAATATTCTAGACGGCTCAGAGACTACACAAGCTACAGTCACGCTAGTAGGCACAGATGGTGTGGTTATCTCAGATGCTGACGTGATGAAGCAGGCACTTGTATCAGACTTTGATACATATGTCAGCGGCACAACAAAGACCTTGACCAATAAAACGCTGACTACACCGGTACTGACCACACCAATCGCCAACAATGGTATCCAGCTTAAAAACGGAGCGACTTCGGCGGGGTTTCTGCAGTTTTTTGAAGACAGCGATAATGGCACCAACAAAGTCACACTAATCGGTCCAGCAAGCACTGCTGATGTGACCATCACTCTCCCAGCAACTGCTGGCACACTTATAACGTCTGCAGCAGCAATAGACGAGGCTACAGCGTTAGCCATAGCATTAGGATAATAGAAAAATGGCTAATACATTTGAAACAATTACAAGAGACGTAGCACCAGCAAGTGCTGGCACCCCTGAAACTTTATACACGGTACAGAGTAGCACTAGGATCATCATTCTTGGACTGACCCTAGCTAACGTACACACCTCACAAGTCACAGCATCTGTAACACTTGTAAGTACAACTACTCAGACCTCTCAGACACAAAACACTACAGCACACCTAATTAAAGATGCTGCGATACCAGTAGGCTCAACTCTAGCTGTACTTGATGGTAAGGTCGTAGCTAACGCTGGTGACATCATCAAAGTTGATTGTTCTGTGGCTGATAAAGTTTCAGTAATTATGTCTTACATGGAGATTGATAGCTGATGGCTGGTTACATTGGGAATAAAGCGGTCAACCTTAGTACCTCTGGTGCTGATATTAGTGGCACAGCTAACCTAGACATTGTGGACATTGATGGTGCAGTAAACATGGCAACGACTGCCCTAGTAACAGGTGTCCTGACCACCACGGCTGCGCCTGTGTTTAACGGTGGTTTTACTGCAAACGATGGATCAACCATTACAACTGCTGATAACACTACGCAGCTTACACTTATTTCTACAGATGCAGATGCTAATAAAGGACCAGCCTTAGATTTATATCGTAACTCAGGTAGTCCCGCTGCTGGTGACGATACAGGTAGAATTAACTTTCAAGGCGAAAATGATGCAGACGAAGCAGTTACCTATACACAAATTTTTACAGAGATAGTAGCAGTAGGAGATGGTGTAGAGAGTGGCAGATATAAAGTAGGCGCAATGTTAGCAGGAGATTTTGCCAGTCGTATGGATATGACAGCATCTGAAACCGTTTTTAATGATGACAGCAAAGACCTAGACTTCCGTGTTGAGTCAAATGGCAATCCTAACATGTTGTTTGTTGATGGTGGTAATAATAGAGTTGGTGTGGGAACAAACCTCCCGACAGATACTTTAAATGTTCAAGCTGCTGCCGCTGGTACAGCAATTACTCTTGTTGAAAGTTCTGATAGCGGAAGCAACCCAGCCGCATTTATCGGATATCGTTCACGAGGAACTGATCTATCTGGTCATACTGCAATACAAGCCGATAATACCCTGACACAATTTTCCGCAGGGGCGCACGATGGTAGTGCTTTTGCTGTAGGAAGTAAGATTCTTTCTACAGCAAGCCAGACATGGACAACTAGCGCACATGGCACTCGTCTTGGTATTTTTACAACTCCTGATGGTACTACCACACCAGTAGAACGTTGCCGCATCGACGCGCCAGGCAATTTTCTGTTGGGGAGGACTTCTTCATCAGGGTCTAGGTTTCAAGCAACCGCTGCAACGGAAGTTGCTGTTTTTCAAAACACTAGCGGGACAGGTAATGTTAGATTTCACAATAGTGGCGGGTCAACTATTGGCTATATTCAGTGGAGTGGCTCTTCAACATCCTACAACACATCCTCAGACTATCGCCTAAAGACTGACGCACAGCCGATGACAAGCGCAACAGACCGGGTGCTTGCACTAAACCCAGTTAACTTTGAGTGGATCGCTGATGGCACTAGGGTTGATGGTTTCCTTGCACATGAAGCGCAGGCTGTAGTTCCTGAGTGTGTCACTGGCACCAAAGACGCAATGCGTGACGAAGAGTACGAAGTCACTCCAGCAGTCCTAGACGTAGGTGGCAACGAGACTAAACCCGCTGTCATGGGTACTCGTTCAGTCCCTGACATGCAGGGGATAGACCAGAGCAAGATGGTCCCATTGCTTGTGGCTGCACTGCAGGAAGCATTAGCACGAATTACGGCATTGGAGGAAGTATAACATGGCTGGATATTTAGGCGCTATACCTGTACCGCAAGCTACACAACACAGGGAGAGCTTCACAGCTACTTCAGGTCAGACTACGTTTAACACTGCTGGTTACACGGTAGGATTTCTGGATGTCTATCTCAATGGTTCACACCTAAGCCCTGCTGATTTTACTGCCACAAATGGGTCAGACGTGGTGCTTGCTAGTGGTGCTAGTACTGGGGATGTCTGTGATATTATTAGCTATACTGCATTTGAAGTAGCTGACCAAACGTTTACTGGTACTACTACTCTTACTGGCGACTTGCTACTTGGCGACAACGACAAGGCCATCTTTGGTGCTGGCAGTGATTTGCAGATTTACCATGATGGGTCAAATAGTTATATTGATGACGCTGGCACTGGTGTTGTTGCTTTGCGTGGCAGCACTGTTCAGATTGGAAAATACACTGGCGAGTTGATGGCTCAATTTGTGTCTGATGGCGCAGTTCAACTAAGATATGACAACAGCACAAAACTCGCCACCACCAGCACAGGTATTGACGTAACTGGCGCAATTACGGCTGATGGGCTGACTGTTCAAAACGTAAACGACAGTACAACAAACACTGCCGAGTTCCGCAACGATAACGGCAATCGTACTTTTAGATTTGCCCAAAACACTTCAGGTGACGCAGATTTATTGCTAGAGAAAAACGATGGCACTGATGCGGTTCTAATCAGCACACACAGTGACAGCTACTTTAACGGTGGTAATGTTGGCATTGGAACAAGTTCGCCTTCTTCCTTATTGCATTTAGAAGATGACACTCCAATTATTACCTTGCGTGATACAAGTGCATATTCTGCTGGCACTGGGCCATATATTCGGTTTCAGGGCAACGATAGTGGCTCAACTGCTAGAACTTTTGGTGAAATCTACGGCCTATCAAATGGTTCCAACTCTGGTGATCTTGCTTTTTACACAAGAGATAGTGGCTCAACAGCAGAACGTATGCGGCTCGACTCGTCAGGCAGGTTGCTTGTGGGTAAGACGAGTGG
>Ga0209632_10004770_pt1 | contig 11938 bp, 14 predicted proteins | sample COG_10_FD_184754 | JGI IMG/M metagenome (GOLD analysis project Ga0209632, IMG submission 184754) | Pelagic Microbial community sample from North Sea - COGITO 998_met_10 (SPAdes) (version 2) | ecosystem: Environmental > Aquatic > Marine > Neritic zone/Coastal water | place: Helgoland, sampling...
TGTAGGTCAAGAATTCTCTTTAAATATAAATAAAAGAGACATTAGTCTTATTAGTGAAATAAGTGAAGTAACAATCAATAAATGCTTTAAAAAACTTGAAAAAATAAAAGAAACTATTATACCCCAGATATTTTATAAAAATAATTAAGTATTAAATATTAAATATTAATATTCAATAATTAATATTTAATGTCTCTTAAATTAATAGAAAAATCACCATATGTTTCCGTAAAAGAAACTAAATCTTTAGATCCAATTAATCTTTTTACTCAATTTTACATCCCAGAAAATTTACAAAGATTATATGAATTACAAACAACACTTAAATACAATGTTAATAATGCTCATATTAATAAAATCTATTTATTTAATGAACGTATATATCGTGATACTGAATTAGGAATTAATTCTAATAAAATACGTCAAATTAACATCGGAAAACGATTAAAGTTCTCCGATTTTTTTAATTATACGCAAAACAATAATATTAAAGGGTTTAATATTTTAATTAATGCTGATATATTTTTTGATGAAACATTATATAATTTAAACAAAAGCGACATAGACATAAGTAAAAAAATGTTTGCACTATTAAGGTATGAATATAGAGATGAACGTGACTTATCATCATGTTGTTTATTTGGTTCAACAGAATACTTTCAAAGAACTAATAAAAAAGAAAATTGCCCAATTATAGAAGGTCATCCCGCAAGTAATGATACATGGATAATACATTCTAACAATAGATTAACAGACAAAGAAATAAAGTTATTTAATTTTGAGTTAGGTATGCAGGGTTGTGATAATAAGATAATATATTTGTTTAAAATATTAGGTTATGAAATCTACAATGATGTAGATTTTATTAGAACCTACCACAATCAAAAACAACATACAACTCAGCGCAATTATTCAAATAAAAATACTATATTACCGCCTTGGGGTATATACTTCCCAGCTTGTGTAGATTTGAAAAAAGTTAATCTTAAGATTTTAGACGTTGACCTGAAAGCATACATAAATGATACTAATGAATTATCCTTTCATAATTTTACACAAGACAACATTGAATTGTATAAGTATATTACAGATAAATTTAGTAATAATAAGAATTTTGTTATTCCGAGAATCGCAGGAATAGAAAATGTTTTAGCATATTTAGGAGTTGGATTAAATAATAAAGATATCAAATGGGATTATTTAAAATATCAAACCGGACTTAAAATGGTTAAAACAAGTGCAGGCATCAAATTAACCAATGATACCTCAATCATCAAATACAGTAAATGTTATTGTAGTGCGTTTGAGTATAGTGATTTGATTACCTCATGGGAAATTAATGGCAGCGTTAGAAAAGCTATTCATAAATCACACGATTTTATACGACACACATTTCAAAAAAAAGAACTCAGTGGATATGTATATGACATATTCCATCATATCAATAATCCATGGACACATGCTCTAAGAGGAAAACGTATACTTATCATATCACCATTTGTAGAAAGCATCAAAGAAAAAATACCTGTGCTTAATGAAATATACGGTAAAGATTTATTTCCTGGTTGTAGTTTCATTTTATTAAAACCACCACAAACACAAGGCGATGAACCAAGCCAAGAATTTGATATAGAATTTAATTTATTTTGTAGTCAAATTAATAAAATTAAAGACGAATTTGATATCGCTTTATGTTCCTGTGGTGGTTATGGTAATCCAATATGTGCTTTCATTTATAAACATTTAAATAAATCCGCCATTTATGTAGGAGGTGTATTACAAATGTATTTTGGAATATATGGGAACAGATGGTTAAAAGAAAGAAAAGATATTATGCAACTATATTTAAATAAGCATTGGAGTAGACCAAAACTAAGTGAGAAACCTAAATCCGCGGATAAAATAGAAGACAATTGTTATTGGTAATTATTCAAAATATTTACATATTGATTTTATATCTCCAATAATAAATGTGTAAAGATATAAAATTTCTTTATCAATGGTATTTACCAAACACCAATCTTTTTTTAATTTATCATTGTAGTTGTATAACTTATTGCCATAATATGATATGCAACTATTATAGTTATAATTTGTATTTATACTAGTCATGATCCATGTAAATGGATGAAATGGATAATCGTTATTGAATAACATAATATAGTTTAATATTATGTAATTATACGTATAGCTATTGATAATTCTACTTATTTCAATAGGAATATTACCAAATATGAATCCACCATAATTTTCTCTATATCCTATTTCCAACATGATTTTATTTTCTTCAACGTTTTTTACTTTAACTTTAATCATAAAGTTATCTATAGTTCTTGGTATGCTAAAATAGTCCTGAATTTCTTCATTATTGATAATTTCTTTAAAATGTTTAAGTCGTTTATAGTAAGCACGTGAAGGCATAATATTGATAGTATTCATTACAAGTATTTGTAAATCAATTTATTAATATAATTTTAGATATATTAAACTTAAATATAATAAGAAGATTTATTTATATGATAAGTTTTGTAACGTCTATTAAATTATGTAGATATTATGAAGATTACGGTGATCGTTTGATTGATTATATTGAGAACATTAACTTGGGATGCGAAATTGCAGGTATATCTTATGAAATTATAATATGCGAAGATGTTTGCGATAAAAATACTATATTTGTAAAAGATATTATTAACGAAAAAGGTGATAATTATTTAATCAAACACAATGCTAAAATTATTGAAGTCAAACAAACATATGAAAACCCAATTGGATACAATATGATAGAAGCATATGCCAAAAATGCGGGTCTTTATGAATCCGTTGGGGAATATGTATGCATTACAAATGTCGACATTCTTTTCAATTCATATTTTTTTTGGTATGTTAAAGAAAAACTGAAAAAAAATAGATTTTATAGATTCCTACAATTTGAATCCTACAATAATATTAATACTGATTATCTTACACCTTTAATTAAAGCGGAAAGTAATGTAAAAAGACCTATTAATCCATTTTTAAATGTTACTATGAAACAAAGTAAAATACTTCAAAATATGAAATCAAACGATGCTGTTGTAATGGCTATGGGCAATAAAAGCGGAGACATTATGTTGATGGATCGTGAAAACTGGATTAAGATTAAGGGTTTTCCTGAAAATAAATATTGGGTACATAGTGATTACGTTGTATGTCGTGTCGTTTATAATAATAAGATACCTATGGAAGTAGTTCAGGAACCTGTAAAAATTTATACATTCTTACCAAAATATACCCAACCTATTGTTAGAAATGAACGAAACGAGGGAGAAGAGGCTCCTGATGTAGAAGAATGGAACTTTTCGCAAACATACAACGATAAATTAACATGTAATTAATATAAATACTATGTCAGTAAATAAAGAAAACTATCTATAAGTCTGCTTTAATTTCTAAAGGTGTAAAAAAATTTTATTATAAGCACATAATTATATTAAAAATAACTTTTCATTATAAGTATGGTCAACACTGAAGATATAATTAATAAATATAAACTATTCTGGCAATATCCTGCTATAACCGAAAAACAATTCTATTTGCAAGAAAAAGATAATGCCGATTATTTTGGATTACCGTGGGCTACTATTAGAGATAAAAGATACAATCAAACACTAATCTTTAATATAGTTAAAGATTTAATTAATAAAGATCATAAATATTACACTTGTTGCCAACACATTTCTTATAAAACATTTATTCCTCTTTGGAAAGCACTTAATATTACAAAAGTTTATATATCTCACAAACAAATTGGCATTAATAACATAGATGGTATAGAATTATTACCTTGTCCTCTTTTTGCTGTTAATTTTGAAACTAAAGAATTTAATAAGGATTTTGAAAATGTAGATTTTATTAATGTTGAACGACCTATATTGTATAGTTTTATAGGTGGTTATCAACCTCGTGATTATATGAGCAATATTAGACAGCGTATATTCGATATGAAACATCCAGATAATACAGATATAATTAATACTGGTGTTTGGCATTTAGATAATATCGTTTTTTCAAATAAACAAAATTATTCGGGTGAAATCAATAAACCGGGAGATTTTGACTATAAAACCAATTATTATAACAACATGTTAATTAAAAGTATATTTACTTTATGTCCTTCTGGTAGCGGACCTAATAGCATAAGATTTTGGGAAGCGCTAGCTTGTGGTTCTATTCCAATTTTATTGTCAGATACCCTTCAGTTACCTTATCATGAATTATGGGATAAAGCTATAGTTAGGGTTAAAGAATCTGAACTAAATAAAATACCGCAAATTTTATCTGAGATTTCAGAAGAAACACGGAAACATATGAGAGAAAATTGTGTAAAATTATATAATCATTTATATAGAAACTATATAAATAATCAAAAAAACTAATACATATCAAGAGCTACAAAAAAAATATAACAAACTAAATTATGGAGCATATAATTATGTTTGAGTATCAAAATTTTCTATAAAACCATATGGACTCCAGTACTTTTCCCATAAACATCTATTATTTTTTTGAATATCAGTTAAACCATCTTTATTATCATTATAGTATTTTTTTATTGTTTCAATAAGATTTATTTTCTTTGATATTATATCTTCCTCGTTAATCATTAATCCAAAGTTATGTTTTTCTATTTCATCCCAATATGGTAAAACGCAATCGGTATTTATAATTATTGGAATTCGTCCCATCATAAAAGTTTCATATAATCGATAAGAAAAATTACCTGCACCTCTATAACAAAATACAAATAAATTATTTTCCATATTTGTAAAATACTCTTTTCTTGCTATTCTTTTATCCATTCCAGCAGCCCAAAACCCTCTTCTTAATACAAAATCACATTTTATACCACTTTTATACATCATATGTAAATAATATTTACGACCATGTATAATATGTCCGCAATAACCAATAGACAATGTAGTATTATTATCTAAAATTTTGTTATTAAAATAATCCGGTGAGTATGCTATCAAAGGTTTTTCATTTATTAATTTAGTTGATTTATAAAAACTTGTACGATATAATATTACATTTTCAGGTATATTAAACTTTTCATCACTATCATCATTAAAAAAACATAATAATGGTTTATTATATTTTTTTGACAATTCATCATACTTTTTAAACAATGGATCTAATAATCCTTTAAATTTAATAGGCAACACTATAAAATTACATTCTTCAATATTTTTAACATACATTATGTGTTTTTCACATGCTTCCCTTAGTAAATTATATCTGGATATTCCATTTTCATTATAATAACGTAAGTCTTCTTGTGGGTTCTTATCTAATAAACCAAATAATACTAGTAATTCTGACGAGAATTTTAAATCCTCTTTGATAGTAAATATGTTAATCATATAATTTACAATACTTAAATATTTAAATCGTTATTTATATTATGATTGATAATATGCTTAATAGTGGTGTTAAAAAACAAATAAAACCTTATAAAGTAGCTATCATGATTCCATGCACAAGTAATGGTAGAACATGGGCTAATATAAGAGAATCATATTTATTTAAACTTACAATTAAGTCATTTCTTTTATCATACGATAAACAACACGTATATACGTTTTATATAGGAATTGACAGAAATGATCCTTTCTTTGATAATATCAATAATCAAAATGAATTAAAATTAATTTTAAGCGTTATGGTGAATACTAATATACAGTTTATTTATTTAGATGATGCTGCTACAGGGCATCTAACTAAAATGTGGAATATTCTTTTTGAGAAAGCTTATAAAGACAAAAATGATTATTTCTTCCAATGTGGTGACGATATTATTTTCACAACAAAGGGGTGGGTGAATGATTGTATCGTGACACTACAAAAACATAAAGATATGGGATTGGTTGGTCCAATAAATAACAATCCACGACTACTTACACAATGTTTTGTATCCAAAAAACATTATGAAATCTTTGGTTATTTCTTTCCGGTTGAAATAGTTAATTGGTGTTGCGACGATTGGATTAACGATGTTTATAAACCTGATTTGTTTTTCCCATTAATGAATCATTTTTGTAGTAATCAAGGTGGAGAACCAAGATATATTATTAATAATGATCATGAATTTAGTGGAATGGAATGTTTGATGGAATTAAAAAAAGAGGTGGCGGTTTATGTTGAACGAGATAAAGAGAAAATTAAAAAGTATATATATTAATTTTAATTTGTATGTTCAGGACTTATACAATATGTTTTCCAATTACTAACATTTATTGGATAAATATTTTCATTATTTAGTAGAATAGCAATATATAAATCTTCATAAATATTTTCTTTATATTTACTATTATTTTTTATTAAATTTATAGCATTTCTTGATATTATATAACCATATCCACCTAAACACCATGGCACATATATACCATCATATGGTTTATTATTCCAAATGTTATCTTTTGAACATTTGCCTATATGCCACGAACGATTTCCTTGAACATCAGATACATTTCCTATATAATCTAATTTTTTTATAATATTATATTCAGGTATCTTATTTATTACCATATCATCATCTAATTTAATATAATGAGTATATTTATTAAATATATCTGATTCAACAACATATTTATATGTTTTTAATACTTTTTCAGGAAGACCCTCATATTTATCATTACAATTTATTGATAATATTTTAGTAGTATTATCATAGTTATTTATATTATTACCGCCTTTTACTATTATGTAATTTGGATTATTAATATTATTCATCATATGTTTAATTCTATCATAGATATTTTTTATATTAGATTCATGTGATATAAAAATGTATAATATATTATTCATATTATATATATATTTATATGTATATTATTACAGGTGCAAGTAATAATCATTACTTTACATTAATTCAATTTATAGATAGTTTCATCAAAAATAAAGTAAATGGAAATTTAATAATTTACAATTTAGGTATAGATGAACCAAGATGGATAAAACTAAAAGAACACTATGCTTTATACAATTTTATTTTTGAAGTATTTGATTATTCAAAATATCCATATTGGTTTAATATCAATATAAACATAGGAGAATATGCTTGGAAACCTGCTATTATTCATGATGTATTTAATAAATTTAGTAATGAAATAATTATTTGGATGGATGCCGGTAATATTATTTTAGATAATTTAGATAACTTACGTTTATCTATAGAAGAAAATAATATACATTCTGGTTTAACATCAGGAAATATAAAAATGTGGACACATATGGATACTATTAAACTATTAAAATGTGATAATGTATATAGACAAAATAGAAATGGTGCTTGTATTGGATTCAATTCAAAAATTGATTGGGTTAAAGAATTTATAAAACTATTTTATATGTGTTGTTCAGATAAAAATATAATAGCTCCTCCTGGATCATCAAGAATGAACCATCGTCAAGATCAGGCTGTGTTTACTATATTGTATTATAAATATTTAGATAAAAATACTGCATGGAATGAATTTATAGGTTATTCAATTCATAATGATATAGGTGGATCTGGTAATCCTAAATAATTATATGTTATTTTTCACTTTTTATTATATAAATTAATCTAAATGTCTAAATTTGATTATAGGAATCACATTCAAAATATTTTGGCTGTTCAAGTGCAAATTTCAATAGATATCCAGAAATATGGATGAAAAATATAGAATTATTTTTACCACAATTAAGAAGGTTTATTTCAACTGAAATAAATAAAAACAATATTGAAAATTTTAGTAAAGATGATAGAACATTATTTAATTTATTTAATAAATATGGAAGCGATAAAGGAGGTAAAGCTGGTTATTGGCCTATATACACTGATTTATTAAAAAAGTATAAAAAATCTAATATAAGACTATTAGAGATTGGGTTAGGAACAAACGACCCATTAGCAATTTCTACCATGGGAATGACAAGTAAAACTACTTTTAGATGTGGTGGTTCTGTTAGAGCATTTAGGGATTATTTAGAAAATGCTCAATTTTTGGTGCAGATGTAGATAAGAATTGTTTATTTACTGAGGACAGAATAAATACCTTTTATGTAGATCAACTTAATTTTGATACATTCAATATATTGTTTAAAAAATGTGGCAGTAAAAAATTTGATATTATAATTGATGATGGTTTACATTCTATAAGTGCTAATTTAAATACCATTTTATTTGCAATTAACAATATTAATGTAAATGGAACAATTTTAATTGAAGATATACCAACATCTAAAATAGATGGTTATATTGTAATTGATAATATTATCAAAAATAATTATCCCGAGTTTAAAACAGAATTTATAACATATAAGGAAAATATAGGATTCATTTACAAATTATCTTTATAACATTATATATTTCATTAAATTTCGTTTACTTCTAATATAAATCTAAATTAAATATATTTATCATAAAACGATCTTTATATTTTATTTTTTCAATTAATTCATTGCTTATATTATAATCATTGATAGGCTTCCGGTTTGATGTCATCTGTTTGTGAATTTTATCATTAATTTTTACACTGTATTTACTACATAATTCTTTTAATTCTTTGGTTATTGTTTTTTGATTTAATTTAATGAAGTTATCATGTATATAAATTATTTCATTATAACAATCCATAGTTGTTTTTATTTCACTTACTTTTTTTCTAGAATACTGTTCTAAAAAAGCAAATGTATAAAAACCTATATCTAATCTTAACATAGTTAAAAATACATAATTGTCATATGTATGATGGTTTTTGGATAACTTTTCTTTATGTTTTAAAATAAATTCCTCACAAAATAAATTGTTTAATATATTACTTAAATTTCTTTCTGTAAACCCATTACTTATCCAGTAACTGGGGTGTCCGATTAAATCCTCTTTTTTTTCCATATACTCTTTTGTTAGTGTATTTATTGATTTAGTTCTAATATCATCACAATAATTTGGATCTAAACACCAAAAGGTTATTAATGAAATATAATAATCCAACGGACATCTAACAATACATACTAATTTGGTTTTTTCAGATAACGTATTATGTTTTAGACAATAATTGTAATTATGATAATGACCTAATACATAATTTTTTGGTAAACAGGCTGATGCGTAAGACCCAGCAGTTTTAGGTTGATGAAATATTACAAATTTTGAATTAATCATTTATAATATTCAATAAATATTTTTTAAGTTATATATTTTTGATTGTATATTTTTCCAATTGTTTTTATATATATTTATTTTACTAGAATTTAATAAATTACTTTGATTAAATCTTAAATTTTTATATATTTGATTTGTTTTTACGTTATTATTATAATCCATAATAGGTTTTCTTGTACTACCATCTACTAATGGACTATTAAAATCAATAGGTACATAACCACAAATATATCCATACTTTAAATATCCTCTTATCATTATATCATGATCAGAATTATCTAGATAATAGTTTAATTCATCTAAATAATTTAAACGTTTCAACTTTTTTCTATCAAATAATAATGGTCCTCTATTACATGTTTCATATGTATAAAATTTATTTCTATCTATATTTAATTCTGATACAGAGTTTTTTACTGATAAACCTAATTTACCAATTCCAATTTTTTCATCAATTAAATTATGCGCACATCTCCCCGAAACAGCTAATATATTATCAAATAATTTAAATGGTTTCGTTAAATGTAAATTATAATTATATTCAATCATTTCCATGTCTGCTTGGATTTCTAAACAATATTTTCCTCTAGACATAACAAATCCTATATTATCACAACTTGCTTCAAATATAGGCGAGTTTGGTTGTTTGAATATTTTAATAGATAATAAATTATTATTAATGTGTTGATAATTATCTAAGAAATTTATAAGGTTTAATTCTGTATTATCGTAACAAAAATCTAATATTATTATTATCTCAAATGTTCCTCCAGTATATTTTAGTATACTATTAATATTTTTAGTTATTATTTTTTCTTGATTATATATTGGAATTACTATAGAATAATCAATATTAGACATATAATTATAATTATATTCTTTTAGTAAAAAACATTCATCTTTATCATTTATGTGAGATCTATGATTTTTTAATTCAGTATTTAATATATTATTCATTATATTAAATAATATATTAAATATTTATTACTATTTATTACTATTTATTACTATTTATTACTATTTATTACATAAACATTTTCTCACAAAATTATTTAAATAATTAATTCTTTAACCAATTATTAGGAAATAAATCTTCTGTTGAATTATTACAATTGGGTCCAAACCAAATATTTGGATAACAAACAATTTTTTCAGAATTAGAATTAAAATATGCTGCCCACCAACTAAACGTACTATTTGCTATTATATTATGATTACATAAACTCATTAATATTAATTGTTCCCAATCTTGTAAATTATAATCACAATTTATAAAATTTAAATTAGGATATACTTGTTTTATATTTTTAATTATATTTTCTATTAAATTATTATCTTGTTTTTCATTAAAATATAACACATTAATACAATTATTATCTTTCTGTATTATAGTTTCTAATGATTTAATATAATACTCGGTATTTAATATTAAATGATAGTCAGGTTTTTTTAAAAAATCTCCAAATCTAAAATGTATGCTTATTGTTTTATCATTTAAATAATAATTATACTTATTTTTAATAATACATTTTTGTTTATCTAATTCAATTAGATCTATAATTTTTTTATAATTATTTTCAAAATATTTTGGGGATTGAAAATATCCATTTATTTTAAAATCTTTATCGTAAAATGGAATTTTCTTATATGTAAATGCTGGTTCATTATATTGTGGTAGATTAATATGATTACAAGTAAAATCTTTTAAATTAGTTAAAAAGTTATTAAAATAAGTAGGTCTTAGACAACGATTATCGTGTGGTAAAACTAAATCATTTTTTATACCGATAATTCTAAATTCTATATTACTTTTAATTGCATAAGATATTCCACAAAAAATTTGAAATAATTGATTACCAAGACCACCCTTTAATTCAATATAAATCATAAACAAATATAGTAAATTATATTTATTATATTTATTATATACTTACTTTTATTAATTCTACTATCGGATCTAATGATTTTTTAACTAAAATTTTATAATTTATATTATTTAATCCACCTGATGTTATTGAACCTATTTTATTGTTGTATGGCACACCACATTGTTGTTGAACACAATGTGTGCGATCATTTACATCATTAAATATTTTAAAGTACTTATCGTCACGCAGTTTATCATTATTTACAAAATTAGTTATTTTCTTAATATCATAAACGTCTGCCCGATTTTTTAATGCTTTATCCTCAGCGCCCCACCCCCAATAATCATTTGGAAAACCATTTATTTTAAATATATTATTATTTGAAATTTTAATAATACCACCTAATGTATCGCACACTGAAGTATAAATACCCAAAACTTCATTATCACTAATATCTTTATTATAATAATTTTTTAAAGTTGGTTCTTTTGGATTTATATCTACATCATGTGTAATAAAATATTTTGTATTATTTTCATATTCCTTGAACCCTACATTTAAAACACATCCCCTATTGAATTTCTTTCCTTCTTCTTGTTCTATTACAACTACTTTCGTATTTGGTAAATATTTTTCTATTAATGGAACACTATTATCTATAAAGTATTTTAAATGTCGTTTACGATTTCTATATGGTATAAGTATGATATTTTCGTACATAATATATTAACTATATTTATTTATTTAAATCTTTTATTTTTGTCCAACTTGGTGGGCATAAATCTTTTGTATCATTTTCTTTCTTTGCAACCCCAAACCACTTTGCTGGATATGTAACTATCTTATCTGTGTTTGGATTAAAATACGCACCCCACCAACT
>Ga0209632_10004772_pt1 | contig 11935 bp, 12 predicted proteins | sample COG_10_FD_184754 | JGI IMG/M metagenome (GOLD analysis project Ga0209632, IMG submission 184754) | Pelagic Microbial community sample from North Sea - COGITO 998_met_10 (SPAdes) (version 2) | ecosystem: Environmental > Aquatic > Marine > Neritic zone/Coastal water | place: Helgoland, sampling...
AACGTCTGACTCCGGTTGCATTGAAGGCAGACGTTAATCCAGAGGCAGACGTTAATCCAGAGGCAGTCGTTGATCCAGTCGTTGATCCAGAGTTGTTGGCCAGAGGAGACGGAATAGAGTTTTTGAAGGAATTTAAGGCTGGTGGAAAAAGCTTCGCCAAGGGTTCGCTGGGTATTTTCTTGATAAAACAAGTGGACGGAAAATATCGAGTAAAAATGGACAAAGACAAAGACAAAGACACCGACAAACAATATAGAGTAATTGGTCAAGCAGACATGGTAGTGACCCGCGCAAAGATTTTTAATTGTACAGTCATGCTCCAAAAGGGAAATAATATCGTTGATTGCAATCAAAAGAATGTGAAACATAATTAGTCTTCTTCTTTTTTGAAAAGCATGATCCTATAATGGGAAAGATTTAACTAAAAACGTCGGGAGATACCTGTAATGGGAAAAAATTGTTCATTTTCAAATTTTCTATTGCCATTTCCAAATTTTTCATCTTCAAAATTTTTACTGCCATTTTGAAATTTTTATTTCCAAAAAAAAATCGTTTTTGAAATTTTTATTCCATTTTTTAATTTTTCAAATCGTTTGAGGGCCTGCTGCCCAAAAAAATATAATATATATATTATTCAAATTTAATTGATTTCTGTGATATGTAGACCATCCACGTGTAGACCACTACACTGCATACTCGCATCACGAATAGCAGGCTGAGCGACTTTCAGGAGTCTCTACTCTGAATGAGACCTGTAATTATAAAAAAATAAAACTCAAGGACGACTTGCAATGTTATTTTTAATAACTTCGTCAATAGTTGATTCAGAGAAAAGAATACGATCGAAATCGAAATCGAAAGTACCTTGAGGACATTGAAACAGTTCTTTTGTTTCGAGCGGTTCCAATGGGTCAGTACCGACGGGGTCCTCAAACTCAAAACATCCATCAAACTCAGAATCAGAGGCTAACTCGAAATCCGCCGCCGCGAACTCGGAATCAGACGCACCCATAGTCGTCAATGAGAGAGAAGAACCATCCAGTGCATCAAAATCGGGTGCATTAAGGTCCATAGTCGTCAATGAGAGAGACGAACCATCCAGTGCATCAAAATCGGGTGCATTAAGGTATGGTGCATCAAGATATGGTTCATCACTCTCATTGATTGCGTCATTTGGTTCCTTTTTTGGTAACGTCGCCACGACATTTGCAAGCCATTGTTTTAAATTTGAAATTTCATTCAGTTTTATATGTGTTGTTCTGTTATTGTAATCGTAAACATCACACAAGAAAGGAAATGGTATTACAAAATTCCAAGCGCCACCTTTGGCGAAAGTTTCTTTTCTAAATGTCTCTCGGATTCCATTTTCAAAAAGGACACATACCCCTTTACCAATGCTAACAATACGCCCAATATAATACTCGCCCTCATTTTGGTATTTGAGAGAGACAGTCGCACCTTTGCACAAAATGGTTGCGGTGTTATCAACAGGATGTTGCATTATAGACATCAATGGGTAATTCTCCGTATAGACTGGAAAATCGATATACAATGACGCAGTTAGTTCGATTGTCAGGGTTACAAAATCATGGAATATTGATATTATTAAACATCGCTTTCGAATACCGCAAAGTTCTATATAACAAACATTCCCAGGGAATAAATAGTGTGAGCAGTTTGTTATCGTATTACGAAAACAAACAACGTATTGAGACACGGTTGCAGCACAAAGCTGAACAGAGACTTGAATTGGTGAACAGAATGCTGGTAGCTTCGGATCGGGGTGGTGTGCGGTGCGGTGTGTTAGGTTGCTCATTTTTGTGGGGGGCTGGTGTTGGTGGTGTTAAAATTTTCAAATTGTTGGTTTTTTTGTACCCTCGAAAATTGCTCGCAAATTGACGCCATTTTATCAAATTGTTCTATTAAGCAAATTAACGTCGGAAAATGAAGCCACGTTTTGACTGTAATTGAAGCCACGTTTTGACTGTGATAGTAAACAACTCGGAAAATGAAAAATTACCACTGGAAAAGAATAAATATTACATTGACGTTGGTCACAGATAACAATACAACAAGGTCTGTAGGCAATAAAAACAAGGTCTGTAGGCAATAAATATTTTCCGACGACATTTTCCGACGTTGGTCACAGATAACAATACAACAGTAATTTCATTCTATATTTCAATCTATATTTCAAAAGTAGCGAAAATAGTTTAAACTTCATTTGTGTATTTAGGTTAAGGCAATTCCGGCTAATTTTCGTCATAAATGTTAGGAATGTTCTGAAATTTTCATGACTTCTATATTAAAATTACAAAAGTTTTAATTCTTTGATATGTGGGTGTGTACGTCCTGTTACAAATTGTATACTCCAATACAACCCAATTTGGAAGGTCATAACCAAATCGTCCTCACCGTTTTCTTTGCCGCTGTAAACTATTTTTGGAACATTATACGAATCTTTCCCGCGCGCAACAACTATTTTAGAGTAAACTGAAAGTTGTTTTCTGAACATTTTCTTCACTTTTGCAGCTCGTTTGTTTGCATCTTCGAAGGGATTCATACAAACGAATTTATCCGCATAAAAAACCGATTCGGCTGCAAATCTTTCCACCGCCGTATTTGCGTACAATTCCTTGCGTTTGTGAGTTGTTATTACCCCAGGTTCTCCCTTTTCCATTAATGAACGACATTTTGGAATGTCCTTCAGCATATGTGACATATGACTGGCTTCATGTCCGAGATTAGATTCTGGAATAAAAATGATAAAACTTGTTGGGAATGAGATTCTAATACCTCTTACGTGAGTTTCCAATAACGTTCGAACTTGTCCGTGACCTTTGACGGCATGCGATTCCATTCCACAAATTGCAAAGTTATTTCTATCTTGGTACAATGAAACGATTGCCATTTGCGAGCTTCCGCCACCATTCGGATCACAAGCCACATAGATTACACTTGGAGTACCAGAAGGACAATATTCTGGTCTTGATGCAAATGTGTTTAACCAATTCTCTTGGAATATTGACGATGTATCGTTTGTTGTTACACCCATAGATTCACGAAGCATGTCAGCAGAATTGTCGCCGTAAATTAGCCGAACCATGTCTTGAAAAAAATAAAGGTTAGTGTGTATAGTGAAGCCTGCGGAAAAAAAATAATAAAATGGATGATCTTACCTTGTTTTGCACCACTTTTCCACTTTGGTAATAAATGCTTCATGTGGGTACAGTCTTGAGGATTTGCAGAAGCTTTGCAGTCTTCGCAGACCATTCGCAGCTGGATTTGGTTGAATAATAACTCGCCCGCGGCGTCCTTCATCTCAAACATCATGCTATAGAAGTTGGTACTGTCCTGTGGCGTGGAAATACAGATCAAAGCGGTTGTTTCGATCTCTAATAGCGGCACGATGACCTCGTGAAACATTTTGACGCTCATAAATCTTTTAAAAAAATGGGAAAAGGGTTAGTTAGAAAATCAAAACAAGTATCATAGGTGAATGGCAAAGTACTTACGCGGCCTCCTCTAAATATATGACGTCGCCCCCAACTCCTCTGAGCTTATCTGACCCAGACGGGTAACTGGAGATCTTTCGCACGTCAAGAGGATCTTCCCCGTAGATATATAAAATTTCTCCCCTGCGTTTGCAACGTGCAGCCCATTCATTGCCGAGGCTGATAATAAAATCATGTACCTGTTCTAAAAGCTTATCACTGGCTCTTTTTCCCGTTGAGAAAATACATTGATTGGACTTCTCGACCGATATCCCATAAGCAGCCACAAACATTGAAACAGCTGTCGTCTATTGAAAAAAAAGAATAAAGGGTTAGTTGTTGATCAGAGCAAATGCAAGTAGTATTGTTTGACATACCTTTCCGAATCTGCGTGGTGTCAGGCAAAGCGCCTGTTGTTTTAAATTGCTTAGAAATTGGAAAAATGAGAGAAAGGTATGTTAGTAAACGTATTCAAAAGAGATAAAAAGAACAAAACAAATAACTCACGACCACTCATTGTTACGCTTAATCTTGTCCATATCCACCTGTAAAAGAAAGAAGAAAGGGGTTAGTTCAATGCAATGATTATAAAATAAAACGTTATAACAGTTAAGTACCTCGGGGTCATCGCGGTATAAGTGTAAAGCCACCGCCTGAAGAAACGATTCATGAAATTTCTTCTGCATCTCCGACCTGTAGAAAAGAAAAAAAGGGTTAGTGCACAATTAGAAAAATAATAAAGATAATAACATTAGAACGGACCTGGTATACCCAGGAAATTGGTCCAGGTATTTCCTGATATTGTTTAGACGAATATCACCGTAATTGATACTTTTCGTTTTCATTTGGTTTGTTATCGTTTGTAAATGAGTTTTGGGTTGATTTGCCACCAAACTGTTGAGCATTTGTGTCTGGTAATATTCGTAGGCCCCGACAAGCAGGTTGCGGTAAGAAACGCGGTCTGCCATAGTATAGATAGAATTAAACAAGGGTTTATAGTTAAAATAGATTATTTTTTAAGATTTTCTCTGTGAATTTTTATAGCTTGTTCCGCTTCTTCTTCCGATGCAAATGTCCCCACGTTTTTGTGTTTGTATCTTGCTCTGAATCTCCCGTTATTTCGTTCCGATATTGTACCAGTACCGTGTTTTCTCGTTTTGATAGTGAAAACTTCACCATTTGATATATCTTTTTTACGTTTTTTTATTGCTGCATTGGCTTCTTCTTCCGATGAAAATGTACCAATTCTTATGTCTTGATATGCTGCTGCGACTCTTCCGTTTTTTAGTTTACGAACACATCCATTTCCATTTTTTCTTCTTGTCGTTGTCATATCCGATTGCATGCACTCTCCCTTTTTGTTGTACAATTCCAATGCTTCAACAGCCTTTTCTTCTGTAAAATATTGACCAATATATTTATGTTTCCCTAATGATTGGAAACCAAAAACTCTCCACATATTAGAACGAAGATCTTTAGAAACAGACCCACCACCCTCAACATTGTGGTTTTTGGTGTTTCTTTTACTATGTGCCATGCATTGTTCTTTTGTATATTTATACCCCGACGCACCTTCACCTCCCTTTGTGCTATTGTAGCCCTTTTCTCTGTTACACGAATCGTAGAAGGCAATGTAATTGATTTCCAAATTACTTAAATCTTCCTCGGGTACGTCGTCAATCAAGATTTCTTTGGTGAAATTTTCCCAGCCATATTTACGGATTGCATTGGAAAAATAATGCTTTGGGTTTCTACCCGAATTTTTATGTCCACTCATCCGTTTCTTATAATGAATGGTTTTCCCAACATAAACTTTGCCATTAATCGGGTTGGTAATCAGGTAAATGCACCCATTCCTACATTTGGTGTCATCACCATCAACCTGTTCGATCAATGCCTCTGACTCTTCCAATTCCAAAATTTCAGAGTCATCCCCCGAAAATCTTTGCCGTTTATCACTACTTGACCCCGAATCGGTCCATGATCTTTTTTTGTTGCTGGCTGACGACATTTTTTACTGTTCTATTACTCTGATAATTGATAAATTTCAGAACATTCGTAACATATACCAAGATTATTTTAAGGTGAAAGTACGAAATTGTGGCATGTAACTGACAATGCATGTTTCGTCTTCTTCTGCCCTTTTGGCTTCTTCTGCCCTTTTGGATTCTTCTGCCCTTTTGGATTCTTCTGCCCTTTCATTGTATGCTACCACCACATCATACGACATATAAATCATGTACTCCTGCTGATTTTCGTTGTAGACCCAATGAAAATAGGTACGTATGTCTTCCATAAAAACCTTGTCATTTACAGCATCATTCGATAATATTTTCTCTGGCTCGAATGCAAGTGTTTTAGGACTTTCGTCACCTGCGGTGTAACCATAAAAATGGGCTAACGATAATTTCTTAATTATATTTTTGTCCCTAACCTCTGGCCACCACCCCCAGTAACTTCGGGGTCTATATATTCTGTCCTTACCAACACCAAGGAAATGGTCCATTTGTTTTAAAAACAGGAGTGCCAAAGGCTTTTTCAATTTCTTTTTCCATAAAGGGACCACTTCTTTTCCTGAATATTGTCCTGTCGGATCCGAGCGGAAAAAATTCCAGAGTGGATACCACAGATGTGAAAGCAGTCCCTTTTCTTCAGTCATATCATTGTCTTGGACAGAGATTTTACGAATAAAATCAAGCAAATTGAAACACAATGTCATCAAATCAAGGCCGCGCGACCCCGCGGCGATTGGTGACTTGTAAAAAGATTCCGCAGGGAGATCTAACTGGGGTCTTTTAGTTGACGTTATTCGAGCTGTACCAAAGTCAATGATATGAAAATTTTCTTGTGATTCGTCGTGCATAATGTTTCCGTCGTGTAAATCACCGTGTACGAAATACATTTTGTTCTTTTGGTTCACTTCTTGTAACGTATTTGCAACGCTAACAATGACCTTGTTCACCAACTCTGCAATTTTTCCATACTCATCTTTTTTAAACATTTTGGTCAAAGTAGTACTAAGCGTAAATTCCAATTTTTCCATCCCCGCAACAACCGATTGTTGTATACCTTCTTTCTCAAAAAGTGTTAATCTGGTTGATCCCAAGTTGTATACTCCAATAAAATAAACTTCTGGAAACATTGCATATGTACTTGTCTTTCCTTGTAGCTTCTTTAGGGTGTGTAACTCCTTTAGCCTATCGTTAAACCTACAAGCCAAGTGGTGTTGATTCTCATATTCTTGCATATCATATTGTTGTTTATGACCCCACTCCAGTCCATTGGGATTAAGTTGAGCTTTAATCGCAACACTATAACTCTGCCAGGCTTTTTCGTTAAGTAAGACTTCGTGGTTATGTACTGTTTTAGAATCATATTGTTGTAAGGAACCGTTTAAACTAACATCCTGCATTGATTGTTGTATTGGGTTGCTTGTTGCCAGAAACGTTGCTCCGTATACTCCTGTTCCTAACTTTTTGTCAAGAGTCCATTTTTGAAATGCACCATCGGTTGATATGACAAATGTACGTGTATCAATGACATCAAAAACACCTTGAATATTTCCATCGCAACTTTTCATTTTGCATTTGTTTTCAGTTTTGCGTCCTCTTTTTGGTTTGCGTCTTCTGGTGCGCGTGGACATTGTTGTAAAATATAATTACTTTTATATACAGTTATTACTGATCTAATTATTGGTGAATACACCGATCAGTTGTAATGCTAATCTTTTTTCCTTGTGGTTGTACTGCAAAGTGTTTAATGATTCTATCAAAAAGATTCGGAATATCATTAGCATTACAGGTTGATATTTCTGAATAATACATCTGGATATAGGAATTTGATTTATAATGTTTTCTTGACTATTTTTGGCGGAGCCGAGGGCCTTGGCCCAATTAATTGTTATTTTGTACTCGTCACAAGGTAAAAGTGCGATATTGAGGCATGTAACTGATCGTACACCGATCACAAACGGATGCCTCGGATGCCTTTTTCATACTCTCTTCTATTACTCGGGCCTGATTTTTTTCTTCTAAGGTTCGTAACTTTTCGAGCATTTCCGTGGAATTATTGTGTGAAAAATTATTACGCATGGCTTCCATAAAACCCCTGTCATTTACAGCATTATTCATTAATATTTTGTCTGGGTCGAATTCAAGTGTTTTAGGCGATCTGTCCCCTGGGTCATAACCAAAATATTTGAATAACACTAATTCTTCATATACCTGATCCTCCTCAATCCAAACATCGGGCCAGTTATATGGTTTCGTCAAACAACCAGTTGCAAGGAAATGTGTCGATTTGGGGTCTAAAAATTGGTTTAAACCGCCCGTACCGTCGTCTTGCACGATGCTCTCCGGGTACCTTCCATGAGGCTTCTTCTTGAAAAAACACCAGAGTGGATACCACAGATGTGAAAGCAGTCCCTTTTCATCTGTGTTTTCAAGATATGGTGAATCTATATATTCAACCAAAGAGAGACACAATTTCATCAAATCAATACCGCGCGACCCTTCTCCTTTCTCTAAAGAGTAATATGGGTTCCCTTCTATAGGTAACTGTACTTTTTCATTTATTCTTGATGCACCGAAATCAATAATATGAAAATTTTGTTGTGTTTTGTCGTGCATAATATTCCCGACATGTAAATCGCCGTGTACAAAGTTCAAGTTGGGAAATCGGTTCACTGTTTGTAATGTATTTGCAACGCTAATAATGCAATTATTGGCCAACTTTGCAATTTCTTCATGTTTCTTCGCTACGATCAAATCGCGCAAGGTGTCTTGAAGCGTGAATTCAAGTTTTTCCATACCAGCAATAACCGATTTTTTTATTAGTTTTTCATTAAAAAGTGTTAACACAGTCGGTGATGGATCGTATAATGTCGGTGATGAATCGTATAATCCTATAAAATAAACTTCTGGAAACTTTGCAGTGCTACGTGGTAATATCTTTAGTTCATCGTTCCACCTGCAAGCCAAGTAGTGTTGATTCTCATATTCTTGTATATCATATTTTTCTTGATCCGGCTCTGGTTCATATTCGTCGTCGCTGTCATATTTTTCTTGATCCGGCTCTGGTTCATTTCCGGGTAGAAGAGCCTTTACTACAACACTTTTACTCACAAAGACTTCGTCGTTTTTTCCTTCGTCGTTTTGGCTTGTTGCCAGAAACGTTGCTCCCCATTCCCCGCTTCCCAGCCACTTTTGAAGAGTCCACATCCGATCAGGAATTGGATCAGATTTTATTGTTAAAAAAGTACTGTTATCAATAACCTCGATTTTACACCAAACACTGTCATTGTCATCGCATTTGTTTTTGCGTTTATTTACAGTTACAGTTTTGCGTTCTTTTTTTGGTTTGCGTTCTTTTGATTTTGCTCTGCCTCTGTGCATTTTTGTAAAATAGATTTACTTTTATATACAGTTAGTACTGATAATTATTATTGGTGGAGACATCGATCTGTGGCTTCGAAAGATTTCTTTTCCCATTGTGGATGTATTGCAAAGTGTTTAATGATTCTATCAAAAAGATTCGGAATATCATTAGCATTACAGGTTGATATTTCGGAATATGACATCTGTTTATTCAAAGCGAATTGTGTTGCGGTATTAACTAAAACCTCCCGTGTCTTGTCTTTCTTGTTTCCAACCAAAAATCCCAAAGAATTTGATTTGCGAAACGAATTGAAATCTCGATAAATTTGGTCAAGTGCGAAAAGAGTATTTTTTTTTGAAAGATCAAACACAAACAAAACGGCATCGGAATCTGCGAGATCGAATCTGGATCCAGATTCACAAATTGTTATCGATTTATTCTCCGCCCTCTTCATATATTCATTGATTATGCTGGATTTTCCAACAGATTTCGCACCAGCAACCGTTATTTTATACATTCCTATCATATCCATATGACTATATATAGTATGTGTAGCACTCTTTGTTGTTGTTTTGCCTGTATACAAAACTTATATTCTGATAGTATAAATACAGAAAAACAAACAAGAAGAAAAAACAAGCAATAAATTACTATGGCTACAAACAAAAAAATAAAAAAAGATTCTCAGACATTTCCAGCGACTGATTTACCTGCATATTATTCGCAAGTTCTCGAAAAATGGACCAAACTTGTAAATTTGGAGGGCTACAATGAGGTGGAACAGCTGGTGGGGATTCACGGCAGACCAGAATATCGTATGGAGATAGAAGATACGCTCGTCTCTTTGGAAATGTTAAGTTCCCAAGGTACTAACTCGTTTGTATACCTTGTCAAAACATATGGATATACAAACGAAGCCATTTTAAAGCATTTTAAGACTTCGGAGGGTATACAATCAAACTCTACAGAATCAAAATCAAACTCTACAGAATCAAAATCTTCAGAAACAATACCAATTAAGTATTACACTCAACCAAAACTTGAAGCCAAACTCCAAAAATATGCACACGCCCACTCTTTGGCACCCGAGGTGTTTGCTTTTAACGATGTAGCTATGATTTCCGATAAGTGCTTTGACGTCAAATACAAAATACAAAAATGTTATATAGCCACCTATGGAAAAAATACCTGGAAGATGCTTACTGCAGAAATGAGCAAACTGAAGAGGGCGGACTCCGTCCTGCAGGAATGGTTCAATCCGTTTACAGATCAAATATTGAATTTGGTTGATACTATGTACGAAGAGATCGGGATGTATAATATGGATCCAAACGGAGGGAATTACATGTTAAACCAAACTGGTACACTTATCCAAATCGATTACGGTGCCAATCGATTTGACAAACAAGAGGCCTTTGATACTTTTGCCAATCGCTTTGACAATTTTGCCAATGGCTTTGACAAAGTAATTTATTTCTTATTGCAAAAAGAGTTATTATTAAAAGACCAGCCAACATACCCACCATATTATTATAGGTTCAGGCAAAAACTTGGTGAAGGTACAATACTTCCTGAATTGATGAAATTACCTACCATGACCAAATTAAAAGGTATGGATGGCTTTGACAAAGTAATTTATTTCTTATTGCAAAAAGAGTTATTATTAGAAGACCAGCCAACATACCCACCATATTATTATTGGTTCAGGCAAAAACTTGGTGAAGGTACAATACTTCCTGAATTGATAAAATTACCTACCAAGACCAAATTAAAAGGTATGGATAAAAGAGAATGGCAGAAATTTTTATCTGGACTGAGGACACAAAAAAATAAAATTTGCGATAAAATCAAAGCCCTGCAGAAAAAACCCACAACTACCACAACGAAAGCAACCACAACGGAAGCAATCTTTAGGACACATATAAAAGAAGTAAAATAATAGACAAACCTAGAAGTGGGCCGCAGGCCCTCGAGGGCCTGCGGCCCAAAAATACGTTTACCATAGAAGACCTTGTAGCCACAGGTGCAATGAATAATTCGGACAACGCAAATGCAATAGTGAAAGATTTACTTATAAACCAACCCAACACGATTTATGAAAAAAATACTCGAGGTTTGACTCCATTGATGGTCGCAGTAATTAACTCAAATAGTGATGCCATTAATCTATTCGAAGATAATTATTCACAAACAGTTATAGATGTAATGAATTTACCCGTCTTTGGTGAAGGTCCATTTATTGTAGATAGAAAATGCTACTACACCATGGAGAGAATGTACCCCGCTTCATTGGGTATCTTGGTCGGAGAAGGAGAAAATATTATAGACATCACTGCTAAACTGGGTCAATTATACTTTCAAAAAACAGATGAATCACATTCGAAAAACACAGTGTACGACGGTTATGAATATGGCATGACGTCGATACAGCGAATTTGTGGTGCAATGAGCATCGACATCGCGGAAGTGGTCGATGATATGGCATTGTTCTGCAGTCTTTGTTTCCAATACTCGGTGTTACCACTTGATTAAAATATACGGTTGGCAAATCGTTTGATGGCAAGGCCAAACTATTTATCCATGATTTCGACAAAGTAAGGACTGACAGTCGGATAAAAGAAGAGCAAATACTCCAAGTATTGCTTACACAGCTTTCATATCCAGATCAAGGAGATCTTGGGGAAATATTTCGGTCTCAGTTTCAAAAATATAATACAGATAACAAGGTTCATAAAAGTACGAGGTTTTTGAATAATCCTTCTCAACCTTCTCGATACGTAACATATTCGGCCCACAACAAGTTATACACGCACTTAAACAGATATCAACCATTTTTATATTTTATTTGTACATTTAAATACAGTCTAATTGCAACTTTGGTAGCACACTGGGCAATTCGCTCAAATGATACAAAATAGCGAAGTAGGGTCATTATTAATGTACAAATAACTCCTTTTTTATAACCGCGAACGGTAGACAATATGATTTGCCCATTTTTGTATCTCTTCTTCTAAAAATGTTTGACATTGGCGGCTGGACCACTGGTAGACTATCTTGGTGGGTTT
>Ga0209632_10004775_pt1 | contig 11933 bp, 15 predicted proteins | sample COG_10_FD_184754 | JGI IMG/M metagenome (GOLD analysis project Ga0209632, IMG submission 184754) | Pelagic Microbial community sample from North Sea - COGITO 998_met_10 (SPAdes) (version 2) | ecosystem: Environmental > Aquatic > Marine > Neritic zone/Coastal water | place: Helgoland, sampling...
AAAAATATGAATTACAAAATTACTGAAAAAGATAATGAAATATTTTTCAGATATATACCTTCAAAAAATAACAAACGGATAATCAATAAAAAAACAACAAAAGAAAGCCCTTTTGGTATTTTAAAAAATTTAAATTTAAATTAATGGTGATGTTTTTTAAAAAAGACAAAGATAGTAATGAAAATGATGATTTGATTAAAGTTGCAGCTTTGTTAATTCATGCAGCTAAAATTGATGAAAATTATTCAACTCATGAAAAAGAAATCATAAAACAAACGTTACTAAAGATTGGCGCTAATGATAAAAATATAGAAAAAATAATGAATCATGGAAATGAGATTGAGCAAAGTTCCAATCAAATTTTAGACTTCACAAAAGAAGTTAAAAATATGAATAACGAAAACAAAATTCTAATTGTAGAGACATTGTGGCGAATAATTTATTCAAATAAAGAAGCTGATATGTATGAGACAAGTTTAATGAGAAGACTTGGAGGATTATTATACATTGATAATAAAATAATGGGTGATATTAAGAACAAAATTAAAAATGAAAATTTAAAATGACCTACCTTGTAAACGATAAATGTATTAAGTGTAAACTAATGGACTGTGTTGAAGTCTGTCCAGTTGATTGCTTTTATGAAGGCAAAAATATGCTTGTAATTAAACCGGAGGAGTGTATAGATTGTGGCGTTTGCGAACCAGAATGTCCAGTTGATGCAATAGTAGCAGATACTGTATCCGGGAGCGAAAAATGGCTTGAACTAAATACAAAGTATTCTGAAATCTGGCCAAATATAAATGAAAAAAAAGATCCTCCTACGGATCATGAAAAATATAAAGATGAGCAAAATAAGTTTGAAAAATATTTTAAAGAAAACATTTAAATCAAAAGTTAAAAAAAAAGTTAAAAAAAAAGTAACAAAAAGTAAAGTTACTAAAGCTAAAAAACTTTTATCTAAATCTAAAAAAATAATTGTATCTAAAATAAAAAAATCTTATGTAAAAAAACCAGTCAAGTTAAATGAAAAAAATATTAATACTAAATCAGACAATTTAAGAATTCCAAAAAGTAATGAGGTTAAACCTGAGATTAAAAAAGTAAAAAAACAAGAAACTGAGAAAAGAACCTATAAAGTAAAAGATTACATTGTTTATCCTAAACATGGGGTTGGCCAAATTAGTGAATTTAAAAAAATTAACATTGGTGGAATTGATGTTGAAACTTATGTTATAAAATTTGAAAAAGACAAAGCTAACGGTATGGTCCCAGTCAATAAGCAATCACATTTACGTCCTTTAGCAACTATAAATCAAGTAAACAAATGCATCTCTATACTTAAGAGTAAACCGAAAATTAAAAGATCCATGTGGAGTAGAAGAGCTCAAGAGTATGAAGCGAAAATTTCATCTGGTAAAATTTATGAGCTTGCCGAAGTTGTTAGAGATCTCAATAAAGGTGATGATTTAATGGTAGATCAGTCTTACAGTGAGAGGCAACTTTTTGAAAAAGCGTATGAAAGAATATTAGCTGAATTTCAAATTGTTCTAGATGTTCCTTTAGAGGAAACTCAAAAAAAACTTGATAAAGCACTAAAAAGAAACCTTGTGTCCCAACCAACTAAGTCTCCAATAACTTCTCAAAAGAATAATCCAGATTTGCCAGCAGAAGAGCCTACTTCTGATGCTGACACTCAAATTGTGGAATAAAAAAAAACGCCTCTCACACGTAAATCGTTATGAGAAGCGTTTTTAATAAAGAATACTAAGTAACTATCTTCTTCTTCTTTTTTTAGCTTTCTTTGCTTTTTTCTTAGCTTTCTTTGCTTTTTTTCTTTTTTTAGGCATCTTTAGCTCCCTGTTTTAGTTAAACGAATCAAAGTGATTCGCTATTAGGTTATTTTTATTTTTTTATGAACGTTATGTCAAATCTTTAATTAAATTTAAAATTTTCAAAAAAAAATTAAAAAAATTTTTTTTTGTTATTAAAATGTTAAAAAAAGTTAGTGTTTATGCGTATAATAAACTAATTTTGTAAATACTTTCAATAAAGTTTTTCAAATTCATTTTTGTATTTTTGAATTATCTTATATCTTTTTAATTTTAATGTTGGAGTCATCAATCTATTTTCAATTGTAAATTGTTCTTTAATTACAAAAAATTTTTTTATTTTTTCTATTTTTGATAAATTTTTGTTTATTTTTTCAATTTCATTAAAAATTATTTGATTTTTTAAATCATATTTATCTTTTGTAAGAACTATTAATGCTACTAAATAAGGTTTATTGTCACCATACACTAACGCTTGTTCAATAAAATTAACTTTTGTTAAATCATTTTCAATTTTTACAGGTGAAATATTATCCCCACCAGGAGTTATTATAATATCTTTTTTTCTATCAGTTATTTTTAAATAACCTTTTTCAAAATGCCCTATATCACCGGTGTACAACCACCCATCTTTTAAAACTTTATTAGTCTCTTTTTGATTATTCCAATAACCCAACATCACATTTTCTCCTTTGACTAAAATTTCTCCATCGTCAGCAATTTTAACTTTATTTCCAGAAAATGGAGGACCCACTGTTTCAATTCTAATATCTATTATTGGATTACAGCTAACCACGGGTGAGGTTTCTGTAAGCCCATACCCCTGGAGTGTTGGTAAACCAATTGCGTTTAAAAACTGGCCAACTTCTTGATCAAGTGCTCCACCGCCTGAAATGAAAGCTTTTAAGGATCCCCCAAATTGTTCTTTAATTTTCTTTCTGACAGTTTGATCACAAATTTTTTGTATAATGTTATCAGGAAAAGAATTTTTTTTTTTAAGTAACCTTTTTTTTCCAAGTTCTAATGTTTTGTTTATTAAATATCTTTTAATACCTTTTGCTTTATTAAAATTAGCATTTATTTTTTGGTATAAATTTTGATAAAATCTTGGTACTGCTGTCATAATATTAGGGCTACATTCTCCCATATTTTTGATTAATTTATCTATACCCTCAGCATAAAAAACTTTCGCCCCAACTGCTATTTGAACAAATTGTACAGTGTGCTCATAAGAATGTGATAATGGCAACCAAGTTAAAAATTTTGGTTTTGAGGACACAATTTCTTTAAGCAAATTATAAGATCCTTCACAATTGTTTAAAATTCCTCCATGACTCAACATTACACCTTTTGGATTTCCTTGTGTTCCTGAGGTGTAGATAATGCATGCAATATCTGTCCTTTTTGATTTTAGATTATTTAAATTTTTTTTTGTGTAATTTTCTTTTTTAAAAATTTTTTTTATATTGATAATATTTTGAAAATTACTTTTAACTTCATCAAAAGTAATAACTAATTTTATAAAGTTACTTTTTTCTAATATTAAATTAATCTTATTATATTGAGATTGATCTGAAACAATAATTACTGAGGGCTTACTATCGTTAATTAAATATTCATAATCTCGCTCTGTATAAGTGCTATATGCAGGAACTGTTATTCCTTTTGAGAGCATAATTGCTAAATCAGAAATTAACCATTCCGGTCTATTCTCTGAAATTAACAAACATCTGTCATTTTCTTTCAATATTGTGTCTAGTTGATCTGATAATTTATGAATACAATCTGAGGTCTGTTGCCATGTAAAACTATTTTCATCACACTTAAGAGATTTTAGAAAAATGTTTTTTGGATTTTGTTGATTTAACTGAAAACTAAATAGTTCCAATAAGTTATTATATGTATTTAAATTCATAAGTTTTGGTGGGCGAAGAGAGAATCGAACTCTCACTTCTTGCGAAACACGATTTTGAGTCGTGCGCGTCTACCAGTTCCGCCATTCGCCCTTATTTGTTTAATTTTTAATTAAATAGTATAAGAACTAAATTTATATTAAAACCAAAAAATGTTTACAACTCTTTATGCAAAATGTTTAAATTTAGCTGCTCATAAAAGTTGTAAATATTATTTAGCTATTATTTCTTTTGTTGAAAGTTCCTTTTTTCCAATACCACCTGATGTGATGGTAATACCGATGGTTATTTCCAAAAGAAATGATTTTGTTAAAATTTTTCTTATTGCAACACTTTTTTCAGTTTTAGGAGGAATATTTGGTTACTTAATAGGAGCATTTTTCCTTGATGCTGGGATGCAAATTATGAGTTTTTATGGCTATGAAGATAAAGTTGTTTATTTAAAAAATAGCCTAACACAAGGTGATGGTTTTTATGCTTGGCTTGGTATACTTTTTTTAGCAGGATTTACTCCACTGCCTTATAAAGTTTTCACTATAGTAAGTGGATTAATCAGTTTTAATCTTCCAATATTTATTTTTATCAGTTTTATTTCAAGAGGCTTGCGTTTTTTTATTGTTTCATATTTATCCTATAGATTTGGTAATTTATTCACAAGATTCATGCAACAAAATGGATCCAAATGGTTTACAATAATTGGTGTTTTAATCATTATTGTTGGATCAATTATTTTTTTTATTTTTAAATCACATGCCTAATTTTAAAATAAACTTTTATTTAAAATTAATTTTTTTTCTTTGTTTAATTGCTATTTTTTCTGCCTACTATATTGAGTATATTTTAGGATATCAGCCCTGCAATTTATGTCTTATTGAAAGAATACCATATGCTTTAAGTTTATTTATAATAACGGTTAATTATAAATTCAAGAGATATGAGAAAATTTTTATTTTATTGCTAATATTAATCTTTATTTTTTTATTAATTGTCTCAATATATCACGTTGGTATTGAACAGGGCTTTTTCCAAGAATCATTTGTATGTAATCTTAAAGATACAACCGATATTTTATCAAAAGAGGAACTATTAAAGGAATTACAAAAGAAAACTGTTAGTTGTAAAGATGTGACATTTAGATTTTTTGGATTTTCACTCACAACAATTAATATACTTGTAAGTTTATTATTGATTGTTTTATTAACTAAAATTTTCACTTTTTATGAAGAAATCAAAAAATAAAATTGCTGAATTTATCAGAGTAGATCATGCTGGTGAGCGAGGTGCCGTTAAAATTTATGAGGGTCAACTTCTTGCATTAGGCACTTTAGTTAAAGATGAGAATTTAAAAAAAATTATTGAGGAAATGAAAGTTCATGAAAAGGAACACTGTGCTTTTTTTGAAAAAGAAATTAAAAAAAGAAAAATTAAACCAACAAAATTTTTACCTTTATGGGATCTACTTGGAGTGGGTCTCGGATTTAGTTCAGCTTTACTAGGTAAAAAAGCAGCCATGTTGTGTACAGCTTCTGTTGAAGAAGTAATTGATGAACATTATTTAAGTCAAATCAATCAGTTAGGTGCTGATGAAAAAGATCTTAAAAAAAAAATTATTAAATTTAGAGAAGATGAGCTACACCATAAAAATATAGCATATGAAGAAGGTGCAACAAAAAAAGGTTTTTATTTAATATTAGATAAAATAATTAAAACTGGCTCTAAAATAGCAATCAATATCTCAGAGAAAGTTTAATTTTAAGCTTCTAGCTCAACATCCCAGTATAAATAATCCATCCAACTTTTATGTAAAAAATTTGGAGGGAAATTTTTACCATTACGATGTAAGTCTTCAGTTGATGGCTGGTATGGAAATTGACCAAGTTTCATACCAGAAAATTTTAATAATTTTCCTCCCTTTCTTACATTGCAAGTTGAACAAGCTGTCACAACATTGTCCCAATGTGTTTCACCCCCTTTAGATCTTGGCAATAGATGATCAAATGTAAGCTCTTCGCCACTACCACAGTATTGACAAGAAAATTTATCTCTAAGAAAAACATTAAATCGCGTAAAACTTGGTTTTGACTGTGGGACTATATAATCTTTTAAAGCTATAACACTAGGCAGTTGCATATCAAATGATGGACTTCTTACCACTCTATCATAATTACTTACTATTATTACTCTATCCAAAAAAACTGATTTTACAGTATCTTGCCAGGACCATAGCGATAAAGGATAGTAGCTTAATGGTCTATAATCTGCATTTAAAACTAATGCAGGACATTTTTCTAGTGAAACATTTTTTTCAATAAAATTATTCATTGCGTATTTTTAACTTAAATAAAAAAAATTTTCAATAATAAGAGATTATTAAATTTTTTTTAAAATATAATTTAATGCTATACTTGATGCTTCAATAGGAATACTATGATCACAGTTTTTAATTAGATGAGTTTCTACCTCTATATTGTTTCTTATAAAAAAATCTTTTGCTTCTAACATAAAATTAATTGGAACAACTTGATCTGCATCACCATGAATTAACAAAGTATTCGTAGAAATTTTTTTTCTGATTTTCAAATCTTCCTGATTAATAATTTTACCAGAAAAACCTACAATACAACAATATTCTTGATCAGAAGTTAGGCCTAAATTTATAGACATCATGCAGCCCTGACTAAATCCAGATAAACAAATTTTATTATTTTCTAAATTAAACTCTTTTTTTACTTCATCAATAAATTGATTTAATTTTTTTTCTGCTTTTATAGATTGTTCTAAAATATATTTTGGGTCATCTCTTGTTAAATCAAACCATTGATAGCCTGATGGGTTTATTGAACATGGCTCATGACCATTTGGACAAATAAAAATTGTATTTGATAAATGTCTTTTCCAATTCAGTGATAGCATGCTTATATCTTTACCATCTCCTCCATAACCATGGAGCAATATAACTGCATTTTTGATCTCAACTTCATTTTCAGGCTTTATAATTGTTGCGTCCAGACAAAATGTCATACTATGTAATTTCTGTTTTTTTTTTTATAAAACATCCTACAATACAATTATGATTTCTGGAATATTAGTTAAAGTTATATCTATTACCTTGTTGATTGCAGTTGGAATTGTTCTTATTCTTGGAATTGGAACTTTATTCAAAGGTGGAGAAGTAAGCAAAAAATATTCCAACAAATTAATGCAATATAGAGTTATGATACAATTTGTTGCAATAGTTTTTTTGGTTGTTTTTGCATATTTTTTTAAGGATTAATTAAAACCACTCAGCCATTCAATAAACTTTTTGTCTTCAAAGTCAATTGAACCAAAAATCCTTGCAAATTCTAATCCCTCCTTATTAAATAAAATTGATGTTGGTATTCCTCTTAATCCAAATTTTTTTGCTAAAGTTACTGGTGAATCGAAATATAATTTTAAATTTTTTATTTTTAAATCTTCAAAAAAATTTAAAGACTTTTCATTATTATCTTGACCAACGTTTATTGGAAATATTTTCAAGTTATTTAAATTTTCATGAGCTTGCAATAAATCTAAAGAAGGCATTTCTTCCTTACAAGGAGCACACCAGGTTGCCCAAAAATTCAGTAAAATCAAATTACCATGATAATCATTTAAATTTAATTGTTTCTTTTCAGCGTCTAAAAACGTTAAACCATCATATTTTTTTAGCTCTTTATTGATAACAAGATTTTTTATGTCACTAACTTCACTAGCAAAAGAATTGGATACCAATAAAAAAAATATTATTAAAAATCTCATATTAAATAGGTATACTTAATTATCATGACAAAAAATAAAAACAACCAGGCAATATGGGGTACTAGAATTAAAAACAGCACTTCTTCAATTTTTCAAAGAATTGGAAATTCTATTGAAATTGATAAAAGGCTATATAAGGAAGATATAGCTGGATCTATTGCCCATATAGAAATGTTATTCAAACAAAAAATAGTTTCTTTTAAAATTAAAAATAAAATTGTTTATGGCCTTAAGAAGATTGAAAAAGAAATATCAAATAAAAAATTTGAGTTTAATAAAAAATATGAAGATATTCATATGAATATAGAAAAAAGACTTTTTCAAATTATCGGTGAAGAGGCAGGATATTTGCACACAGCAAGATCAAGAAATGATCAAGTAATTACAGATTTTAAGATTTGGATAAGGTCTGCAACTAAAGAGATAAACTTAGAAATAGACAAGATAATTAAGAGCACATTAATATTAGCTGAAAAAAATATAGATACTATTATGCCTGGTTTCACTCATCTTAAAAATGCACAAGCTATTTCTTTCGCCCATTATTTAATGGCCTATGTTGAAATGTTTAATAGAGACAAAAAAAGATTTATCAATAACTTTGAAAATCTTGATGAAAATCCTTTGGGTGTTGCTGCTCTTACTGGAACCTCTTTCAATATTGATAGAAATTATACAACCAAAAAACTTGGATTTAGAAAACCTACAAATAATTCAATTGACACAGTTTCTGATAGAGATTTTGTTTTAGATTTCTTATATTGTGCTTCGGTATGTTCTATGCATATTTCTAGAATCGCAGAAGAATTAATAATTTGGAGCTCAGATGGTTTTAACTTGATAAAGTTATCAGATAAAGTGGTGACTGGCTCATCCATAATGCCTCAAAAGAAAAACCCAGACCTATTAGAATATTTACGGGGAAAATCTGGAAACTCTTATGGAAATTTATTTTCTATGTTAACGATTTTAAAGGGATTACCACTATCATATTTTAAAGATCTACAGGATGATAAAGAAATTGTTTTTAAATCAAATGACACATTAATAGATTGTCTAAAAATATTTGATGAAATTCTTAAGAACTTTAGTCCTAATAAAAAACGAATGATTGAACTTGCAAATTTTGGATATATTACAGCAACAGATTTAGCTGATTATCTTGTTAAAAATCACTCAATGTCATTTAGAAAAGCTTATCAAAAAACCGCTGCTATAGTTAATTTGGCGGAAAAAAACAAAAAAAATCTTGATGAATTAACCCTTGAAGAATTAAAAAAAATTGAGCCAAAACTGCAAAATGATGTTTTAAAAGTGTTTGATTTAAAGAATTCTGTTAATTCCAAAAAATCTTATGGTGGAACATCTTTTGATAATATTAAAAAAATGATAATAAAATATAAAAAACAAAAATGATAAAGAAAATTATACTAACTTTAATTTTATGCTCCATGGTAATTTCTTGTGGAAAAAAAGGGGACCCCGAATATATAGATCCTGAAAAAAAAGTTGAAATACAAAGTTTCTTTATAAATAAAGCTTAATGAGGTATATAGATAAAAAACTTGTAATAGAAAAAACTAGCATAGAAAATATTTCAAAAAAATTTGGAACTCCTACTTATTGTTATTCCTACAAAAAACTAAAAGAAAATATTAATAACTTTAAAAAAAATTTTAGATCTTTTTCTCCACTAATATGTTTTGCTGTCAAATCTAATACTAATATAAATTTAATTAGAGAAATAAAACAATTTGGATTAGGAGCTGACGTAGTATCAATGGGTGAACTAATGATAGCTATTAAAGCTGGGATCAACCCAAAAAAAATTGTTTTTTCAGGAGTTGGCAAAACATCAAGTGAAATAAGTTATGCTATTGATAAAAAAATATTATTGATTAATGCTGAATCCAAAAGTGAAATTAAAGAAATCGAAAGAATTGCAAAAATTAAAAGAAAAAAAATACAAATCGGCATAAGACTAAATCCTAATACGGACGCTAAAACCTTAAACCAAATCTCAACTGGGAAAAAAGAAAACAAGTTTGGTGTTAACAAAAAAGTATTTTTTGAACTCGTAAATTATTGTAAAAATTCTGACAATATAGAGCTTAAATGTCTTAGTGTTCATATCGGAAGCCAAATTTTAGACTATAAGCCTTATGAAAAAATGTTGAAGGTTGTTGATAAAATCATTAATAAAATTAATTATAAGTTTGAATTTATTGATCTAGGTGGGGGTATGGGTATCCCATATACCCATAATAATAAAAAACTTAATTATAAAAAATACAATCTTGTTATCAAAAAATTTTTAAAAAATCATAAATCTAAAATAATATTTGAACCAGGAAGATCTATTATAGGAAACACAGGGACACTAATCTCTAAGATAATTTATATTAAAAAAAGTGAAAGAAAAAATTTTGTTATCTTGGATGCTGGTATGAATGATTTAATGAGGCCTGCTTTGTATGGAGCTACTCATAAAATTTTACCGTCAATTAAAAAAAATAAAATTTCAAAAAAAACCTATGAATTTGTTGGACCAATTTGTGAAAGTACTGATAAATTTTTATCATTAAAAAATTTTCAAGAGTTGAAAGAAAAAGATCTTATTGTTATATGTGATGTTGGTGCATATGGAATGTCCCTAAGCTCTAACTATAATGTAAGACCTAAACCCATAGAATTATTAATTAAACGATTAAAAATTAAAGTTATTAGAAAAAGACAAAAACTTAAAGATTTGATGTAACTTTTGATAATAATGATTAAAAGCTTTATATTTTCATTTTTCTTTTTTACTGGAATAATTATTATTTCATTGTGTTTTTTACCTACATATTTTTTACCTCAAAGGTTTGTTTTATATGGTGGTAAATTAATGGGTTATTGGACTGGTTTTTGTTTGAAGTTTTTTTTATCAACCAAAATTATAATTAAAGGTAAAAATAATATTATAGATAATAAGAAATTTTTTATAGCATCTTCTCATCAATCAATGTTTGAAACATTTTATCTACAAACAATTTTCAATTCTCCTGTTTTTATCTTGAAAAACGAACTACTTCTAATTCCTATTTTTGGGTGGTATTTAAAAAAGATAGGATCTATTTCAATTAAAAGAGATAAGGTTACAAAAGATAATTTAGGATTTTTTGATGACATATCTAAGGTAGTAGCTAATTCAAAACGGCCACTTATAATTTTTCCACAAGGTACAAGAGTTTTACCAGATGAAAGACCACCTTTTAGAAAAGGAGCATCACGAATTTATGAAGAATTAAAAATTGATTGCCTGCCAATTGCAATCAACTCCGGTTTCGTATGGCCTAAAAAAAGTTTAAAACAAGCCCATAGAACTATAACTATTTCAATTTTAAAACCAATAATAGCTGGAATTCCAAGAGAAGAATTTATTAAAATTTTAGAAAAAAATATTTATTCAGAACTTAATATTTTAAATTAGCCTTTCATTGGCATTACAACAAAAATACTATCAAAATCTCCTGGGTCTTTTATCAAGGCTGGGGATCCCGTATCATTTAAATATATTTCTATTTTTTCCCCACCAAGCTGTGAAGCTACATCTATTAAATATCTGGAATTAAAACTAATTTCTAAATCATGATCAAATTTTACTATAAGTGCTTCATTTCCATCACCACTATTAGAATTATTAACTGATAAATTTAATGTGTCTTTGGTTAAACTAAATTTAACTCCATCTTTTTTATCAAGTGATACAGATGCCACTCTATCAACTGAGTCTAAAAATATTTTTAAATCTATTTCTAATTTTTTCTGATTGTTTTTTGGAATGACTTGAATGTAGTTAGGAAATTTTCCATCAATCAGCTTAGAAATTAAAATACTTTTATCTAATTCAAATTTTATTTTAGATTTTACATTTGAAATTTTAACATCACCATCATAATTATCTAATAATGAGCATAGTTGAAAAATAGTTTTTTTCGGGAGTATTATAGGTTCAAAATCTATTTTTTGATCTAATCTAATTTTTGAAATTGACATTCGATGACTATCGGTAGCTACAGCTGTTAAATAATTCTTATCCTCAACTTCTGTTTGATGAAAATAAATTCCACTTAGGTAATGCCTGGTTTCATCATTGGAAACAGAAAATTTACATTTGTTAAGCAATTTTAAAAGTTGTTTGGATTTTATTATAAATTCATTTTGATTAAAATTTTCTTCAGTCAAAGGAAATTCAGAAGCACTAATACAATTTAAATTAAATATAGATTTTTCTGACTCTAAATGTAATTTATTTACATCATTCAAAGTTAAATTAATTTTTTTACCTGAACTAAGCTTTCTTACAATATCATACATAGTAGAAGATGTGGTTGTGGTTTTTCCTTCTTCCAAAACTTCGACATTA
>Ga0209632_10004780_pt1 | contig 11923 bp, 9 predicted proteins | sample COG_10_FD_184754 | JGI IMG/M metagenome (GOLD analysis project Ga0209632, IMG submission 184754) | Pelagic Microbial community sample from North Sea - COGITO 998_met_10 (SPAdes) (version 2) | ecosystem: Environmental > Aquatic > Marine > Neritic zone/Coastal water | place: Helgoland, sampling...
CTCGCATGTTCCCGCTATTGGAGCCGCCATGGATACAGGCATAACACATGAACCGTACTGGAAGCCGTTATTTGAGGGTTTCAAAAAGTCCCGGGAATGGATGAAAGAACAAAAGCCAGACGTCATTTTTCTGGTTTATAACGATCATTGTACCGCGTTTGACGCGTCCTGTATTCCCACATTTGCACTAGGATGCGCTGCTGAATTCAAACCAGCAGATGAAGGCTGGGGGCCCCGACCAGTGCCTGTGGTAAAAAACCACCAGAAACTTGCAAGCCACATAGCGCAATCACTGATCCTGGACGAATTTGACTTAACCATTATGAACGAAATGGAAGTCGACCACGGCCTGACAGTCCCGCTGTCCGTAATGTATGGAGATGTGGGGCCGGACGAAGATTGGCCAGCCCTCGTAATTCCACTTTGCGTGAACGTTGTGCAGTATCCACCGCCAACAGGTAATCGCTGCTATAACCTTGGAAAAGCGGTGCGTCGAGCGATCAATAGCTTCGAAGAAGATTTAAATGTTATGATTTTTGGTACCGGTGGTATGAGCCACCAGCTTCAGTATAAACGTGCCGGACTAATTAACAAAGAGTGGGATACCAAGTTCTTAGATCTTATGACAGAAGATCCAGTCGGAGCGAGTCAAATCAGCCATTTAGAGTACCTCCGAGAAACCGGCAGTGAAGGTATTGAAATGGTTATGTGGTTAATCATGCGAGGCGCGTTGGATGAAGATGTCACAGAGGTTTATCGTCACTATCATGTGCCCGCTTCAAATACGGCCGTTGGCCACATCATTCTTGAAAATAAAACCTGAGGAAAAGTCATGCGAATTTGCGTTGCTGGCGCCTATGGTGCCTTTGGCCTTAAACACCTAGATGCTTTAAACAATATCGAGGGAGTTACCGTAACCTCACTAATGGGACCAACTAAAAGTAAAATTGATTCATTAGCCGCCAGCCGCAACGTGGCTCATGCAGGGACAACACTAGAGGAGTGTATTGCACGTGATGACGTGGATGCTGTGATCCTATCTACACCAACCCAAATGCATGCTGATCAGGCAATTACCTGTATGGATGCAGGAAAACACGTATTAATTGAAATTCCAATGGCTGATAGCCTTGAAGACAGTCGGCGAATTTTAGACAAACAGAAGGAAACTGGATTGACTTGCATGGCAGGTCACGTACGTCGATTCAATCCGCCCCACCAATGGATTAAAAATAAAATCGATGCAGGTGAACTAAAGATCCAGCAGATGGATGCTCAAACTTATTTCTTTCGCCGCTCAAATACTAACGCAAAAGGTGAGCCAAGATCTTGGACGGATCACCTCTTGTGGCACCATGCATGTCACACGATTGATCTGTTTCAATATCAAACCGGCGGTAAGGCTGTTCAAGCCTTTGGACTACAAGGCCCGCCACATCCTGATCTTGGCATATCCATGGACATGTCTATCGGAATGAAATCAGAAAGTGGTGCCATATGCACCCTATCGCTTAGCTTCAACAATGAGGGACCTCTTGGAACTTTTTTTCGCTACATCTGTGATAATGGTACCTACATTGTCCGTTACGACGACCTTTATGATGGGAACAACAACCAGATAGATCTAACGGGAACAACTGTATCAAATAATGGCATCGAACTAATCGATCGCGAATTTATTTCAGCTGTCAGGGAAGACCGTGTACCCAATGCATGCGTAACCAGTGCAATTTCTGCTATGGAGACGCTTGACCAAATAGAACGCTCAATGCGTTGAAATTTTTTATAAGCATGCAAGGCTATCCGCGATAATGCCTGACATTGGCAGATTATTTGTATTTCGAAACAATAAACCTTCCTCAAATTTTTTGTCTGGCAACTCTAGATAAGGACAAGCCCACGGCTGCAGTGCCGCTGGGGTCAAAGTGGCCAAGCCTTGTGAAAAATCAGTGCGCCAGCACAAGGCGCTATCAAGTTTATCTTTAAGTTTATATGAAACAGGGTCCGCAGCCAATTGAGCTGTAGATAGAAGTAAAATGTTAGGGTCGTTTGTTTCACGCCTAACTTTTCCGAGAGACCGAGAGTATACATCCCCAGCCATAAAGCCTACGCCACGCAGAAAAGCAGGCTCAGCAAGGCGAAGCGTGGTTAAAAATTTCTTTTCATTAGCCCTAGCCGGATCATTCCAATGCCACTTCGCTAATCCAGATAGACTGGCTATCTGCCCAGAAATACGTATTGTGGCCGCCAGCCAATCAACTTGGCCCCCATGTGCGGGATTAAGGTGCAAGGGAACAGGCTCAGCTGCGGTAAGGCCTGGAATTTCCATCATTGGAGCTACACGCATTAAAATCCAAGCTGAGGAAAATCCATGACGAGTAAGCATGTGACCGAGTGAAACATTGAGAGGGAAATACCCGTCAATAAAATCCTCAAATAGAGTAGCCTTAATTGGAACCATTTCCACTAGACAGAAGCATCCCACGGGCAAGCAGCACGTCGTTCTAAATCAGCCTGATGGCTCGCACCAGACCAGTTTTCAGTTGGCGCTACAGCATCGTTAGACAACGGGCCTATTATAGTTTTTATCTTTTCCCCATTCTGCATAGGCAGTGCATTCCGATTACCTGCTCCCATCGCATCAATTGCTTGACGTAAAATCCGGCGATAACGAATGATCGCCTTATCCGATCGGCCAAGATGTTCGCGCGTTCGATTTTGGATCCTACCCATACCCTCAACTGCCCATTGGTCATGTACATTTATGTCCATGCCCATTCCAGTATAGGTCTCATCTGCCTGTTCCTGCGGATTGTAGCCATAAGAATTTTCTCTGTTTTTTAAGGGTGCATAGGTTGGCAGTTTGTGTTCTTTTAAACGCTGTGCACGCATCAACTCTTTATTCACAGGCTCCTTAAAGCTTGTGAAAAGAGTAAACCAATAACAGTTTTCATCATCTATGGGGACGTGCCATTGAGTAATAGTCATCTCACGCGACATTGGAATACAGATCGCTTCAGGAAATATCTGATTTGTGATGCGCACATGGGTCTGTCCATTATCCATATGGCGAAGAGCAGTAATCTTCAGCCCGTAGTCTGTTTCCTCAACGTTTATATCAGGCCGTGGGTATTCCCGCAGTACCTGGGTCATTGGCATGCTAGTTTGCGCTACTTTATCTCGGAACTGTTTGCCGTAATTGCTACCCTGGTCATCGTCCTTTAGAAACCGGTGCAAGAATGAAGCATGCGCGGGATCAATGCCAATTTCCAAGGCCTGCAGCCAGTTACATTCCCAAAGACCCTTAAAAGCAAATACATGGGTGTCGTCGGCGCGGAAACAATCAAAATTTGGAAACTCTGGCGCCTCTCCATTACCTAGATAGGCAAATGCGATGCCCTTCTTAACCATTACGGGATAGGTTGGACCTGTAACTTCAATTTTAATTTCTGTTGAATCAGGATAGAAGACTGCCGGTTCGCCTATTGCAGATATGCGTGTCACTAATCGCAAATCTCCTGCATCATCTAAAACCAGAGCGAGGCGCTCACCCAAAAGATTGACCGGTATGGGCAATTGTAACTCAAGTTCCTCGACCAAAGCCGCAGGATGCCAATAACACCGAAGGACAGCTCCAGCCTCAGTCTTTGGCCCAATACGAGTGATAGTATCGTTTAGTTGTTGACTTATCATGTTGTGTCTCCATCTTTCAGAAAGGCCCATATCCCACCATCACGCTCCTCAACTGGGGTCATTGGCACCTTAATGGCCTTATACATAGGCGAGCCCTCAGGTTCAGCAGGTTGTTCTACGCATTGTCCGGTACGATCAAAATGCCACCCATGAAAAGGGCAGCGCAGTCCATTGTTCTCCAGCCTGCCGTAACACAAGTCAGCACCCCGATGTGGACAGTTTCGCCCAATTAAACCAAGCTCACCTTCTTCATCCCGAAACAGTACTAATCGTTGGCCATTGAGTACAATGGGAATCAACGGTCTCGCAATTTCTAAAGCCTCACGATCCAATATGCGTACCCAACCAGTAGGGACGTTTATAAATTCCTCTGCAGGAATGGAAGTTTGCTGGGTCAATAGATACCTCGCATCTGCGCGTTATTCGAATAAATCGTAAATTGGGGCCCAGTGAAAAACTCCAAACGGATCGTTTGAGTAGTTAAGCAAAAGTAAAGCTTTAAGGGAAGTAGCATTCCCTTAATCATTAAACTGAATTTTTCTTGAGCCAACAATACATAAACTCTTGATAAGTTTCAAAAGGCGTTTGATGGTAATCGATCATACTCCCAAGGATCTGAAAATCGTCGCCCAGCTCTGCTTGTAGGCTTTGTTCATTATATTTCATAGTAGTTAATCCACTGCAGCTATCAGGACCATTTGGACCAAAAGTTGCTATAATTGCTACACCATCTTTTTTGAGGCTTCTCTTTAAATTTTGTATGTATTTTTTGCGTTGATTTGTTTCAGTTAAGAAATGGAAAACAGCCCTATCATGCCATACGTCGTATAAGTTTTCCTGGATAGTGATCGATGAAATATCACCAAATATTTTTGATACCGAAACTTTTAACTTTTCGAGTCTTTGCAGTGTTTGATTGATTGCCTCTTCAGAAATATCCAGCAAGGTTAAATTCTGGTATCCCAACGCATGGAGGTCATCGACCAGCGTAGATCTTCCAGATCCAATATCAATTATCGAATTTTCTTTTTTTGGACAATTTTCCTGGATTAGCTTAAGGGACACAACTAGCCGATCCACATACCAGCTTACAGCATCATTTTTTTTTGATTTATAAATATCATCCCAAAATTTATTATTATTCATAATAACTATCTCAATCTGCTGTAATGGATTGATTTGTTATCCCACTAAATAATCCATCATCGTTCTTATGAACAGCTTTTTAAACGCCTCTAGATCAACCGTAGTTCTGAAATGGATTTAAGGTTCAAATGGATAAGCCAGAAGTGCCAATCATCATAGGAAAGAAGCCAAGGCTAATACTACAGCCACATTGCTCAAAAATGTAAACTACCATATGTTAAAGCGAACGTTTTTTACCAACATACATAAATAGGGCGAGCAATGACTCCTGAATTCATGCTTATTACCTTTGTACTTTTTTTTGCGGGAGCTATTGCTGTGCCAATCGCTTCTCGTCTGGGGTTGGGCTCCGTCCTTGGCTACCTAATTGCAGGAATCATAATCAGCCCATTGTTTAGTGTAATGGGCGTGGATGTTGTCGCTCTTCAACATTTTGCCGAGTTTGGCGTTGTGATGATGTTGTTTCTAATTGGATTGGAAATGAACCCCCGCGAGCTTTGGGCAATGCGAGGCAAAATATTCATCATGGGAGGTCTGCAAATTAGTCTTACCACCATGCTAGTGATGGCCATCGCATTGAGTTTTGGACAAATTTGGTCCGTTTCCTTAGCGATTGGGCTTGTCTTTGCCCTATCCTCAACGGCCATTGTTAACCAAACACTTAAGGAAAAAGGACTATCAAGATCGGATGGGGGACGCTCCAGCTTTGCCATACTGCTAGCCCAAGACATTGCAGTGATCCCAATGTTAGCTTTGCTTCCGTTATTGGCCGTACCTGAATTGATCGAGATCCGGCTGGTCGAAATATTGGTAAATACTGACGTACATCATGAAAACGATCATGGTGTCTCACTAAGCTTATCACTGGTAGAGGGACTAAACGGTTGGCAAACCGCAGTCGTAACAGTTTTAGCTGTTGTAGGTGTCATCGTTTTGGGCCGATATGCCGTTACACCATTGTTTCGTTTCGTGGCACGAGCGCACTTACGTGAGCTGTTTGTCAGCACCGCTCTGATGGTTGTTGTGGGCATTGCGCTGTTAATGACCATGGTTGGGCTGTCGCCAGCCTTAGGAACATTTTTGGCAGGCGTAGTTCTGGCCAGCAGCGAATATAGACATGAGTTAGAAAGCGATATTGATCCATATCGCGGACTTCTGCTCGGAGTCTTTTTCATTACTGTGGGAGCAGGCATCAACTTTAGTTTGTTATTTGGCAGCTTCGTAACAGTCATTGGCATTACCATCGGCTTAATTACACTGAAAGCTGCAGTACTGTTACTGCTGGCTGTTTTATTCAAACTCCAGGGGGCAGATCGTTGGCTTTTCAGCCTTGGGCTCGCACAAGCTGGCGAATTTGGTTTTGTCCTTTTGTCATTTACAGTGGCCAACGCCGTCCTTCCCAAAGATCTAGCAGATATTCTACTTTTAGCTGTTGCCTTATCAATGCTGCTGACACCCGCAATTTTTATCCTTTATGAGCGGGCCATCGCACCACACTTTACGAAGGCACAGGCGCAAGAACCTGATGTAATTGACAGTAACGGGCAAATTATTATCGCTGGTCACGGACGTTTCGGAGGTATTGTAAACCGGGCGCTGAGCGCCGCGGGCTATGAAACTACAGTGGTTGATTACAGTAGTGAGCAATTAAAAATACTGCGGAAATTTGGAATGCGGGCTTACTTTGGTGATGCCTCACGGCCTGACTTGCTTGAGGCAGCAGGCATTAAAGAGGCTAAGATTTTGGTTGTGGCTATCGATGGCAAAAACACCATAACGGAGCTGGTAAACCATGTCACAAAGACCTTTCCAGACGTCCATGTCATCGCACGGGCCGTCGATCGCAATCATGTGTATGATCTGTATGCAGTCGGCTGTCGTGATATTATCCGTGAAACATATGACGGCTCGATCCGTATGGCACGCTCAACTCTTGAGGCACTGGGCGTCACGCGCAGTGCGGCACAAAAGATGATGAACACATTCGAGGAGATTGATCGCGAAATGTTGATTGAGACAGCAGGCTTGCATGACATCAATTTGCCAGTTGCAGAGAACGAGGCATTCATAGCCAAGGTCAACGAAATGCGTGACACTTGGGAACCCCAGCTAAAGGCAAGGATGAAGGCTGCTGGCTCGAGAAAGGTATGACCCAAAACTTAGATGGTTTTTTCGCCAAATGATCTAACTTCGGATATCCGGCTTTGCTTTGCAATAGAGTGCCTCATGCTTTAGCAATAGTTGCCATAATGCCAAATATGCAAAAAGCCACCTCAGAAGAGACGGCCTTTGCTAAAACATTGGTTGCGGGAGTAGGATTTGAACCTACGACCTTCAGGTTATGAGCCTGACGAGCTACCGGACTGCTCCATCCCGCGCCAAGTTCAAACTTGCTAGTACCTCATCCCAGAAACTGCAAGAGTTAAAATATAAATACTAAACTATTCTTAGTTTATTATTAGGCCTTATATAGCCTAAGGCGATTTATCTTACCAACTCCTGGCTTAGACGCCTTTTAAGGCTATAATCCTTTAGATTACTAATATTCTGAATTTGATCGTCGACATTCAGAAAGCTTTGACACAACATCAAGGCTATAAATCTTATTGTGGGAAAAATAATGTCAGAGCATGGCTACGCCAGTGGGCGATTGAATTTACCTTTTGTTGGAATTTCAACCTTTGGGAAGCGTCCTTATGTTGAAGATTGGAATACCATAGACGCAGATGTTGCTGTTATGGGAGCCCCCTATGATTTTGGAACACAGTGGCGTCCCGGCGCAAGATTTGGACCACGAGCTGTGCGAGAGGCCTCTACTCTTTTTTCATTTGGGCATGCTGGTGCTTATGATCATGAAGACGATGCAACGTACCTCGCAGGAGATGTACGCATCGTGGATATTGGTGATGCAGATATCATCCATACCAAAACAGAAGAAAGCCATTCAAATATTGAGTTTGGCGTACGCAAAATCTTAGAAGCAGGTGCATTGCCCATAGTAATAGGCGGTGACCACTCAATCAATATTCCATGTATTAATGCTTTCTCTGATCAAGATCCAATTCACATCGTCCAAATTGATGCACATTTGGATTTTGTAGATGAGCGACATGGGGTGACCCAAGGCCATGGGAACCCGATGCGACGTGCAATTGAAAAACCTTGGGTCAGCGGAATGACACAGCTAGGCATCAGAAACGTAAGTTCTACGGCCAAAGAGGGCTACGATGACGCCCGCAACCGAGGGACTGATATTTTATCAGTCCGTCAAGTCCGTCAATTAGGCGTTGATGGTGTTCTGAAACGCATACCAAAAGGCGCCAATTACTATGTTACAATCGATATTGACGCCTTCTGTCCCTCTATTGCTCCTGGTACCGGCACACCCAGCCACGGTGGGTTTTTATATTATGATGTAATTGAAATTTTGCAGGGGTTGGCGAAACGCGGGCAAGTGGCTGGTGTTGATTTAGTAGAAGTTGCACCAGCCTATGATCCATCCGACAGCACACAAATTCTGGCAGCTCAAGTGCTTTTAAATTTTATAGGATTTATTTTCCATTCTAATAAATGACACCAGCGATGGAGTCATCGTAAGTTCATGATTAATTTAGCTAACATATTTTCAATTATCTCCACCAAGGTCGTCCCAAATACCTTGGACCCAAGACCGGATTTTAAGCGCCTCCTCCCAGCGATTTGACATTTCCTTACCATCTGGACCAGTCATTGCGTACTCTGGCGGACCAAGCTCACATAAAAAAATACAATCCCCAGAACCTCGTGTTCGCCAGTCTTCCAGACCTTCCCGCCACCATCCTTTGAATAAATCCACCCACTTTTGATGTTGAGGAAAGTCAAGTTGAAGTTGAATTTGTTGCCGACTGGCTACACGCCCCTGAAAGCTATCAGAACGCTGTAATACTCTCCTGATTAACCCCAAATCTCGCTCAGACATAGGAAACCAAAATTCCCGATCCACCACATAGTGACTTAAATCAGCACACATACGCATTTCAGGAATAGCATCAAGAAGACACAAAGTAGAGTATAAGTCGTTAGTTATGCAGTTTCGGTGGCTTTCAAATTGCACTGGCATCCCAATTTGATCTGCCATTTCAATCCATTGACGAATAATAGGAACCATACCATCCACTGAAAGTGGGGTTACTTGTCCAATTACGTCAACGAACGGACTGCCAAAATCTTTTGCCATTATCAATGTTTCTCGGAGGCCTTCAACAGTCTTGGGAAACGCTACGATTAGTGGCGTCAGGCCAAAGCGCTCCATATGTGGACGCACCTCATGAGCCTGCGCCACATCACCTGCACCAAGGTCAATTGCCATACCATCATAACCGGCCGAAGATACCATACCGCAAACTTCTTCATAGGGTAACTTAACGCCCGTTTCGTCGTGTGGCTGCATCGCCCAAAGGCTGGTAAAAGTTTTGAGGCTCTGAGACATAAGACAATCCTTCAACAGATATAATCATAATAATTTATTCTGCAGGCACTCGCATGCGGCCACTGTCAGTAGGAACCACCCAAACCTCATTCTGTGGCCATTTGCTTTCATCTTTTTTAGCAAGACACTTGATTACCTCCACCTGAAACTCAATCCAACCCATTCGGTGTACAGGTCCAGTTTGCACTTCAATTTTTGCATTCAACTTGTGGAGTTTCCAAAAAGGCACTGAGGGGAATACATGATGTGCTGTATGGTATGGCATCTGCCAACAAAGCCAGCGCATAAGTATATTCGTTTTTGTTGAGCGTGTATTTTCTAATATATCATCTGTGTGGCTGAGACCAAGGTGCTCAATCGTATTTTGTAATTGGTGGATAGGTTTTGTTATAATCATAGGTAAAATCCAAAAACTGAGTACTACCCAGCTCTTCATCGCAACCGAAGCCATTACAACAATAATGTAAAGGGCTAGATGAACACGGCTCTCACGAATGACCTTCGCTTCCTCTTCCACTCGAATATACGGCTCAACGATTATGCCTCGTGCCCGCCGGATCACACCAAAAAACCTGTTTCGCCAATAAGTAATGCCAAACATCCATAAAAGATAAGTGCCTAATGTGTAGGGCTCACGAACCAACTCTCCATCCTTTTCCCAGCTTTGAGTGTAAGTGTGGTGAGCAAAATGCATCACCTGATCATAATCCCTTGGGAAAATCATCAAAAAGCCAATTAAACGCCCAAATATTTCATTAAATTTACGTGTTGAAAATACTGTTGCGTGACTAAGCTCATGCTGCCCAGCATACAAAAAATTCAATAAAATTCCGAGAAAAAATCCCGTCAGTAACATCCAAGAAGTACCCATCACTAGGCTGTGGAGATAGCCCATTATTAGGATTGCAAATATATGACTGGCCAGTTGTCCAGCACCCCAGAGATCAGACCGGACATTTAGAGCTTTCAATTCTAAAGGTGTAACAAGCTTTCTACGTGAAAATGAAGCTTCCATTAGTGCCCCCAAACCAACTTTATCAAAGTTTCAAAACTAAAATAGACAAACTCCTTATTGAAGATGTAAGTCGCTTAACACAGCCCATTAATAAATTTATTTATCGTCAAGAAATTCTATCCCAAGGCCGAGTGAAGCTACCTAAAACTTCCATTATGGCGGGATCATCTGCGCTGCCAGACACTTGTGCCACCAGACCGCGTTGCTTATCTTCAATTACTGATTTCACCTGGGCGTCGACACCAGCACTCTCAAGAGATTCATTATAAATTCTAATAATAGAAGCTTTTCGTAAGGCTGGTTTAAAGACCTTACCTACAGCTGTTTTTGGTAACTCTGGTAAAATCTCAATATACTTTGCCTGTGCTGCTTTCTCACTTACTCGTGCATTAACAAATTCAATTAACTCTTCTGGCGTAGCAGACCCACCACCAACTAGCTCAACGTATGCACATGGTATTTCACCAGCATGCGCATCAGGTTGACCAATTGCGCCAGCAAACCCAACCGCTTCGTGACCGGCCAAAGCCTCTTCTATTTCAGCTGGATCGATATTATGGCCACCACGAATTATTAGATCCTTGGCGCGACCAGTGATCCACAGATAGCCATCCTCATCTATTCTTCCCAAATCCCCTGTCCGCAGATATGTTTCATGATGATAAAGATTATCGTTTTTGGCCAACTCAGTATACGTATTACCAGCATAAACTCCTGGATTCTCAATACAAATCTCACCTATCTCATCACGATTACATTCCTTGGGACCATCAGCCGTATCCAATAAGATTTTTACATTTGTGTGCGGTAAAGGTAGGCCTACGGAGCCAACTTTTTTTAGACCTTGGTCCGGGTTACACGATACAAGGCAAGTTGCCTCTGTAAGTCCATAACCTTCAACAATCTCAACACCTGTAGCTTTTTCAAACTTTTTAAACAACTCGACCGGCAAGGGCGCCGAACCAGAGAAAGCAGTCCTAAGGGATGACACATCTGCATCAATTGGCCTCTGCATTAACGCTGATATTGCTGTGGGTACCGTAATCATAAACGATACATTCCAACGCTCTATCAGTTTCCAAAAATTATCAAATACCCCATCACCGCGATAACCTTGGGGGGTAGGAAATACGACGTGGGCTCCAGAACTGATCATGGCCATTAAAATCACATGACAGGCAAACACGTGAAACAAAGGCAGAGGACAAATTATTGTATCTTCCGGTTTGAAAAGTAAACGATCACCCAACCACCCATTATAGACCATTCCAGAATATTTATGCTGCGCCACCTTAGGCATACCAGTAGTTCCACCGGTATGAAAATATGCAGCTACCCGATCACCAGCAGCATCATCAAAGTCTAGACTAAGATTGTGTTTATCAAGTTCTATATTAAAGTTCATTACTCTGGCGGAATGATTTACATTAACTTTTGGACGGATTAATGGGACTATCCATGACTTTGGAGGTGCCAGATATCTGTTAAGATCAACTTCTAAAACAGTTTCTACATTTGGTGCCTCCGCCACAGCATCCGCAGCAAGTTGAGCTAAGTCAGTTTTTGGGAAACCGGTTAGGGTAACCAAGACCTTGGCATTG
>Ga0209632_10004783_pt1 | contig 11920 bp, 7 predicted proteins | sample COG_10_FD_184754 | JGI IMG/M metagenome (GOLD analysis project Ga0209632, IMG submission 184754) | Pelagic Microbial community sample from North Sea - COGITO 998_met_10 (SPAdes) (version 2) | ecosystem: Environmental > Aquatic > Marine > Neritic zone/Coastal water | place: Helgoland, sampling...
GAGTTCGGTGAGATCCAACGATTCCCGGCGGTAGAGCAGACCGGGGGCATCCGTGAGCATGACCGCGGAAAAGCCATTCTCTCGGCCGACTTCACGCACGATTTCGATAAATTTTTCCTGGAGTGGTCCCATCAAGCGCTGCTGATCGATTTTGAGCTTGTTCTCTTCTTCCTTGCCTTGGGTCTCGAGCCGGTTTTGAAGCTCAGCAAGGTCGAGCTGCTTCTCAGAAAGCGCTTCCTTCGACATCACGAACTGCTTCGCCTGAAGTTCCTTTTGCTTGCTCTCGAGTTCCTCGAGCATGGGCGTTATGCGCTGCTGTGCTTCGCGCGCTTTTCGCTCAAGCTCGTCCTGAGCCGCCTTGCCGCTCTCAATCGTAGTCAGCACCTGCTGTGCGTCGACGAAACCGATCTTAGTCGGCTCCGAAGTGGCTCCGAGGCCCCAGCCTAACGCCAGGCCCAAAGTAAGCACCATCAATACACGTTCGAATTTCATATCGTGAAAGCTCCCAAGCGGGTCGCGGAATCGCGGTCCCGTCAAAATTTTCTCTTCGGTTTACAACACGAGCCAATTTCGGCTCTAACCGGTGAATGCATTTAGCTCAGATTCCGAGACCACCGACTGAGAACTCGAAGACCGGGCTCGATTCGTCTCCGCGGGGATCAACCGGAAAGCCGAGCACGAGCTGCAGCGGACCAAAGGGGGAGAACCAAAGCACCCCACCCCCGTAACCGTAGCGCCAGTTCGAAGCGTCGAACAGCAGATCCCCTTCGACAAAGGCGTTGCCGCCGTCGATAAAGCCTATGCCGAGAAGGCCGATTTCTTCTGAAATCGGGAAGCGGTACTCGATGCTCGAACTGATAAAGGAGCTGCCGCCGATCACCTGCGCTTCGTCGATATCGTCGAAATCGTCATATTTCTTGTCGGTGATTGAATTACAGACGCCATTTCGGTTCCCGAAGCTGAACGTGTCACCGCCACCCCTGTCATTGCAAACCGCCGTTAGCTGACCGGTCGCCGGGTTGCTGCGGATCACGGTGCCCACCGGATGATAGACGCGTCCCGTCGCCAGCTCGGTCGATTGCAACCGCGCTCGCCGCGGCCCCACGGAGCGTCCTTCGAAACCACGGAGCCTTTGAGTCCCCAAGCCACCAAGGAAGTACCGCTCCGTCAGAGGCAGACGAATGTCATCGTCCAGCTTATCGATATTTCCAGCGTTCGTGCAATTCGCAGGATCTTCGCAGGCGGTCGCCCCCTCGAAGCCGAGTTCGAAATCGCTGATCACGTTGAACGGGAAGGCATGCCCCATCCGCGTACTCACAACAAAAGTCGACCGTTCAGGCAGCCAGTCTGGAACTCCGAAATAATACCCACCGCGCGCTTCGAGACTAAGAAATTTACTGAAGCCACCAAGGCCCGCGTACTCGACTCCACCCCGCGCGACATAACCCTTTGTCGGCGCGAAGCGATCGTTCCGCGTATCCACGCCGACGCTTAAGCCGATCCGGCTCGTGCTCTGGCGTCCCTGCAAAACCTGACGCGTCACCGGAGACGAAAGCGAATCGAGATTGCTGCTCTGCTTCACTTGACGCTGAGAAAAGCTGTAGTTCAAGAAGATAGAGGCACTGTTATCGATCGTGAGCGGATGCCCGATACCGAACTCGACGCCCTGCTGATCCTGCTCGAAGTCGTCAAAACGTACCTGAGTGAGGAACGCCGTCGCGCTGAAGCTGAAAGTCGAACCGAGAAAATAGGGATCGGTCAGAGAGATAAAGTAGCGGCTCGAATTCCCGCCGATATCCGCGGAGATATTGGCGCCGTAGCCTCGGCCGAATAGATTTGATTGCGCCAGCGACGCCGTGAATATGAAGTTATCCGCCGAGGAAAATCCCGCACCGAAGCTAAAGGAGCCCGTCGGACGTTCGACAACGTTCACATCGAGATCGAGCTGGGACGGGTCTTCGGTCGTATTCGGCTCGAAGGCCACATCTTCGAAAAACCCCAGTCGCCTAATACGAAAGCTACTCACTTGAAGCGCTCGGGCAGAATAGAGCTGGCCTTCTACCAAGCGGATCTCGCGACGAATCACGGAGTCAATGGTTCGTGTATTCCCGCGGACATCGACATTGCGTACAAAGTAGAGGGGGCCCTTCTCGACGGAAAATTGAACGTCGACCGTTAAGCCTTCCTGATTCGTGCGTGTGATTGGATTGACATTCGCGAAGAAGAAACCCCGATCGGTGTAGTGCGCTTCTAGAATCTCGACGTCCGAAGTAAGATCCGAACGGCTAAAAACCTCGCCCTCTTTAAGCCGAATCTTTTTGCGAAGCGCCTCGAGATCGATCGTCTCGTCTCCGTCAACGCTTAACTTACCAACTGAGAATTGGGGTCCTTCATCGATCTGTACCGTGATAAAGAGGCCATCCTCACGAGGGTCGACCTCCGGCGAAGAAACCCTCGACTGCACATATCCGTTGTCAGTGTAGATCTGCTCAATCTGGCGCAGGTCACGTAGGAAGATAGGTTCCGCGTAGGTCCCGGTCCGGTCGTACCAACTCGTCGCCCAGGAGTAGAGCGGGTTCCAAACCTTCGTCGAAAAGCCATCCGTGAGTTCGGCGTCGTCGAGTGCCTCGTTCCCTTCAAAAATAATCTCCCGAAGTTTGAGCTTCTCCTTCTCTTCGACATCGAAGTTGATCGCCACAGAGCCTTCGGTGATGTCTTCGATCTCGAAACCGACTTCCGCCAGGTAGTACCCCTCGGTTCGATAGACGGCGGAGACTCGGTCCCGATTCTCACGCAGCAGCGGGAAGTCGAGGGGGACGCCCGTCGTCAGCGTGAGGGCATCCTTGATCTTGTCGCCATCGATGTTGTCGTTGCCGGAAATTGAGATCTCACGAACGACCGGACTCTCTTCCACTACAAATACGACACGCAATCCATTGGGTGTCTCTTCGCTATAGACCCGAACGTCTCGAAAGAAGCCTTGGGCAAAGATTGCCTTTACATCCCGCGCGATTTGCGTCGCATCGACTGGCGATCCAACCGCGGAACGGAGCCGGGCACGAATAGCATCCTCTTCGACACGCTTGTTCCCGCGCACAACAAGTTCAGTGATCGGCGTTCCCGTACGTGTGGCCGCAGTGGTCCCTCCCGCGAAAATTCGATCCGCTCGAACGACCTGAAAAACGACAACGACACCCTCTTCGGCTTTCACCGAGCGCGCCACTATGTTGGCGATCCGCGGATCCTCCGCGAGCAGCCGCCGATCGGCATCGAGGTCCGTTTGGTCGAAAATCGCGCCTTGGCGAACCGAAAGCACTCGAGTCAATTCGGGTTCAAGAGGACCAGCCCCTTCGAGGCGAATCTCGGAGATCCGTTCAGGACTTCCTCCTCGAATCGTTACGGCGATTTGATCTGCCAGCTCTCCGAGACGCTCGAGCAGTTCGCGATCACTGCTCGCTGTCAGAACGAGGGAAGTCGCTGAGACTCCTTCAGCAGGCACAACTCGCACGTCGACACTAAATCTTCCTGCGAGTTCGGTGACGCTACCTGCAACGAGACCATCTAGTCCCAGAGCGGCGGCCCTTGTCCGCAAAAAAACATCGGATCGCTCATCTCCAAGAAGCGCCTCCGCGTCGGGCCCGATGAGATCGCGACTTGCCACCGCGCCTACTTCGCCCCCTGCCTCGATCCGCTGGGCGAGCAGCTCGTCGAGGGACTCGCTTAGAAACGACAGCGCGCCCTCGCTGTTAAGTCGAAAAGGGAGCACCGCGATCTGCTTTTCAGCACCCGCGTTCGAAAACTCGATTGCGCCGTATTCCTGAGCCGCAACGGAGTGCGGCAACGCCAGCGTCAGCAGCAGACTCAGCCAAATGCCGGTGACTCGCGCAACAACCCACTCGTCCCCAAGCGGGGCCCGGCGCGAACGCGATTCACCGACCGAAGGACCGGATTGCGGGTTCGGCTCTGGGCTCGCAGTCTGCGCACGTGCGCACTCGATCCGGGTCGTGATCGCCAGCAACTCGTCCTCTCGCAGCCCGGTCGAATGACTGGGAAGCGGTGGAAATACATAAGAGGGAATCGCGGGACCCTGCTCCGAGCCACTCGCAATGCATTCGGAGTCGATGCGCCGTCCCACCCCCACTCTGATCGGCTTTCCGAAGTCGCGGAGGGTATGTTAGGGAGGCGGGCCTTTCAAGCGGAGACATGCCAGTAAACCTCCTAATCACGTGGAGTTAGATGACTTCAGCATATTTCGAGGCACTAAAAAAAATGCGCAACCGAAAGATTGCCTGCGGTTTCAGAAGCCGGTTTGGATCTTTCTGAATGCAACCCTCAGGCCGGGTCTTCCCGCTGACTCAGGCGGCGCAGAGGAGCGTCACTACGATGCAGCTAAACCCGTAAATGAGGCGAGGCGGCGATCTCAAGCTCTCGTGCGAGAGCGCTCTATCAGACGACCGCGGTTCCGGCATCGCCCTCGTGGAGTTGGCCCCCACTGAGGACTAGAACTCGGCCGAGCTGATCGGCCATCCGCTTGCTGTGGGTCACGACGACGAGGGTCGTTCCGCGAGTCCGGTTCATCTCGAAGAGTAATTCCGCCACTTGGTCACCCGTTGCCGGATCAAGATTACCCGTTGGTTCATCCGCCAGGATGAGCGGCGGATTCATCACAAGAGCCCTCGCCACGGCGACGCGCTGACGCTCACCGCCCGAGAGCTTCCCTACGGAATGTTTAATTCGATGGGAAAGACCAACGTCGTTTAACATCGTCTCCGCCCGACCACGCATTTCTTCCGGCGAAACCGCCTGAATTAAGCCGGGCATCATCACGTTCTCCACCGCACTGAATTCGGGGAGCAGGTGATGAAACTGAAAGACAAAGCCGAGAAATTCCCCGCGCAGGAGAGCGAGAGCCTCTCTTCCGCGATCGAAGACTTCCTCCCCTCGAAACTTAACACTGCCCGAAGTCGGACGATCGAGGGTGCCGAGGATATGCAGCAACGTAGATTTCCCGACCCCTGATTGTCCAACGATCGCAATCCGGTCGCCTTCCATAACATCGAGGTCCAGCCCCTTAAGGACGTCAACCTGCTCACCGCCGGTCTCAAAGGATCGTGCGAGGCCACGGATTTCGACGAGCTTCGAGCTCGCTCCGTTTTGATTCGACAAAGATCCATCCACTCCCAGCGCCGATTTCGCCCCTATGCCCTGTTCACTGTTCTCGGCATTGGTGTCGTTACTCATGTCGGAGCCCCGCCGCTGGGTCGATCTTTGCGCCTTGCCGACTAGGCAAGAGCGTCGCCCCAAGAGATAGAACCATCGCGATCCCTGCGACTCCCGCGACCTGCACCGGATCCACTCGGGATGGCAATTCACTGAATTGGTAGACGCTGGCCGGCAGCGTATCGATGCCGGTAACCGTCTCGATGATGTCTTGGATCCACGAGAGCTGACCAGTCACCGCGATTCCGGCCGCCACGCCTAACGCGGTCCCGGCGAGTCCAATCAAAGTCCCTTCGAGCGCGAAGATTCGTTCGATCATCGCATCCTCCGCGCCCATCGCTTTCAGAATCGCGATATCGCTCGACTTCTCCATAATCATCATCACGAGCGTCGCCACGATCACGAAAGCCGCGACGACCATGATCATTGTCAGGAGCAAAAACATCATTACGCGCTCGGTCTTGAGCGCTTGGAAGAAGGCCGGGAACACTTCCTTCCAGTCCCGGCTGTAATACGGATATTGAAGAGCTTCCTGCACCTGCCTTCCAACGATCTGAGAGCGGTAATGATCCGTCGTCCGCGCCTCGATGCCGTCAACAACATTCCCGGTTTTCCTGAAGTCTCGCGCGGCCTCAAGGGTCGTGTATGTGAAGGCTTCATCGTATTGGTAGAAGCTCGACTCGAAGACCCCGACGACTTCGAACTTCTTAAGCCGTGGTCCCGGACCAAGCGGCGTGGGGGGCCCTCCAAAGGGAGAAATCAAGAGCATCGTATCGCCCACCGCGAGCCCCATCGACATCGCGAGATGGCCGCCGATGATGATTCCCGGAACCTTCGAGTCTGGGCCAACTGATGCAAACCGCGCGGGCAAGTCGGGGGTGTCCTCGTGGCTAAGAGTACGCAGATCATTCTCGAGATCCGTCACCCTTCCCACGCGTGACGGATCGACGCCGCGAAGCCGTACGCTCGCGATTTGGCCTTGGCTTCCGCGAACCATGCCTTCCGCATCGATATAAGGGCTAGCTGCCTCGACGCCGTCGATCGACGTCACGATATCGAGCACCTCCTGGTGATCGACGAAGGGGCCGAAGCTGCTGTGCACAGTGAAGTGAGCGCGATTGCCGAGGATTTCTTCACGCCAAGTCTGCTCGAAGCCGTTCATCACGGAGAGCACGACGATAATCAACCAGACTCCGGCCGCGATGCCGCCTACGCAGATGGCTGTAATGGCTGAGATGAATACTTGTCGTCGCTGTGCGAGCAAATATCGGATCGCTATGAACCACTCAACTGAACGACGCATGGCCACGAAGCCAGCGATTGAGAGAGGAATAAACCCAAGCAGAATCGTTCCCGAGAGCAGACTGACCAACATCGCCGCGCCAGCCGCAGCCGCCGACTGCACCCCAACCACAGGAATCACTCCGACAAGCACCCCAGGCAATAGGCCGAGTGCCGCCACAAAAAGCAGTGTTTCAGCGGTCGATGCCTCGCCGGTCCCTCGAATAGCGCGCAGACCACGCAAGATCAGAGCAAGCACGAGCGCCACACCGAAGGTGGCCGCTGGGAGCGATCCTGGACCCGTGGATGCAAGTGTTAGGCTGACGGCCAATGCCGCCGCCCCGGTGGCGAGTCGACTTGTAGTTCCTTGCGAAAGGAAAAGGGTCATCGACTTCGCAATAGCGATAAAGAAAAAAGCAGACCCCGCTGACAGCAGGAGATGTCGCGCGAAGGACTCGCGCCACTCAACCCATTCGTAGACGGCATCAGCAGGGAAGTTCGCCAAAGTCGCCATCAGGGCGGCACCTAACGCCACTACTATACCGGCCAGGAATGTTCCTAAGAAACCGCGAGCCACCCGTGCAAACCGGTCAAGCACCAGCAGCGCCGATCCCAGATAGACTAATGTCATCGCCACAATACCTGCGGCGAGAGAAATAATGAAAGCGACGGCCAAGCTGCCACCAACAGCATCGAGGCTACTGATCAGCGCATCCATAAAAGGCGCCTACCCCTTCCCTTCAGACTCTTCGCCACGGGGACGAATTTGCGCCCCCTGCGAGAGCAAGGTCGATCGAATGAACGCGTCTAGATCTCCGTCTAGCACGCCTTCGACGTTTCCGATTTCGAGATCCGTTCGATGATCTTTAGCGCGCTGCTGGGGGTGAAGCGTGTACGACCGTATCTGTGAACCGAATCCGATCTCGCGACGCTCCCCTGTCAGCTCCTCCATCTTGGCTTGCTTGCGTTGCCGCTCAAGTTCAAAGAGCTTCGCTCGCATAATTTTCATTGCTGTCGCACGGTTCTTATGCTGCGAACGCTCATTTTGGCACTGCGTCACGACGCCGCTAGGTATATGGGTCAGGCGCACTGCGGAGTCCGTCTTATTGACATGCTGGCCGCCTGCACCACTCGCGCGATAGGTATCGACGCGGAGATCCGATTCGTCGATTTCAACTTCAATTGAATCATCGATCTCGGGCACCGCGGTCACACTCGCGAAGGCCGTGTGCCGTCGGGCATTAGAATCGAAAGGCGAAATACGCACGAGACGATGTACGCCCTGCTCTGTATTTAAGTAGCCGTAGGCGTAGTCGCCCTGGATTCGCAGGGTCACTCCGCGAATCCCTGCCTCTTCCGCGCCCTGGATGTCTAAAATCTCGGTTTTGAACTCCCGTCGCTCCGCCCAGCGCAGATACATCCGAAGAAGCATCTCTGCCCAGTCGCAAGCATCAGTCCCTCCGGCGCCGGAATTGATCGAGAGAATCGCACCGTTGCTATCGTATTCTCCGCCCAACAATTGCTGAAGCTCTGCGTCCTGAAGAAGTTGATCTATCTCAACACACTTCTCGAGGGCCTCTCGAAGGGTCTCGAGATCTTCCTCGTCGGAAGCCAGCTCACGCAGGAGCTCGGCGTCGTCGAGCCCGCCCTCGACACGATCGTGTAGGGCGAGTTCAGCTTCGACCGCAGTCTTATTTCGACCGACGGCTTGTGCAGCCTCGGGATCATCCCAAAGATCGGGTCGAGCCATCTCGACGTCGAGTTCTTCGAGCTGGTGGCGCAGGCCCGCTACGTCAAAGACGCCCCCGGAACTCACCGAAACGACTTCGCAGTCCACGGATCCGTTCGGCCAGGTCGGTCACATCAAAACGCTCAGCGTTCTCCCCACTCATCCTTCATGATCCTCGTTTTAGTCAGTCGACCTCGGACTCAAGAGTCCGTCAGCCGGTTTAGTTAAAGATCTACTGGGCGATCCCGCAGCTCTCAAGCCCCATCAGGCCGAGACCGTCGGGCACGAGCCTGCATAATCAGCTCAGCCACACATCCAAAAGCGCAACACAATACAAAGAGGTCCCCGAATCGGGCATAGAACGTGGAGGCTGGGTTCCGATCTCCTACAAGAGGCATCTCGATCGTCCCCACGACATAGGCTTCCTCAAAAAGCGGGCTCCGATCCTGAACCCGACCCCGTGCATCGATCAAGGCCGAAACGCCGGTATTCGCAGCACGAACGACGGGAATTCCATTCTCCGCCGCGCGCATTGCCGTCATCGCCAAGAATTGGTGGGGGGCTCCGGTTCGACCGTACCAGGCATCGTTAGTGATCGCGAGCAGTGCTCCCGCTCCTTCACGTCCGAAACGACGTACCAGATCAGGAAAGAGCAGCTCGTAGCAAATAGGGACGCCGACTAGGGCCCGTTTCTCGCTGCCCGACTCCTCGATTCCCGTTCCGGGCAGAATCACGGAGAAGTTTCGAGGCCGATCTCCGGGCGTCACGTCGCTCGAAGACAGTCCCGTCGCAAGGGACTGAAAAAATTGCCCCAATAATCCGCGCAGTGGCACGAACTCGCCGAAGGGTACGAGGTGTGTTTTGTCGTAGCGGTCCTCGAGTGCGCCGTCGGGGCCCAACAAGAACGCGCTATCGAAAAATGCCGAGAAGCGCCTTTGCTCATAGTCAATCTCGACGCCCATGCCGCCCACAATTAGGCTGACCTCGTGGCGCGTCGCCAGGTCGGCCAGCCGACCGCGCAGGATCGAATCATTCTCGAGAACCCCAGGCACCGCCGTCTCGGGCCAGACGATCCAGTCCACACCCTCTTCCGCCGCATGCTCACTCAGGGAAAGGTAAGTCTCGAGGATCCGGGTGCTGCGATCAGCTTCCCATTTCTCCCCCTGATCAATATTGCCTTGGATCGCGGCAACCTTGACTGAGCGGGTTTGTGCGTCGGGTATGGCCAGCGCGAACCCGACTCCATGGAGCGCCAATACGACGGCGATCGCAACAACAAAATTGCGCGGCGCATTCTCAAAGTCCGCCTTTGCCGCACCGGCGTCCCCCTGCGACCCGCCCCTCCCGGCGAGGAAAACTTGGCCTAGCAAAATCCCGACTAACGCCGCCACGAAGGAAAGAACATATACGCCAGCAATACGAGTGAGACCTAATAAAGGCCAATCGAGATAAAGCCCATACCCCAAGGTTGCCCAGGGAAAGCCGCCCATGACATGACCGCGGGCCCAATCCAGCAAGACCCATAGCGCGGCGCCGAAAAGTGCCCCACGGAGCCCGCGGCCGCCGAAGCGCGTCCACCCCCACGCGAAGAGCGCACTAAAAGGCGCGACGTAGAGCGCTGGCACGAGGGGAGCAAGCAAGCCTAAGAACAGAGGCATCCCGGCGTAGACCACCGTCACCACCAAAAACCAATAAAAAAACGCGACGTGCGTCAGAAAGCTGCCTACGAATGCCGCTTTCGCAGCGCGGCGCGGCGCTAGGCCGTCCACCGCAACGACCAGACTGGCCGGCACCACCCATGTCAGCAGCAGCCCGAGATCGATCACGGAGGGCAGTCCCAGTCCGTGCGCGAAAGGGATCTCGTGAGGGAACGCGAAGAAGGTCGCTAGGCCGAAGGCGATCCAAGGACCCCACCGAATCGGTCGAGAGAAGGAATTCGCCTGCTTTGAATGATCTGCGCCCTCACCTGCTGTCACGATGCAATCTCCCGCTTCACGCGGCGCTCTTCTGCGGCCATGACCTTCGCTTCATCGTCCTTCTCATGATCGTGACCGATCAGATGCAAGACGCCATGAACCAGTAGGTGGCAAATTGTTTCATCAAGGCTCCGATGGCGATCATGGGCCTGCTCAGCAGCAGTTTCGACCGAGATCACAACGTCTCCCAACATCCCGCCACGATGATCTGCGAAGTCGCCTTCCATCAAAGAAAAGGACAGGACATCCGTCGCTCGCGGCTTGTCCCGCCATTGCGCATTCAACTCGGCGATCGATTCATCATCAACGAGAGCGATCGACAGTTCCGACCGGCTCCGGCCGATGGCAGCTAGGATCCCGCGGGCCCTCTTCCGCAGGCGCGTCACGTCGACCCTCGATCCCCGGAGCCCTTCGGGCGGACCGGAAATCATCACGCTCATCCGCGACCCTCGTCTTTCTCGCTCCGCGCGCGGTCATAGGCCTGAATAATCGATTGAACCAGCGGATGCCGTACCACGTCTCTCGCTTCGAAATACTGGAACCCAATGCCGCGAACACCAGTAAGCACCTTCCGCGCTTCCACCAATCCGCTCAAGGTGCCCTTGGGCAAATCGACTTGAGTCACGTCACCAGTGATAACAGCCTGCGAGTTTTCACCTAAACGAGTCAGGAACATCTTCATCTGCTCGCCGGTCGTGTTCTGAGCCTCGTCGAGAATAACGAAGGAGTCGTTCAGCGTCCGACCGCGCATAAAGGCAAGCGGCGCGACTTCGATCGTCCCGCGCTCGATTAGCCGCTGCGCTTTTTCCATGTCCATCATGTCCCGCAAAGCGTCATAGAGAGGACGCATGTAGGGATCGACCTTGTCGGACAGATCTCCCGGAAGGAAGCCTAGGCGCTCGCCTGCCTCGACCGCGGGTCGCGTGAGGATAATGCGAGAGACCTCTTTTTGATGGAGTGCCGCGACAGCCATTGCCATCGCAAGGTAGGTCTTGCCAGTCCCCGCCGGCCCAATCGCGATCGCAACGTCATGCTTGCGAATTGTGTCGACGTAACGCCGCTGCTTGAGGTTCTTTGCACGAATTACTTTGCGCGAACCGCGCGTAAGAATATTTTCGTAGACGTCGCTCAACTGAACGTCCGGCTGGCTCGACACCATCCGAATCACGTGGCGAACATCCGCATTGCGAACACTCTGGCCTCGCTCAATCGAGGCGTAAAGTTCTTCGAGTACCCGGCGCGTCAAGGCGACCCGGTCGGCCGCGCCTTCGAGTTCGAGCTCGTTGCCCCGAGCATTCACGGCAACACCGATGGACCGCTCCAGCAGCCTTAAGGTCTGTTCTCCATCGCCGTAGAGTGCGACTGCCGTCGCGTTGTCAGCAAAGGCGAGCGACTCGCGCACCTCACCGCTTGAAAAAACACCCTCGTCCGAGGCAGGACCTACCGGCGGATCGGATTCAGTCGTCGACTCAGATGCCGACACAGCGGGAGTTATGGTCTCAGACGCAGATGCGCCGTCCGATTCAGCGTTCGCTTCGGGATCAATAGGTTCGCGAGCCAGAGAGGGAGCTCCTTGCGCTCTTCCCTGGGCCCGGAGAGCAGTGAAACCACAATGGTATTCACGAGACCCCCGAAATCCGTTCGAACGCATTCGATCAATTGATCGAATATTCGAATGGAGCTAGCTCGGTTGGAGCGCCGATTTAGTCTAGGG
>Ga0209632_10004785_pt1 | contig 11916 bp, 11 predicted proteins | sample COG_10_FD_184754 | JGI IMG/M metagenome (GOLD analysis project Ga0209632, IMG submission 184754) | Pelagic Microbial community sample from North Sea - COGITO 998_met_10 (SPAdes) (version 2) | ecosystem: Environmental > Aquatic > Marine > Neritic zone/Coastal water | place: Helgoland, sampling...
CATGATGTTATAGCTTTTTTAACCTCAGTTACAGAAAAAGCTGGAATTAAAGCAAGATATCTTCACCAAGGAATGACATCTTCAGATGTCTTGGATACAAGTTTAAATATTCAATTAGTACAATCTGGGAAAATTTTAATAAATGATATTGATCAAATCTTAAAGGTTTTAAAAAAACAGGCTAAAAAATATAAATACACACCTTGCATGGGAAGAAGTCATGGCATCCATGCTGAGCCAATCACTTTTGGTTTGAAACTTGCTTCGTTTTATGAAGAGTTTAAAAGAAATAAAAAAAGATTAGTTGATGCAGTTGATGAGATATCAACGTGTGCAATTTCAGGTGCTGTTGGAACATTTGCAAACATTAGTCCTAATGTTGAAAAGTATGTGGCTAAAAAACTTGGCTTAAAAGTTGAACCTATCTCAACACAAGTAATACCAAGGGATAGACATGCATTTTATTTTTCAGTTCTTGGAATTATTGCAGGTTCTGTTGAAAGAGTTGCTATAGAGATTAGACACTTGCAAAGGACTGAAGTTTATGAAGTTCAGGAGTATTTTTCAAAAAATCAAAAAGGGTCTTCAGCAATGCCTCATAAGAAAAATCCAATTTTAAGTGAAAACTTAACTGGTCTTGCAAGAATAGTTAGAAGCGCTGTTGTGCCTGCTTTAGAAAATATTGCTTTATGGCATGAGAGAGATATTTCTCATTCTAGTGTTGAAAGAAATATCGGACCAGATGCAAATATAACTTTAGACTTTGCTTTAGTTAGACTTGGAAATATTTTAGATAAAATGATTGTCTATCCTAAAAAAATGATTGTGAATTTAAATTTAACAAAGGGTTTAATTTTTTCTCAGGAAATTATGCTTGAGTTAACAAAATCTGGCTTAAGTAGAGAACAATCTTATAAGATGGTCCAAAACTATGCAAAAAAATGTTTTGCTGAAAACTTAAATTTATTTGATGTTATAAATGAAGATAAAATTATTATGGCCAAAATTTCTCCTAAAAAACTAAAAGCAATATTTGATTATTCATCTCATTTTAAAAATATAGATTTAATCTTTAGAAGAGTTTTTAAATAATGAAGAAAGGCAAAAAATTATACGAGGGTAAAGCAAAAATTATTTATGCAACAACAGATAAAAATCTAGTTATTCAATACTTTAAGGACGATGCTACTGCGTTTAATAATTTAAAAAAATCTAAAATTGAAGGTAAAGGTGTTTTAAACAACAGAATATCTGAACACATTCTTACAAACTTAGCACAAATAGGAATTAAAAACCATTTAGTAAAAAGATTAAACATGCGAGAGCAAATTATTAAGCTAGTTGAAATTATTCCAATCGAATTCATTATAAGAAATGTAGCTACTGGATCTATAACAAAAAGACTTGGTATTGAAGATGGTGCAGTTTTAAAAGAACCATTATTAGAATATTGTTTGAAGGATGATAAATTAGGTGACCCTTTGATTGCAGAAGAGCATATTTTAGCCTTTGATTGGGCGACAAAGGAAGAGTTAAAAAAAATTAAAAAAATGATTTTAAGAATTAATGATTTTATGATTGGAATGTTTAGAGGTGTAGGAATTAAATTAATTGATTTTAAATTGGAATTTGGAAGACTTAAAGTTAATGGGAAATCTGAAGTCATTTTGGCAGATGAAATAAGCCCTGATACCTGTAGGTTATGGGACGCTGTTACTGATAAAAAACTTGATAAAGACAGATTTAGAAAAGATTTAGGAGATTTAATACCAGCTTACACAGATGTTGCAAAAAGATTGGGAATTCTTCATGAAAACACCAATCTGAGTGCAGTCAATGTTACAAAACTAAGATCAATTAAAAAAAGAAAATAAATATGAAGGTATCTGTAGTTATTACACTTAAAAAAGACGTCCTTGACCCGCAAGGAAAGGTTATTCATCAAACTTTAGACGACATGGGTTTTGAAAATATTAACCAAGTAAGACAGGGAAAGTACTTTGAAATAGACACGAAGGAAAGTGATAAAAAAAAAGCTGAAGAGAAAGTGGAAGAAATGTGTAAAAAACTCTTAGCTAATTTAGTAATAGAAAATTATAAAATTATTGGAATACAATAATAATAATGCACTCATCTGTAATAACCTTTCCTGGATCTAATTGTGATAGAGATGTGGGTGTTGCATTAAATAAATTTGGTTTTAAAAACAAGATGGTCTGGCATGATGACCTAGAACTACCAAAGAGTGACTTAGTTATATTGCCTGGTGGTTTTTCATATGGAGATTATCTTAGATGTGGAAGTATGGCTTCAAAATCTAAAATTATGAAATCTGTAATTAACTTTGCAAGTGGTGGTGGTAAAGTTATAGGTATCTGCAATGGTTTTCAAATATTAGTAGAAGCTGGTTTGCTTCCAGGCGTATTACTTAGAAATAAATACCTGGAATTTATTTGTAAAAATGTCTTTGTAAAAGTTAACAATAAAGACAATTCGTATTTTAAAAATATAAAGAAAGATACACTTGAATTTCACATTGCACACAATGAGGGTAATTATTTTTGTTCAAAAGAACAAATCAAAGAAATTGATGATAATAATCAAATAGCGTTACTTTACTCAGATAAAAATGGAAATATTAATGAAGATTATAATCCAAACGGTTCCATAAGAAATATTGCTGGTATTTTCAACAAAGAAAAAAATATTCTTGGTATGATGCCTCATCCTGAAAGGATGATTGATACTGCTCTATCAGGTGAAGATGGATCAATATTTTTTGAAAACTTAATTAATAATTTAAAATAATGGTAGTTAACGAACAAGTTGCAATAGATCATGGATTAAAAAAAGATGAGTATAAAAAAATCTGTGATTTGCTAAAAAGAGTTCCCAATATTACCGAACTTGGTATTTTTTCTGCAATGTGGAATGAGCATTGTTCTTATAAATCATCAAGACTTCATCTTAAAAATTTACCCACTAAAGGAAAAAATGTTATTCAAGGTCCTGGTGAAAATGCTGGTGTTATTGACATTGGTGATGATGACGCAATAGTTTTTAAAATAGAAAGTCACAACCATCCTTCTTTTATTGAACCCTACCAAGGTGCTGCAACTGGTGTAGGTGGTATTATGAGGGATATTTTTACAATGGGTGCAAGGCCTATCGCTAATCTTAACTCGATTCATTTTGGGTCTCCACAAAATAAAAAGACTAAAAATTTACTTCGTGGAGTAGTCCATGGAATTGGTGGTTATGGAAATTGCATGGGTGTTCCAACAATTGGAGGACAAGCTAGCTTTGATGAGTCTTATAACGGCAATATTCTAGTAAATGCTATGACGCTCGGATTGGTTAAAAAAAATAAAATCTTTTATTCGAAAGCTGCGGGTTTAGGAAAGCCCGTTATCTATGTAGGTTCAAAAACTGGTAGAGATGGGATACATGGTGCTAGTATGGCCTCTGCTTCATTTGATGATAAAATTGAAGAAAAAAAACCTACTGTTCAAGTTGGTGATCCATTCACTGAGAAGCTTTTACTAGAAGCTTGCCTAGAACTAATGGCAGGAGATTCTATTATTGCGATTCAAGATATGGGTGCAGCAGGACTAACATCATCAAGTATTGAAATGGCCTCAAAAGGAAATTTAGGTATAGAAATTAATTTAGATATGGTTCCTTGCAGAGAAACAAAAATGACTCCTTATGAAATTATGCTTTCAGAAAGCCAAGAAAGAATGCTTATTATTTTAGAGAATGGAAAGGAAGACCTTGCAAAAAAAATATTTGATAAATGGAATTTAGATTTTGCAGTAATTGGCACAACAACAAAAAGTAAAAGAATTGAACTCTATTTTGATAAAACAAAAGTTGCAAATATACCAGTTAATACATTAGTTGAAAACTCTCCTATGTATAATCGGAAATGGAAAAAAGCCAAACTTCCAAAAAAAATAAAGATTGAAAAAGAACAATTTAAAAATTTGAAAATTATAAATATTTTAAATAAACTTTTATCTAACCCTAATGTGTGTAGTAAAGAATGGATTTGGCAACAATATGATCATACAGTTATGGGTGATACTATTCAAAAGCCTGGGGGTGATGCAGGTGTTGTTAGAGTTCATGGTACCAACAAAGCAATTGCAGCATCAGTAGATTCTTCAGCTGTTTACTGTTGGGCTCATCCTTTAAGCGGTGGAAAACAAATTGTTTGTGAAAGTTGGCGTAATTTAATTTCTGTTGGCGCAAAACCAATAGCAATAACAAATTGTTTAAACTTTGGTAGCCCAGAGAATGAAGAAAATATGGGTGAATTTGTTGAATGTGTTCAAGGTTTAGGAGAGGCAAGTTCTTATTTAAATTTTCCAGTAGTTTCTGGAAATGTATCATTTTATAATCAAACAAAAGATATTGGGATTAAGCCCACTCCAGTAATAGGTGGTGTTGGTTTAATTTTAAACTATAAAAATATGATTACAATGGATCTTAAAGAAATTGACAATATACTTTTAGTTATAGGAAAAACAGAAGGGCATTTAGATCAAAGCTTATTTGCTAGAGATATTCTAAATGAAAAAAATGGTCCTCCCCCAGAAATTAATTTATTTAATGAAAAAAACAATGGAGAGACAATTTTAAAACTTATTAATAAAAAATTTATTAGATCAGTTCATGATGTATCTTTAGGTGGTATTATTATTGCTTTATCCAAAATGTGTATTAAAGGTAAAAAAGGTGCAACTCTTAAAAAACCTGGTTACTTAATTAATCAATTTGAATACTTATTTGGAGAAGACCAAGGGCGATATATAATAGAGATTAATAAAAATAACCTCCAAGATGTAATTAAAATACTTTCAGAAAATTCTGTTCATTTTGATGAACTTGGAACTGTAAATGATGATAATCTTATTATTGATGATAAGTCAAAAGTATCAATTGACGATTTAATTAAATCGCATACAATTTGGTTAAATAATTATATGAGTAAATAATGGCAATGGATTTAAAGGAAATTGAAGCACTTATTAAAGAAGCTTTACCTGATTCAATAATTGTGCTTCAAGACTTGGCTGGTGATAATAATCACTACTCAGCAACAATTACTTCAAGTAAATTTTCTGGAAAAAGCAAAATTGAACAACATAAAATGGTGTATAACGCACTTAAAGGAAAAATGGGAAATGAACTGCACGCTTTAGCAATTAAAACAAAGGAGCAATAAAAATGGACCAACCGACTAAAGATTTAATTAATAATGAAATTACTAATAATGAAGTTTGCCTGTTTATGAAGGGTACTCCTGATGCTCCCCAATGTGGATTTTCTATGGCTATTTCAAATATGTTTAAAATTTTAGAAGTAAATTATAAAGGTATTAATGTTCTTGAAACCCAATTGTTAAGGGAAGGTATAAAAGAATTCAGTGACTGGCCTACTATTCCACAAGTTTATATTAAAGGTGAATTTGTGGGTGGCTGCGACATCGTTAAAGAAATGTACGAAAACGGTGAACTTAAGAAAATTCTTGAGAATAAAGGAATTAATTTTAAAAAATAAATATTTATTATCTAGAATAGTATTCAATTACTAAATTAGGTTCCATAATAACTGGATAAGGAACTTCTTCAAACTTTGGAGTTCTAACAAAAGTAACTTTTTTATTCTTTTCATCCGTAAGAATATATTCTGGAGTTTCTCTTTCTTTATTTGCTAAAGCAATATCAATAAACGCTAACTGTTTAGATTTATCTCTAATTTCAATCGTATCTTCTTCACTAACAATATAACTAGCAATGTTAACTTTTTTTCCATTAACTTTGACGTGGCCATGATTAATAAGCTGTCTAGCTGAAAATACTGTTGTTGAAAATCTCGCTCTATACACAACTGAATCTAATCTTCTCTCAAGTAATCCTACTAAATTCTCACCTGTATCACCTTTTTGCATAGCAGCTTTTTTATAAATATTTCTGAATTGTCTTTCATTAATATTACCGTAATAACCTTTTAATTTTTGTTTAGCTTGCAGTTGAATGCCATAATCAGAGGGCTTCCCTTTTCTACCTTGGCCATGTTGTCCAGGTCCATAATCTCTTTTATTAAAGGGACTTTTAGGTCTACCCCATAGGTTAATTTTTAACCTTCTGTCTATTTTGTGTTTAGAACTTATTCTTTTTGTCATTTGATAGTTGGGGTTATAAACTTACTCATTATTTTGTCAATCAACCTTTTTTGACTAAACTAGCAAATACACTTGATAAAATACGTGTTTCTTTCTCAGATAGCTCCATTTTGGAAAAAATACTTCTTAAATTTTCTAACATAATAGGTCTCTTCTCTACAGGGTTAAAAAAACTCTTTTCTTCTAATTTATTTATACATAGATTAGTCATTGCTTGAATATCTTTTTTATTAGCAAGGGATATTTTTTTTGACTTTAAATATTTAGTCCCTTTTAAACTGATAATATTTGCCACTGTGTGTGCAATGATAATGACACTATGAGATAAGTTTAAAGACTTAAAATTAGGATTAGTTGGTATTTGCATTGTATAATTTGCATAACTAATTTCATTATTAGATAGTCCAGAGGCCTCAGAACCAAATAAAAATGCAACTTTTTTACTAAAGTCAATTTTCTTTAAATCATCTAATCCTATATGTTTAATGTTCTTATTCCTAAATCTCGCTGATGTAGCAATAACATAGTCTACATTTTTAACTGCCAATTCTAAAGTTTCATGAACTTTAGTATTTAAAATTAAATCTTTGGCACCAACAGATGTTGCTAAAATTTTATCATTAGGAAAATTTGGCTTAGGTTTAACAACAGCTAATTTTTTAAAATTAAAGTTTTTAATAGCTCGAGCACAAGCGCCTATATTTTCTGATAATTGGGGTTGGTGTAGTATAAATGAAATATTATTAAATGACATTATTAATTATATTAGTTTAGATCATGGTTATTGTTTTAGATTAATTGCTTGCTGGGGCATCATCTTTTAATAATTTATAATCTAAACTATCGACTAGTGCTTTAAAGGATGCATCAATAATATTAGGTGAGACACCTATAGTAAACCAACTCTTACCCCTTGAATCAGTGCTTTCTATTGAAACTCTTGTGACGGCTTCCGTTCCTGTATTTAAAATTCTAACTTTATAGTCTACTAATTTTAAATCTTTTAAATATTCTGAGTATTTTGTAAGTTTTTTTACATTTTTTCTGATCGCATTATCTAAAGCGTTTACTGGACCATTTCCTTCTCCCTCACAAATTATTTTTTCTCCATCAACTTCTAACATAGCTTTAGCTAAAGAAATAATCTTACCTGATGAATCTTTTTTAACTGAGACCTCATATTCTTTAATTATTATATATCTAGGAATTCCACCCATAATTCTTCTAGCAAGCAACTCAAAAGAAGCGTCCGCTCCATCATAGCTATATCCTATAAACTCCCTATCTTTTACTTCCTCTAAAAGTTTTTTAATTTTTGGATCATCCTCTTGTATTTCAATTCCAATAGTTCTTAACCTTGAAATAATATTTGATTTACCCGATTGATCTGAAATAATTATATTTCTCAAATTTCCAACAGACAAAGGATCAATATGTTCATATGTTTTTGGATCTTTTTGAACTGCAGAGACATGCAGTCCCCCCTTGTGAGAAAATGCTGCTGCCCCAACATAAGGTAAATGTTTATTAGGTTTTCTATTTAAAATTTCATCTAAAAGTCTTGAACTTTGGGTTAAGCTTGTAATGTTATGTGGTTTTATATTTATTTCAAACTTAGAAGAAAAATCGTTTTTAAAAAAAAAAGTTGGAATAAGTGACATTAAATTTGCATTACCACACCTTTCACCAAGACCATTGATTGTTCCTTGCACCTGTCTTACGCCAGCTAAAACTGCAGCTAATGAATTTGCAACCGCATTACCAGTATCATTATGAGCGTGTATCCCTAAATTTTTGCCAGGGACAATTTCAGACACTTCTTTAACTATTTTGGTAATCTCGTGAGGTAAAGTTCCACCATTAGTATCACATAGAACTACCCATCGTGCACGTTGATCAAAAGCTGCTTTAATACAAGATAATGCATATTTTGGATTGGCCTTGTATCCATCAAAGAAATGTTCTGCATCAAACATAAGCTCTTTTTTTTCTTTAACAAAGTGTTTTGCACTTTCGCTAATATTTTCTAAATTTTCCTTATTAGAAATGCCTAATGCAATATCGACATGAAAATCCCAAGATTTGCCAACCAAACAAACTACTTGTGTGTTTGAATTTAAAAGTGCAGATAACCCAGGATCATTATCAGCACTGCGACCTGTCTTTTTGGTCATTCCAAATGATGTTAGTTTTGCATTATTAAATACATGTTTTCTTTGAAAAAATTCAGTATCGGTAGGATTTGCTCCAGGCCATCCTCCTTCTATATAATCTACACCTAAGTCATCTAAGGCAGTGGCAATTTTTACCTTATCCTCGACAGAAAAATCCACACCTTGAGTTTGTGCACCGTCTCTTAGTGTTGTGTCAAATATATAAAGTCGTTCTTTGCTCATTTAAGTTTCCAAATTGTTTTACCATCTTTATCTTCTATTAAAACACCTTTATTCAAAAGCTCCATACGAATTTTATCAGCTTCCTTGTAATTTTTATTTTCTCTTGCTCTATTTCTAAGATCAATCTTTATTAGAATGTCTGTCTCACTAATCGATAGCTTTTTCTTTTTAATTGATACCCACTCTTCTTTAGTTTTATTTAGAATACCTATAAAATTACAAGCTAAAACGAATAAACTTTTGTCGTAATTATTTCCTTTTAATGCTTTTTCATAAAGTTGATGTAAATTTGCTATATAACCTGGTGTATTTAAATCGTCATATAATGGAGATAAAATATTTTCATTAAGTGTCATTTCTTGATCAGTTGATGAGTAAACTTCATACCATTTGTCAATGGTATTATGACAATCACTTAAAAGCTTTTCGTTCCAATCTAGTGGCTGTTTGTAATGAGCGCTCATAAGAGCAAGTTTTAAAACTTGACCATCAATATTGTTCTTAAAATCTTTAATTTTCAATATGTTGCCAGTTGATTTAGACATTTTTTCATTTGACATAGTAATAAAAGCATTATGGATCCAATAATTTGCAAAAGATTTTGTATTATTTGAACATCTTGATTGGGCTATTTCATTTTCATGATGTGGAAAAAGTAAATCAATACCTCCACCATGGATATCAAATATATTTCCAAGATATTTTTTTGACATTGCAGAACATTCTAAATGCCATCCAGGCCTTCCTTTACCCCATGGTGACTTCCAGAATGGTTCATCCATAGATGAGGGTTTCCATAAAACAAAATCTTCAACATTCTTTTTATTTTCTGAAACTTCTACTCTTGATCCAGCTATTAGGTCTTCTAATTTCTTATTTGATAATTTCCCATAGTCTTCAAATTTATTAACTTCAAAATAGACGTGATTATTTTTTTCATAAGCAAAATTTTTTGCTATTAAAGAAGAGATCATCTCAATCATTAAGTCAATATGATTTGTCGCTTTTGGTTGTTGACTAGGCTCATCTAAATTTAAGTAGTTACAATCATCTTTAAAATCTTGAATTATATTGTTAGTTAATTCTGATATTGAAATATTTTTTTCTTTTGAAGATTTTATTATTTTATCATCTACATCTGTAATGTTTCTCACATAATTTACTGAGTCATTCCCATATTTTGATTTTAAAACTTTAAATAAAATATCGAAGATTACTAAAGGCCTCGCATTACCTATATGTGGGTTATCATAAACTGTAGGACCACATACGTACATTCCGATTTTTCGTATATCAAGAGGTACAAATTTCTCTTTTTTATTACTTAGATTATTAGTTAAATAAATATCTTTATTCATTACTTTAGAATTATACTTTAATTATAGATTTGTGAATTTATAAGATTAGTTGGGAATCTTACAAACTGGGATTGGTTCCATTTTATGTAGGTTCATCTTTCTTATTTTTTCGTATTTTTCTCTATTTATTGAATTAATATTTTTCATTGCTTCTTCTAACTCTTCATACTTAAGTCCTAATTGACCTTCGTCAGTTCTTCCATCATCCCATAAACCATCCGTTGGAGCTGCTTCAATTATTTCTTTTAATATATTAAGCTCTCTTCCTATTTCCCAAACTTCCGTTTTATTGCAATCAGCAATGGGAGAGATATCAACTCCACCATCACCGTACTTTGTATAAAAACCCACTCCAAAATCCTCAACTTTATTGCCAGTACCAACTACAATTCCTTTATTTGCTGTAGCTACTTGATAAAGTGTCGTCATTCTAAGTCTTGCTCTTGAGTTTGCCATACCAAGCTCATTCTCAAACTTGGATAAACTATTTTCAAATGTTTCAAATAATTTATTTAGATTTAACGTGTGTGCTTCTACATTTTTAAAATTTTTAGTAAGCCACTCTTGATGTTTAAGGCTTAAATCATGCTGTAATGATTTTTGTTTAATTGGCATTGATAAAACTATTGTTTTTAAGCCTGTCATAGCGCTCAGTGTACTTGAAACAGACGAGTCTATCCCCCCTGATATTCCAATTATCAAAGATTCTGCCTTGCTTGGCATCATTTCAGTATAGTTCTTAATCCAATTACTTATGAATTGTGCTTTTTCTAATGGTTTCATTTTTATAAAACTTAAACGAAATTATATTTAATACAATCTATTAAGATGCCACTTTAATATTTTTACTTGAATATGTGGTATTTTTTTTAATTTCATCTGAGATTAAAAATGCTAACTCTAAAGCTTGGTTAGCATTAAGTCTTGGATCACAGTGTGTATGATATCTATCAGATAAATCTTGATCTGATATTTTTTGAGCTCCACCTGTGCATTCAGTTACATCTTGACCGGTCATTTCTATGTGTAGACCACCTGCATAACTTCCTTCGCTTTGATGACATTCAAAAACATTTTTAACTTCTTTAACTACATTGTTAAATGGACGAGTTTTATATCCAGAGGTAGCTTTTATTGTATTTCCATGCATAGGGTCGCATGACCAAATTACATTTAAGCCTTCTTTTTTTATAGATCTAATTAATTTGGGTAAATGTTTTTCAACATTATCACTACCAAATCTTGAAATTAATGTAATTTTGCCCTTTTCATTTTTTGGATTAATTCTGTCACATAAATTAATTAAGTCCTCACTTTTTAAGGTGGGACCGCATTTAATTCCAATAGGATTTTCAATACCACGACAAAACTCAACATGTCCACCATCCAATTGTCTAGTTCTGTCACCTATCCAAACAAAGTGGGCAGAGGTTGCATGGTATTCACCTGTGGTAGAATCTACTCTTGTCATTGCTTGTTCAAATGGAAGCAGTAGAGCTTCATGCGAGGTCCAAAAATTTACAGTTTTTAACCTTCTGTTGAAATCTGAGTTAATTCCACATGCATCCATAAATGCCAACGCATCAGCAATTTTATCTTCTAATTCTTTGAATTTTTTCCCTGTAGGTGTTTTTTTAATAAAACCTAAATTCCAAGTATGAACTTTTTTAAGATCGGCAAATCCTCCGTGAGAAAAAGCTCTTATAAGATTAAGAGTTGAGGCTGATTGAGAGTATGCTTTAAATAACCTCTTTGGATCTGGTATTCTTGATTTTGCATTAAATTCCATACCATTTATATTATCTCCTAAATAACTAGGTAATTCTATACCTTCAATATTTTCAACAGGTGAACTTCTTGGTTTAGAAAATTGTCCAGCTATTCTTCCTAGTTTAATTACAGGAACTGATGCGGAGTAAGTGAGCACCAAAGACATTTGAAGTATTAATTTAAATGTATCTCTAATATTGTC
>Ga0209632_10004786_pt1 | contig 11916 bp, 5 predicted proteins | sample COG_10_FD_184754 | JGI IMG/M metagenome (GOLD analysis project Ga0209632, IMG submission 184754) | Pelagic Microbial community sample from North Sea - COGITO 998_met_10 (SPAdes) (version 2) | ecosystem: Environmental > Aquatic > Marine > Neritic zone/Coastal water | place: Helgoland, sampling...
GTGATGCGACTGACTATGTGCGCATCACTCGAGAGCCCGCGAGCATAGACGGACAGGAAAATATTCGTCGCATCGTCGTTGGTGGTGAGGACGACCGAGGGCGCCTCGTCGATACCAGCCGCCTTTACGGTCTGCAGATTCGCCGCATCGCCGATCACCACCTTGTCGGCACAGTTCGCAAAGGAATCGCGAACGGACTCATCGCTATCGAGCACCGTCACGCGAGCGCCCCGCTCGCGCAGCGCCTCGGTCACCGAACGCCCGACGCTACCTCCCCCGATCACGAGCACCGGCGCATCAACCTCGTGATAGATCACGAAGAGCGCATCGAGTTCCGTGATCTGCTCTTCGGTGCCGACAACGACGGGCACGCTGTGTTCGGACAAAACAGTTTCGGGTCCCGCCGGCTCAAGGTGCCCACGCTCCCACACCCCCACCACGTTAAGCCCCGTGAGCTTTCGCAAATTCGTGTCGCGAATAGTACGTCCCACGAGCGCAGTTCCGTGGATAGGGAACTCCGCGATAATGAGATCTTCGAAGCGGCCGATTCTATGTGCTGACTGAGTTCCGGCCGTTACCCGAGCCGCAAGTTGCTCTCCGAGTCGCTGCTTGAGCGGAATTACATGCATTGCGCCGGCGAGTTCGAGCACGTCGACCGAATCGACATTTTCAGCGAAGGCGACGATCGGAACCTCCGTCGAAATTTGCCTAATCGTAACTACGATATTCGTATTCTCGGCATCCGAGAGATTCGCAAGAATCAATCGCGCGCGATCCGCTCGAACCAGTTCGTAGGTTTCACGAACATCGCGACGCCCTGTGACAACAATGTGACCGTCAACATGAAGTGCGGCGGCTGCCGTCGGATCGGGTTCGATGATCACATAGGAGATTTCCAGATCCACGAGCCGCTTAACAAAGCCTTCAACGATCGCGTCGTAACCGCATATAATAACGTGATTCTCTGTATCGGTCGGCATCTCGCGAGGTGCGCGCATCCGAATCTGCGCCTCGAGCCAGGGGGCATAGAAATACCTGATGAAGGCGAAAGGCGCGACGATGAGCAGCATCACGATTCCGTACAGAAGGACGACGACACTGAACGCACGGCCTAAGTCACTCTGAAAAGTAATATCTCCGAATCCCAGCGTACTCATCACTGTCAGCGTCCAATAGACGCCGGTCACCCACGAATGGCTCTGCCCTTCGTAGACCATGATCGAATGGAAGATGACCGAGAAAACACCGATAGACGCAAACAACCCTCCAACGAAACGCAGAAGCGCGCCGAGGTTTTGTTTCGCTTCGCGGTCTTCTAGTACATAGGCGAGCTGCGCCGGGATAAACTTCAAGCGTCGATCCGCCGATACTTTATGCGCGTAGGCGTATCCGCATCCGCGCCGAGCCGTCTTTTACGATCGGCTTCATAGTCTTCGTAGTTTCCCTCAAACCACTCCACCTGACTATCGCCTTCGAAGGCCAGGATATGCGTCGCGATCCGGTCGAGGAACCAACGATCATGCGAGATAACGACGGCGCAACCAGGGAAGTCAATTAACGCATCTTCGAGAGCACGCAGCGTATCGACGTCAAGATCATTAGTCGGCTCATCGAGGAGCAGGACGTTGCCCCCGGCACGAAGCAAGAGCGCCAAGTTTACGCGGTTGCGTTCACCACCCGAAAGTGACCCAACTAACTTCTGCTGATCCGATCCTTTAAAGTTGAACGAGGAGACCCAAGCTCGCGACGGAACCTCGCGATTCCCGATCATGATCTTCTCGTCGCCACCGGAAATCACTTCCCAGACGGACTTATCGGCCGCGAGATCTCGACGTTCCTGGTCGACGTAGGACAGATGCACGGTCTCACCAAGGCGGAGATCTCCGCCGTCGGGCTTCTGGTCTCCAGCAATCATATTGAAGAGGGTCGTCTTACCGGCGCCATTCGCACCGATGATCCCAACAATGCCGCCAGGCGGAAGTTTGAACGAGAGATCATCGAATAACAGCTTTTCGCCGAAGGCCTTATGGAGCCCCTCCGCCTCGACAACCACGTCGCCAAGCCTCTGCGGCACGGGGATCGCGATCTCGACCTTGTCCGGGGCGCGCGCTCCACTCTCTTTCACCAGCTCTTCGTAGGCGTTAATTCGTGCTTTGCCCTTAGCTTGGCGTGCTCGCGGACTCATCTTGATCCACTCAAGTTCGCGAGACAGTGTGCGCGCACGCGCGCCGGCCTGCTTGTCTTCAATCTCGAGTCGCTTGTTTTTCTGTTCAAGCCAAGAGGAGTAGTTCCCCTCCCATGGGATGCCGGCTCCGCGGTCGAGTTCAAGAATCCAACCCGCCACGTTGTCGAGGAAGTAGCGATCATGCGTAATCGCTACGACCGTCCCGGGATATTCCTGCAGGAAGCGTTCAAGCCACGCGACACTCTCGGCATCGAGATGATTCGTCGGCTCATCGAGCAGCAGCATGTCTGGCTTCGAAAGAAGCAATCGGCAAAGTGCTACGCGACGCTTCTCTCCACCAGAGAGTGTCGTCACGTCCGCATCTCCCGGCGGACAACGCAGCGCTTCCATCGCGACATCCAATACGCGATCGATCTCCCACGCATCCGCGGCGTCAATACGATCCTGAAGCTTGCCCTGCTTCTCCAGCAGCGCATTCATCTCATCGTCTTCCATAGGCTCTGCGAATTTCTCAGACATTGCATTGAACTCGTCGAGCAAGCTGCGGATCTCCGCGACGCCTTCTTCGACGTTGCCCAGCACATCTTTTTTGGGGTCGAGCTCCGGCTCCTGAGGCAGGTAACCGACGTTTAATCCCCGGGCCGGCTTCGCCTCGCCCAGGATATCGTCATCGATACCCGCCATGATGCGGAGCAGCGTGCTCTTACCCGCGCCGTTTGCGCCGAGCACGCCTATCTTGGCGCCAGGAAAGAACGATAACGTGATGCCGTCGAGGATCGTGCGATCCCCGATCACCTTCCGCAGGTCGTTCATGGTATAGACAAATTCGTGAGCCAACTGACGATCTCTCCCTGAATGTGGACGCGGCGGAGTCTAGCAGCGTAGACTCCCGGCCCCCTCCCCCGCTTATTGGATCCCGATTGGATGCGTAGCCTCAGGCCGCTATGGCGGATGAACATCGATATTTCCGCCGATTCCGCACGCTTGCTCCAAAAGCGGATGCCGAAAGGCGCCCTTCCGTGCGTCCTCTCGTTCGCCCTGCTGCTCTTGATCGCTAGCGGCTGCAGTCTCTGGGGCGGTTCCGATAGCGATGGCATCTTGATTCTTGCGCGACGCGGCGATGCCGCTTCCCGCGCGATCGCCGAAACACTTGCAGAGCACTATGACGTCCCCGACGAAAGAATCCTGGATCTGAGCCTGACTACGGCACCGAACGCCCGTGAGATAGACGCCGCGACCTACCAAAGAGAGATCGCCGGCCCCATCACCCGTCACCTGACGCTCGCAGAAGCCCACGACGAGGTCTGGCTGCTCGTCACGACGCCCGGACTCCCTCTGATGATCCGAGGATGTGAAGTCGTCCCCATCGAGCTCCCGTCGCCTGGCGATCTCTCCGAATTAGTAGAGTCCGCGGGTCCCTCGGCGCCTTCCTCTGGCACAACCGCGATCGCCCCGCCGCGCCCTGCCGCGCCGGCCTCGATCTCTGATTGCAGACTTCGCCCCCTGGATGGTTCGCTTTCAAAACTCGGGGGCGCGCGCACTAATGTGTATTCCTCTCCTTCTTCCACGTCCGCACCCACGCCAATCGCGAACCCCTTCTTTGGATCCCTCGAGCGTTTCAGCAAATTCCGGGAGGATCATCCGGATTCGCCTTTGCGATTCCTTGTCGCTCGACTCACCGCCACCCCGGACTCACAAAGCGAACGAGGAAGGACACCACAAGCAATCATCGATCTCCTTGAGCGCCCCAACGCTCTCCCCCCCGAAACCGAAGATGCCCTAGCCAAGCCGCATTGGTTCGTCGCAGGAGCAGCTCCCGCAAAGCGAACCACCTCCACGGCATTGCTGCTGGCTCCGATCGAGGCGCAGCTCCCGCTTGCAGGCCATCGCGTCTGCTCAAGCTGCGACGCCAAAACACGAGAGGCAGAAATGGCAGGCATCATCTTCCCCACCAAAGCCGACCTCAAGAGCGAAGGCAATCCGTCGAGAGTCGGCCAGCCCGGAGTCGTCATCGCACTCGCCGCTCCTTCCACCACAAAAAGGAAGGGGCGCCCCTCCGCGCTCGAGTCCTTCGTCAATCTTTGGCTTGCAGGAGGAGCCACGGCGATCTCCCTTACCCTCGAAGATGCAGAACTCGCGCGCGTCGCTCGCCCCGCCCTCGCACTCTCGGCGTGGGCCCACGGCGCGAGCGCAATCGAAGCACATTTTTCGTCGCTCCCAACCCTTGGCGGACAACATCTATTTGTCGGCGACCCGCTTAGGCGGCTCCCAGAATTCCAGCTTCCCGAAGACGAACTCCTCGATCGTGATCAGGACGGGATCGGGGACATTGCTGACAACTGCTGGCTCGAGCCGAACCCGGATCAGCGCGACACCAACAACGATGGATTCGGAAATCGCTGCGACGCGGATGTCGATGACGACGGCCTTGTCAATCGCTCAAACGGCCAGATCTACCCCGTCGATCAGCGCGGAGACTTAGAATCCATCACGCTCTCCGCACGCAGCGAGTTCTACGACCCCAACCACGATCTCGACGGAGATGGCGAGGTTAACGAACGGGACCTCTTAATCGCACGCCTAGCACTATATCGCGCCCCTGGAAATTAGGCCGGCCCTCACGCCTCGCCGTCGTCTTCGCGCAGAGCTAGGATCAGACTCGACGTATCGAGTCGACCGCCTCCGCGACGCTGAAGTTCGGCATAACGTGAATCAACGATTTCGGTGATCGGCAGATCGGCGCCGTATCGAGCCGCTTCATCTATGGCCATGCCGAGGTCCTTTCGCATCCAGTCCACCGCAAAACCGAAATCGAATTTCCCTTCGAGCATCGTCTTTGCCCGATTCTCCATCTGCCATGATCCTGCAGCGCCAGCGGAGATCACGTCGACCACTGCCTCTGCATCCAAGCCCACTCTCTGCGCAAATCCGAGCCCTTCCGAAAGTCCTTGAACGAGGCCAGCGATACAAATCTGATTGACCATCTTGGCCATCTGGCCATGGCCGGCAGGCCCGAGCAGCGCATGCTTGCGCGCATAACATTCAAGCACCGGCGCGACTTGTTCGTAGACGTCTCTCTTTCCGCCGACCATAATCGTGAGCGCGCCGTTTTCCGCCCCGGCTTGTCCGCCTGAAACAGGCGCATCGAGCCAGCCCAAACCCCGAGCATCTGCAGCGCGAGAGAGTTCTCGAGCCAAGGTGGCCGACGCCGTCGTGTGGTCGACGAATACCGAGCCCCGTGCCATGGCATCAAATGCACCCGCCTCCGCAAGTGTGATCTCGCGAAGATCTTCGTCTGCTCCGGTACAAGCAAAGACGATCTGTGCATCCCGAGCGGCGTCCGCTGGGGTCGCCGCAACCCGGACTGCATGTGCCGCGTAGGTTTTCTCCCAAGCGTCCGCGACCTCGCGCGTGCGGTTATAGACCGTGACGTGGTAGCCAGCACGAGCGAGATGCCCGGCCATAGGGCTGCCCATCACTCCTAAACACAAAAACGCAACGCGCGGTTTTCCACTCATCGAAGCTCCATCTGTGTCGAGGAAACCGGACGCTCCGCCCCGTCCTCCTGGGTCTTAGTTTCATTTTTAGTCGCCGTGTTCGTGGCAGCCTTAGGGAGACCATCCGTTTCCGCACTCGTTCCCTGCTTGGTCCCTGTAGAGAACGCAGTTGCCATATCCGAAGCACGCGCCACACGAGCAATCACGTTCGCCTCTACATCATCCGGAGCCGCCGTTGCTATGCGCGCGCTCTCGGTATCCTCAAGTTCAGCCGGAAGTCCGTCTACGAAGATAATTTCACGCGTTCGCACGGCGGAAACCCTCGCGCCTGGCGTCAAGATGCCTACCAAGTTGAGGGGATCGCTACCGCAAATCCGAACCCGCTCGCCGTTCCGAGGTTGCCTCCGCACTCGCGCGAGTTCATCCAGCGCCTCGGGCAAGGCAAATTGTTCGCCCGTAAATCCGGACACGAAGCGCCCGCCGCGAATCACGCCACGCGCTTCGAGTCGCCGCATGGCCCAGACGACCTCTCGCCAGGGAACGGCCAGCTCTTCGCGAAGTACGACGTCGCGGAAGACGATGCCCCATCGCACCAAGAGCTGTTCAGCGACCGCTTCCGCGAGCCCGTCCATTTCTTCCGGCTCTTCTCGCGCCGGAACTAGACTCCAACGCCCTTCGGCTCCCGCCGTTGCACCCGCCGCAAGCCCGCGCCGCAAACCTCGACGTGCTCTGGTCTCCGCACGCCCCTTTTTCTTGGGGTCCCGCGACTGCAACAATGATCGCAAAGCCTGAAAGCCATCCGCTCCAACGCGTCCACGGGATACGAGATCCCAGAGCGCGCCCTCGACTTCGAGGGGTTTGGCATCGAGTGCTGCAACGAGCTCTGCATGAAAGAGCGCACCTCGAACTCGAAGCAGCGAAAGGATCCTATCCGGAAGTGATTCGCGACCTCCGGTCGCTGGAGCCGCCGAGGAATCTGCACGCTCTTCTGGCGAACGAAGTCCGGCCAGTGCTTCTGCCTCGGAAGCACTCGCCGGTTTACCCGTCAGCTTCGTTTCTCTGACCGGGCTCGCAAGCGCGCCCCAACCCATTTCTCGCCGGGGCTCCAGAGGCTGAAGGGGGTCCGGCATGGGTTTTCGATGTGCCTGCAAGAGCCACGGCAAGTCGCCGCGCAACACCAGAGAGAGGGGCGTCGATTTACTCGTCGCGCGTGTCCGCCGAGCACCCGCGCTCTCGTCGGCATCAATCTGCTCGGCGGGGGGCGCGATACGCAACCACGAAACCTGGCCCGACAAACAATGCGGATCGAGCCATTCAGGCCGGTAGCCCCGAACACGTGCCGCCAGGACTTCGCTCTCCCAAGCCCCCGCCGCCAAGTCGAAGCCCTGCAATTGTTCGATCACTTGCGCGACGCCCGGAGCGCCTTCTCTTTGCGTACCCTTCGCAACGTGCTGCCAAGCGAAGAGGAAACGCATCAGTTCCTGGGCGGATACTGCCTCTACCGAAGCCCGCAGGCGCGATTGGGAGTCGCCGTGGATGCGCGCCAAAAGTCGACGTGCGCAGAACTGCTCAGGCCCTTCGCCAATATCGCCCGGCTCGAATCGGCCCCGCAAGACGAAACCTTCAGACTCAAGCGCTGCGAGGCCAATCTCGATCAGGCCCGTACGGACACATAGCCGCGCCGCGAGGGTGACCGCATCTATGGGCCCTGTCGTTTCCAGATGACCTCGCAAGACATGCGCGATCGCGGCGCCTTCATCCACGTCGCCTTCGCGACAAAGATCGATGGCTAAACCCTGAGCCGAAAGTTCATCGGCGTTGGTCGAGCTACCGACGTCAACATCATCATCAAAGCAGGCGGGGTGGATGGCCCGAGCCCAAGCCAATCGCTCCGTCGCGACCCAAAAGGTGACAGCCCCGGGCGAAACGGTGACCCCACAACCTCGCGCATCACGAAGATCAGAACGATCCTCTTTGTCTCGAACCTCGAAAACCGACGCACGCCCCGTCGCTTCGAGTTCCCGGAAAGCACCTTCCCAGCGCGCATCCGCTCGCCAAATGCCCGCGCCTAGGAGAAGGTCATGTAACTCATCCCGGTCCCTCGGCTCAGGCAGAGCCTGTGCGCGTACCTTCGCAATCGCATCGGGGTCAAGCTGCGTGAGGTCCCGCTCCTCGACGGGCAGTCCCCGTCGCATCCGCACGGCGCGGGTCCGGCGCTCCTCAAGCGGCGCGTCATCGAGGAACGTAAAGGGTTTACCGTTCAGGATCTCATGCCCGAGCGGAGAAGGCTCCGTCGTATCCACGCAAAGCAGCTCGCATCGCCCGTCGCGAATCCGTTCGATCAGGTCCTTCATTCCCTCGACATCCATCGCCTCGTAAAGACAATCATGCAAAGTCTGCCGAACTAACGGATGATCCGGAATCTCGACGGGTCCGGCGACGTTCTCTTGGCAAGCCGCGGCTTGCGGGAAAACCGCGGCCATCAGGTCATCGGATTCCATGCGCTGTATCGGGGGAGGGTTCTTTTTCCCGCCCCTAAAGCGCAGAACCGCCAGCGAGCGATTCAGATTCCAGCGCCAGCGCGTCGTAAAGATTGGCAGCGGCAACACGGCCTGGGACAACGTCTCTTCGATCCCGTTTGTCGACAGAAAGAAGGGCACATCCATCAAGGGAAAGCTGTGGTGCGGTCCAAGCGAGAGCACCATTGCGTCATCGTTCGCCGCCGCCTGCAGTTCGAAGTTAAAACTCTTACAAAACTTCTTTCGGAGGGCGAGACAAAGTCCGCGATTAAGACGACCGCCCCGCGGTGTGTGAATCACGAGCTGCATTCCGCCCGCATCATCAAAAAAGCGCTCGAGGACGAGGCGGTCCTTCGTCGGCAAGCCGCCTAACGCCGTCCGAGAAACGCCGAGGTAACGTGCGATTTGCTCCGCGGCGTCGCGGCCGACACCCGCCTCGGACATGAGCCATTCGATCGCCGCCGCTTCGTCGTGGGTCTCAAGGATCGGTTCGAGGTCCGCTCGTAAATTCGAAACTTCGTCTGAGAGTTCTTCGGTTCGAGCCGGCGCTTCTCCCGCCCAAAAGGGGATATTCGGCTGCGCGCCCTGCGCATCGGTGACCCGAAGCTTGCCCGCTTCGACGCGGCGAACGCGCCAGGTACTGCTGCCAAGCAGAAATACATCGCCCGGCATGCTGTCGATCGCAAAATCCTCTCCCACTGTGCCGATGAATGTCTCGTCTGGATCGGCGACGACGCGGTAATCCGCTACATCCGGGATGGCCCCGCCGCTGGTCAGCGCGGCAAGGCGTGCGCCGCGCCGCGCGCGAAGCTGTCCGCCGATTCGGTCGCGATGTACATAGGCGGCGCGGCGGCCGCGGCCGGTCTCGATACCTTCGGAAACGAGCTCAACCACTTCATCAAAGGTCTCGCGTGTCAGTCCCTCATAAGGCGCGGCGCGCAAGTAGAGTTCATAGAGCTCGGATTCTTTCCAGGGCTCCGCTGCACACGCGGCCACGATTTGCTGCGCCAAAATATCGAGGGGCGCGACGGGCGGGATCAAACGATCGAGCCGTCCGTTTCGAATCCCGCGTAGGAGCCCCGCGCATTCGACGAGTTCGTCGCGGGTCAGCGGATAGATCCGCCCCTTCGGAGTCCCGCCACGGAAATGCCCCGAGCGGCCGACTCTCTGCAAAAAAGTCGCGAGACTTCGCGGCGAACCGATTTGGCAAACTAACTCGACCGGGCCGACGTCGATTCCAAGTTCGAGGGATGCCGTTGCGACGAGCGCACGCAGTCTTCCTTCTCGGAGCGCGGCCTCGACGCGATGTCGACGGTTGCGAGAGAGACTACCGTGATGTGCGGCCACGCCCTCCTCACCCAATCGCTCGGCAAGTTGATGGGCGAGGCGCTCCGCCATGCGCCGCGTGTTCACGAAGACAAGCGTTGTTTGATGTTGCCCAACTAACTCGGCGATCGAGTCGATGACCTCGTTCATTTGTTCGGTGGAGGCGACGGCTTCGAGTTCGGTTCCAGGTAACACGGTTTCGAGATCGAGAGCTCGGCGATGTCCCTCGTCGACAATTGTGCAGCGCGGCTTGCCTTCCGCATTCACTCGGTCGGGGCCAACGCCTACGAGTAGCTTCGCGACCAGCTCGATCGGCTTCTGCGTCGCCGACAATCCGATTCGAGTCGGCGATTCGTCGCAGAGGTTTTCGAGCCGCTCAAGGGAAAGCGCCAAGTGCGAGCCACGCTTGTCCCGAGCCATGGCGTGGATCTCATCCACGATCACCGTCCGAACCGGCCGTAAGATCTCGCGCCCACGCGCCGAGGTCAGCAGCAGGTAAAGCGACTCCGGCGTCGTCACCAGAATCTGCGGCGGCTTCTTGAGCATCGCCGCCCGTGCCGAAGCCGGCGTGTCTCCACTGCGCATCCCCACGCGAACCTCGGGCACCGGCAGCCCCATCCCGCGCGCGACCTCCTCGATCTCCACCAAAGGCTTTTCAAGGTTCTGCTGAATATCCGCCGCCAGCGCCTTCAGCGGTGAGATATAAACCACTTCGACCCCGGCCGGTCGATCTCCCAGCTTCGCATCGAGCGGGACATAGCCGCGTTCGCGTCGGCGCGGGCGCACCGGCTCAGGGTCCGGGTTAAGCGTGAAACTAGACGCGACGCCGTCGTTCTTTGCACCGGCTTCCGAAAGCCCGGCCCGGTCCAGCCTCGCGCCCTCCTGAGCGCGAAGGAAAAAGCCGTCGATGCACACGAGGAAAGCGGCGAGTGTCTTGCCAGTCCCGGTTGGGGCAGCGATGAGGGTGTTCTCGCGGCGGCGAATCGCGGGCCAGCCCGCAGCTTGAGGCTCGGAAGGGCCGAGTGGAAAACGCGCTTCAAACCAGCGTCGCACGGCAGGATGGAATGCGGACAATGCACTCTTCTCGTCCATACTCATCCCTCTGTTTGCACGAAGAGTCCTCGAAGAGTGCTCGCGGGAGGCCAGACTAGCGGGCGATCCCAACACGCGAAAGAGAAGCGAAAGACATTCCTGCAATTTTGGTTGGACGCGGCGATTGCGACATCGCAAGGATCCATCAAAATGCGTTGACGCCTAGCGGCTCCTCTGCGACCCCGGCGTGTTCGCCCGGGCCACCCTATGAGCGAGCGCCCTCCGGAAGCTCTTCCTGCGTCGCCTCCCGAGCTCGCTCTTCGGCAAGCGTCACGAGATCGCCGAAGAGCGAATCGTCCGTGGCGTTCTGCATCGAGTAGCGCTCCATGACACGCCCATCCTTCACCAGAAAAGTGAGCAGCGTATGGTCGATCGTTCCGTCTTCCTTGCGCACAGATCCCACTCCCCATTTCAGCACGAGGTCCGCCACGAGACCGCGCTCACCGGTCAAGAAGGACCAATTCGATAGATCTGCACCCCGCGACGTTCCGTAGGCCCTTAGGACTTCCGGCTGGTCTACTTCGGGATCGAGACTGATCGAGACGAACTGAATGTATTGAGAGAGTTCTTCAGGGATACGCTTCTGAATCGCGACCTGATTGGAGGTTTGAATTGGACACGGCCCCGGACACTCAGTGTAGATAAAGTCGACGACTAGCACCTTGCCGGCGAGGCTCGCCAAAGTCACAGGGCGTCCCGCTTGATCGATGAGATTAAACTTGGGGGCCGGACTCGTCCGAACCAGCGCGTCTCCAAGGCGGCGCCATCCAGCTTCGTGCGGGGCTTCACCGACGACCTCGAAGCCTTCGACCTCGTAGCTGCGCCCCGTGAAGCGAAGCTCGAAATCGATGATCTGCCCAGTCGCCAGTCTCGCGAGCACGTCGTCGCCGGGCACCACGAAATTCATCGTCATCGCCGGCATCAGGCCATCGACATCGCCATGATCGATTAACACTTGGCGACCTTCCTGGTCCACGTCTTCGACCGTGCCCCGCGCGGAATACACACCAGGACCACCACCGCCCTCGCCAACGTCACAGCCCAGCCCGAAACTCACGAGCAAAACCACAGCGAGCAGCCCGAATAAAGAAGCGCTGAAAGAACGCCCAGAAAGTCCGGACCGTCGCCGCCAGTCCCTCATCAATAAACCCATCGCCATGCCGTCTTAATCGTCCAGTCGCGCTTGAGCTGCGGACCGTCGACGTCCTGATAAACGGGAACCCCGATCTCGACACCGATTCGCTGCCCCCCGAGCGCAGGGATCTCGATGCTCATGCCCGGCGACAGAGTGATGCTG
>Ga0209632_10004789_pt1 | contig 11911 bp, 15 predicted proteins | sample COG_10_FD_184754 | JGI IMG/M metagenome (GOLD analysis project Ga0209632, IMG submission 184754) | Pelagic Microbial community sample from North Sea - COGITO 998_met_10 (SPAdes) (version 2) | ecosystem: Environmental > Aquatic > Marine > Neritic zone/Coastal water | place: Helgoland, sampling...
ATCTTTGCTTTAATCACGATTGGTGCCTGCCCGGAGAGCGCGGTTATATCTTTACGAAGTTCTTCAATACCGTTTTTATCTAATTCAACACCAAATGAACTATTCAGTACCACTTTATCAATTTTAGGTACTTGATGTAAATTTTGAAAACCACAATTTTTTTGAAGAGCTGGAACAACTTCTTCTAAGTAAATCTTTTTAAGTTCAGGAACACTCATTAATCTTTATATATTTAAGGGTAATATGAAATACTATTTTTTAGCTAGTTCAGCAGGTTTTACATTTGAAATGTGAATTGATGATTCTCTTTCGACAATTGATCCTTGAGGGTTATCCTGTGATTTTTTTTCGTGCTTCTTTATCATGTTAACACTCTCAACTAAAACCCTATTTTTAACGCGGTTTACATGAAGAATTTTGCCTTTTTTTCCCTTGTGGTCGCCAGCAATGACAACAACTTCAATACCTTTTTTTATATTCTTTGACATGATTACAAAACCTCCGGAGCAAGTGATATTATTTTCATAAATTTAAGGCGTAATTCGCGTGCAACCGGACCAAAAATACGAGTGCCTTTCGGTGTACCATCATCGTTAACAATCACGCACGCATTTTCATCAAACCTTAAATAACTACCGTCTCTTCTTCGAACAGGGGATTTGGTACGAACTACCAGAGCTCTAACTACAGAGCCTTTTTTGACTGAAGCCTCAGTGGAACTTTCTTTGACATGACAAACTATGATGTCACCAATTGAAGCAGTCTTCTTATTTTGACCAATCCTGCGAATCATACGAACTTTTTTTGCACCCGTATTGTCAGCAACATTTAATCTACTTAGTAATTGAATCATGGCAATTTATAATACGGGGGCTTTTTCAATAATCTGCGATATCCGCCAACGCTTAAGTTTACTCAAAGGCCTAGTGGATGTTATTTTAACTTTGTCGCCAACTGCTGAATCATTCTTTTCATCATGGACATGTACGGTGGTTTTTCTCCGTATCTCCTTTTTGTAAAGAGGGTGGGGCGTTTTGTATTCGTAAACAACCTTCACAGATTTGTCACCGGTTTTTGCTCTTACCAATCCGATTAATTCTTTTCGGTTATTTCTTATATCGTCAGTAGTCATACAAATTTATGGTTAAGCACTTTTTGACTTAAGTTGAGTTAATACAGTTAAAATTTTAGCCCGATCTCTGCGAATACTTTTGATAAGGTGAGGCTTTTCAACCTGACCAGTTTGTTTTCTTATCTGAAGATCTAGTAATTCTTTTCCAAGTTCTCGAAATTTCATCTCAAGCTCGGTATCTGATAAATCGTTAATTTCTGAAATTTTCATGAAAATTAAAAAGTTTGTTTTCGTTGAACAAGACGGCAACGAAAAGGAAGTTTTGCGTCTGCAAGACCAAGAGCTTCTCGTGCTAAAGTTAATGAACAACCTGCAATTTCGAAAAGGACATGACCCGGCTTAATAACAGCAACCCAATGATCTACGGGGCCTTTTCCCTTTCCCTGCCTTGTTTCAGCTGGCTTTTTAGTTACAGGTTTATGAGGAAATACTCGGATCCACACTTTCCCTTTTCTTTTAAGGTGGCGATTGATGGCAACACGAGCTGATTCAATTTGGTTAGAAGTCATTCTGCCACGCGTTAAAGATTGAATACCAAACTCTCCGAAGGAAACGGTATTCCCCCTTGAAGCTGTACCACGCACGCGGCCTTTAAAAACTTTTCTATATTTTGTACGGGATGGAAGTAATTTAGGCATAACAAGATGATTTAGAAAATTTTATCTTCGTCCTTAAGGCATACCCAACACTTTATACCAATTATGCCATAAACTGTGTTTGCCTCTACGAGACCATAATCAATATTTTCGCGGAGTGTATGGAGTGGCACCCTGCCTTCTCTCGCTTGTTCCGTTCTTGCAATATCGGCACCACCTAAACGACCAGCACATTGAATACGAATACCTTCAGCACCCATTGACATAGTCGTTTGAACCGCTTTTTTCATCGCTCTCCTAAATGCAATCCTTCGCTCTAATTGTAACGCAACATTTTCAGCAACTAATGACGCAACTAAATCAGGTTTTTTAATTTCCTGTATTTCAAGTCTAATGTCATTGCTAATATTCTTGTTCAGGGAATCCCTAAGGGTATCCAATTCTTGTCCTTTACGACCAATAACAATACCTGGACGTGCTGTCCAAATAGTAACACGAGTTCGGCTTGATGCTCTCTCAATTACTATTCTTGGCACAGATGCAAATCGTAGTTTTTTCTCAAGAAATGCTCTTATTAAATTATCTTCTTCCAGAAATTTAGAGTAATCATGCTTGTTGGCATACCAACGAGCACTCCAATTACGCCTAACTCCTAAACGAAAACCTATTGGATTAACTTTTTGTCCCATAATAATTAAGCTTCGTCTGTTAAAACAATACGTATGTGACTCATACGTTTTTTGTAAGGGTGAGATGAACCCCTAGCACAGGGTCTAAATCTTTTCAAAGCAGGACCTTCCTCAATAATCGCTTCCTTGATGAATAAATCATCTGCATTAAGATTATCATTATTCTCTGCATTCGCCATTGCTGATTTTAAAGTTTTGTCTAAAAGCCGTGCTGCTTTTCGTGGAATATATTTTAGCAAGGATACACCTTCGGTAACCTTTTTACCGGGTAAAATCCTAGCCACTTCACGTGCTTTCTTAGGAGAAATCCTCATATATTTTGAATACGATTTTACTTCCATGATATATTTTATTTCTGGGTGTGAGGATTGTGCGATTTGAAAGTACGGGTGGCCGAAAACTCACCTAATTTGTGACCAACCATATTTTCAGTCACATATACCGGTAGGAAACTTTTACCATTATGAACTGTAAAATTTAAGCCTACAAAATCGGGGGTAATAGTGGACTTTCGTGACCAAGTTTTTATAGGTTTTCGATCACCAGCATTTTGTGCTTTCATCACTTTTTTCATAAGGCCTGGCTCAACGAAAAAGCCTTTTTTAATAGAACGCGTCATAAGATAAATTTGTTATTTAACTCTTCGCCCGTTTCGACGAACAAGTATCTGAGAATTAGAAGGTTTTGATTTTTTTCTTGTTGGAAATCCCTTTGACAATTGACCCCAAGGTGATGAAGGGTGCCCACCGCCTGATGTCCTACCTTCACCACCACCCATTGGGTGATCAACAGGATTCATCGCTACGCCACGAACTCTTGGTCTACGACCTTTCCAGCGGTTTCTTCCGGCTTTACCGATAGTAGATTTTTGGTGTGCAGAATTACCAACCGAACCAATTGTGGCACGGCAAGTTTCTTTAACTAAACGAATTTCACCACTCGGCATTTTTAAAGAAGCATGATTTCCATCAACAGAAATTAAGCGCACCTCGCAACCTGCTGATCTTGCCAATTTTGCACCGGCTCCAGGCAACATTTCAACACAATGTACCTTAGTGCCAAGAGGGATTAAATTGAGAGGAAGAGCATTACCGGGTTTAAAATCAATTTTTTGATTTGAACTTAACAGGGTGTCACCGACTGATACAGATGTGGGAGCAAGAATATATGTTTTTGTGCCGTCTTCAAACTGAAGCAAAGCAAGATGTGCAGTACGATTGGGATCATACTCCAAAGCTAACACTTTTGCAGGTTGATCAATTTGCTCTCTCCGAAAATCAATTTGCCTATAAAGTCTTTTGTGGCCACCACCACGGCGCCTTGATGTAATACGACCGTAAGCATTACGACCTTTTTTACGATGTACACACTTTGTTAAAGCACGCTCAGGTCTCTTTTTTGCAAGATCAACTTTATTCTTAAGGAAAAACCTTCCTGAAGGAGTGACTGGTTTTTGTTGTAAAATTGGCATAAACTAAATCTCCTAGGCTAAATCAATACTGTCACCAGACTGAAGGGTAACGATTGCTTTTTTCATTCCGCTCTTGAAACCAAGTTTATTACGTCTTGTTCGATCACGTTTTGACTTAGGTTTAACATTTATGGTGTTAACTTTTAAAACCTGAACACTGAATGTACTCTCAACCGCTCTTTTAATGTTAGGTTTTGTAGAAGTTGAGGCAACCGAGAATAAATATTGATTTAGATTGGATGAAAGCATTGTTGCTTTCTCCGTAAGAAGTGACTCCTTAAGAATGGTAACTGCTTCTTTCATTAATTGGCTTTCTCCGTATTAAATTTAGCGAGAAGGATATCGAGACCCTTCATGCTAAGTATTATTTGGTCACATTGAACAATGTCTAACGGGCCTAGGTCTTGTGCTCTTCCTAGTCGAGCTGTCGGCAGATTTCGTGCAGCTAAAGCGAACTGATCGTCAAATGAATCATCAATCGCGAGAACTTTTTTAGCATCTGGGACAATTTTTTTCATAATACCATGAAAAATCTTTGTCTTAGCTTCAGAAACCTTCCACTCATCAATGAGGACAATATTTGAGGAATTTGCCTGATCAACTAACGCTCTCTTCATAGCAAGCATCTTAAGTTTCTTATTGAGTTTTTGACTGTATGAGCGTGGTCTAGGACCGAATACAACACCACCACCACGGCGTTGGGTTGCTTTTTTGTCTCCAGCACGTCCAACACCTAAACCTTTTTGCCTGTAAATTTTCTTGCCAGAACCTCTTACTTCAGAGCGAACTTTTGTAGAAGCATTCCCTTGTCTTTGGTTTGCATGAACCGCAATGATAGACTGCCTAAGTGCATCAACACCTTTATCACCATCAAGAATTGGAAAGTTGTCGATTTCTTTATCGCCGTTTGCAGATCCATCTGAATTAAAAAACTTAAATTTCATTATTATCCTTTTTGGGTGGTCTTCTTCGCAATACGAAGAGTAATGATACAACCTTTATGCCCGGGTACACTACCTTTAATAAGAAGAATGTTTTTTTCGGGTAGAACTTTCACAACCTTTAGGTTCTGAGTTGTCCGGCTTTTATCACCCATATGGCCAGGCATTTTTTTATTTTTGAAAATTCTACCAGGCCACTGGCATAATCCATAAGATCCACCTCTTCGATGAAACATAGAACCATGAGATGCTGGACCGCCACCAAAATTCCATCTCTTCACAACTCCTTGAAAACCTTTACCCTTTGTCTTAGATACAATATCTACTTTCTCAACAGATTTAAAATCATCAACAGTTATGTTGGTACCAATTTTAAACTCATGATCATCGTCTAAGCGAAACTCCTGTGAAACTTGTTGGGTTTCAGTCTTCGCTTTTTTCGCATGACCATTTGCACATGCATTTGTTTTATTCGGAGATTTCCCGTTGGGGTTGTACCCGATTTGAACAGCATTGTATCCGTCATGTTCAACTGTTTTGATCTGCAAAATCGGGCAAGGACCGGCTTCGATGATTGTGACTGGAACAAGATTGTTGTCAGCGTCATATACTTGGCTCATGCCAAGTTTTTTTCCTAGTAATTCAAGTTTCATTCTTTAAGCGGCAGGGGGTTTTAACCATTTATAAACCTGCTTTAAAGGTTATTTGTAACCTTTTTTTCTATACGTTAATGTTAATTTCGACTCCTGCGGGTAAGTTAAGTTTTTTAAGTTCGTCAACTGTTTGAACAGTTGGCTCAATGATGTCTATAAGGCGTTTGTGAGTTCTTAGCTCAAACTGATCCATGGATTTCTTGTCAACATGAGGTGAGCGATTTACGGTATATCTTTCAATTCTTGTAGGCATAGGGATGGGACCCGCAACGCGAGCGCCTGTTCTTTTTGCAGTATCTACAATATCACTAGCAGACTGGTCAATAACACGGTAATCAAAACCACGAAGTTTAATGCGTATGCGCTGTCCGTTCATTTAAAGTAATTATGTTCTTGCAGGTTCTCTGCTTGAGGTTTCAACAATAGTTTGAACAAGGCTTTGAGGTACCTGTTCAAAATGAGATGGGGTCATAGAATAGTCTGCTCTGCCTGATGATAGTGATCTCATGTCGGTAGAGTAACCAAACATGTTTTCCAAAGGAACAAATGCCTGGATAACACAAGCATTACCACGAGTTTCCATTCCCTGAATTTGACCACGCCTACGATTAAGGTCACCCATGAGTTCCCCTTGATAATCTTCAGGTGTAGAGACCTCAACCTTCATGATTGGTTCCAGTAAAATTGGATTTGCATTTTTCATAGCATCCTTAAAGGCAAAGATACCTGCCATCTTGAAAGCCATTTCAGAGGAATCAACATCATGAAATGAGCCATCATATAAAGTAATTTTAAAATCTATTACAGGATAGCCTGCAACGACACCAGATAATGCTGCTTCTTTAATACCATCAAAAGTGGGTTTTATAAACTCCTTGGGAATTGAACCACCAACTATTTTATTTTCTAGTTCCATTCCTTTACCTTTTTCAAGCGGTTCCATCTTAATAACTGCATGACCATACTGACCACGACCACCTGATTGACGTATAAATTTACCATTGCCTTCTGAAGACTTTAGCATTGTTTCGCGATAAGCTATCTGCGGTTTACCTGCGTTAGCGTCCACTTTAAATTCCCGAAACAAACGATCTCTGATTATATCGAGGTGCAACTCACCCATTCCAGAAATAATAGTCTGACCGGTTTCTTCATTTGTGGACAAGCCGAATGTTGGATCTTCTTCCGCTAGTCGCTGAAGACCGATACCCATCTTTTCCTGATCCGCTTTAGTTGCTGGTTCAATAGACATGGATATAACTGGCTCGGGAAAACTCGGTGGTTCAAGCCTAAGATCTAAATCTTTATCTGCTAATGTGTCACCGGTAACAACATCCTTTACGCCTATTAGAGCACATATATCACCCGAATAGGCTACATCAATATCTTCGCGGTCATTTGCTTTCATCACCATCAAACGCGATACTCTTTCACTTTTTCTAGTCCGCGGATTGTAAAGAGTAGAACCTTTTCTTAATGTACCTTGATATATTCGATAAAAAACTAATTTTCCTACATAAGGGTCTGACATCAACTTAAAAGCAAGTCCAGCTACTTTAGCCCCATCATCAGGTGAAACTTCAACAGGCTTCTCGTCAGAATCTTCACCTTTCATTGGTGGCAAATCAAGTGGACTTGGTAAGTAATCAACAACTGCGTCCATCAACATCTGAACACCTTTATTTTTGAAAGCACTGCCAGGGATTACTCCAATAAATTTTAAAGATAAGGTTGCCTTGCGAATACCAAGCTTAATTTCATCCTCTGAAATTTCTATCCCCTCTAAGAATTTATTAGCAATATCATCATCAAAATCAGAAATAGCTTCAATTAATGACTCACGATAATCCGAAGCCAATTCTTCCATATCAGATGGTATATCCTCAACCGTAAATCTAACACCAGAGGTGTCAGACTCATCGTAAACATAAGCAACCATCTTAACCAAATCAACTAATCCTTTAAAGTTTTCTTCTGCACCAATAGCGAGGTAAAGAGGATGAGCGTTTGCACCTAGCTTATCCCTCATAGTACCTACCGCGGCAAGGAAGTCAGATCCCATACGGTCCATTTTATTAATGAACCCTAAGCGAGGAACATTATACTTGTCCATTTGTCGCCAGACTGTCTCAGACTGAGGTTGGACACCTTCAACAGAAGTGAATACACCAACTGCACCATCTAAAACACGTAACGATCTTTCTACTTCGGCTGTAAAGTCAACATGTCCAGGGGTATCGATTATGTTAATGCGGTGTGGAATTGAAGAAAAGGGACCGTCTGCTGTTGTCCAACCACAGGAAATTGCAGCAGAAGTAATTGTTATACCCCTTTCGCGCTCTTGCTCCATCCAATCAGTTGTAGCTCCACCTTCGTGCACTTCACCAATTTTATGAACAACGCCTGAGTAGTAAAGAACACGCTCGGTACAAGTAGTTTTACCTGCATCGATATGGGCAGCAATACCAATATTGCGAGTGTGCTCAAGGACAGTAGGACGATCGCCTGAATTAGCTTTTGAAAAATTTTCTTTATCGCTCATAGAAAAAACTACCAACGCAAATGAGCAAACGCACGATTGGCTTGGGCCATCTTGTGAGTTTCTTCACGTTTTTTAACGACTGATCCTGTGTTATTATAAGCGTCAATAAGTTCGCTTGCCAATGAGTCAGACATAGGGGCACCCTTACGAGCACTTGCTGCTTTGACGACCCATCTAAATGCTAAGCTCTGTTGGCGTTCATATGGAACTTCTATTGGAACTTGATAAGTAGCCCCACCAACTCGCCTACTTTTAACCTCGATTTTAGGGCGAATGTTTTCCAATGCTCCAAGAACTAAATCAACTGGATTTCCTTTCTCGAGTTTTTCGGCCATTTTTTCAATAGCACCATAAACTATTCTCTGTGCTAATGCTTTTTTACCGCTTAGCATAACTGCGTTGATGAGTGTACTAACTAACGGACTTCCATGCCTAGGGTCTGGCATAGTTGGTCTTTTAACTGCTTTTCGTCTGCGTGACATAATAAAAACTATTTCCTTGGACGCTTAACGCCATATTTAGAACGACTTCTCCTTCTTTTTTCAACACCTTGACAATCTAAAGTACCACGAACGATGTGATACCTAACTCCATTTAAGTCTTTTACTCGGCCTCCACGTAATAAAACAATGCTGTGTTCTTGAAGGTTGTGCCCTTCATCGGGAATATATGCAATAACCTCGTGACCTGTAGTTAACCTGACCTTTGCTACCTTACGAATAGCAGAATTAGGTTTTTTAGGGGTACGAGTAGTGACTTGCACGCAAACTCCTCGACGAAAAGGACAAGCTTTCAATGCTGGCGATTTAGTCTTCGCTTTTTGAATGCGACGACCTTTTCTAACTAATTGATTTATTGTGGGCATGGGTAGAAAATTAAGGAAAAGTTGCTAAAGTATCAGGTTTAATAAATTTCTCAAGTATTAAATTTTTATTTTGAAAATTAACTATGCTGTTTTTTCTTCCACTTTAGCAGAGCCAAGAGTATCAATTTTCAGCCTACGCCATTTTGGAAGTCCAGTACCAGCGGGAATTAGGTGGCCCATAATGACATTCTCCTTAAATCCTTTTAAATCATCAATTTTTCCGAGGGTTGCCGCGTTGGTAAGTACACGAGTAGTTTCTTGAAAAGATGCGGCAGAGATAAAGCTATCTGTTTCAAGAGAAGCTTTTGTAATTCCCAACAATATGGGCTCTCCCTCTGCTGGCTTGCCACCTTTTTCAGAAATACCTTCATTTGCATCCATAAAAGCAAATCGGTCTACCTGATCACCCCAAAAGAATTCTGTGTCACCAGGATCAGTTATGCGTACTTTAAAAAGCATTCGAGAAATAATTACTTCTAAATGCTTGTCATTGATAGTAACACCTTGAAGACGATACACTTTTTGAATTTCTTCAATTAAATATTCCTGAACCGCAGATGGACCGAGTATCTCTAAGATTTCGTGAGGGTCTTTTGCACCTTCAGTAATTAACTGACCTTTTTGAGCAAAATCACCAGGTTGAACAAGAACATGCTTACCATGAGGAATTAAATGTTCCTCAACTTGGCCTGATTCCTCGTTGGTAACAAGTAACCTTTTTTTGGATCGTAATGTTCCTGCCTCGGAAACAATACCATCAATTTTAGCCATTTGACCTACATTGCCTTCTTTAGGGCGACGGGCTTCAAAGAGTTCTGCCACCCTAGGAAGTCCTCCGGTAATATCTTGTGTTTTTGATGCTTGTCTTGGGGTCTTTGCAATAATTGATCCAGCGTCAATTCGAGTACCTTCATCAACGGCAACTTGTGCACCAGTTGGTACAGAATAAGTTGCAATTGGGTTACCTGATGGATCTTTAACAATGACTTGAGGATTTAAATCTTCCTTATGCTCGATTACAACCATTGATCGACCACCCGATGCATCTCTTTCTACCTTAGTCGTTACGCCTGGAAGCATATCTTCGAATGAAATAACACCTTTCTTTTCTGAAAGAATCGGAATATTATATGGATCCCATTGTGCCAAAAGAGCTTCGTCCTCTACCGCATCGCCATCTTTGAAATGGAGTAAAGCACCTGCTGGAATGGGGTAGTCATCAATTATTCGGTCATCTTCATCAAGTACCTGAATCGAGCCAGTTTTATTTAATGTGACCTGCTGGTCATTTGCTAAAGTAACCAACCTTAAACCCTTATACTTTAACTTGCCGGCTTTTCTCACATTAATTACTGGATCTTCCCTTCCAGCACTAGCGATACCGCCAATATGGAATGTTCTCATTGTTAATTGAGTACCCGGTTCTCCGATTGATTGAGCAGCTATAATACCAACTGATGAACCTTGCTTTACTAGACTGTTAGTTGATGGATCAATACCATATTCCAAAGCTGTCAATCCATTTTTGATTCTACTGGATAATGGCGACATCACTCGAACTCGTGTAATTCCCAAGGCATCGATAGTTGATGCAATTTCCTCCGTTATAAGACTTCCTGAAGTAAGAACTTTCTCACTGGGGTTAGAAGGATTTATGATGTCATCGGTGGCATATCTGCCAATAATTCTGTCTCTTAATGGAACTACTTCGTTGTCGCCTTCCATTATGGCTTTTTTAACAACACCATCTCTTCTATCGTCATCATCGCGAACAATAATGCAATCCATGGCAACATCACATAATTTACGCGTTAGGTATCCTGCATCTGCAGTTTTAAGTGCAGTATCAGCAAGCCCTTTACGGGCTCCGTGTGTGGACATAAAGTATTCCAAAACAGATAAACCTTCGCGAAATGAAGCTAAAATTGGCTGCTCAATAATTTCACCTGATGGTTTGGCCATTAAGCCACGCATACCACACAACTGCCTAACTTGTTGACGGTTGCCCCTTGCCCCTGAATCCATCATGAGGAAAACTGGATTAATAGTATCTTTGCCCATATTTTCGTCCAAACAGGCAAATACCTCTTTTGCAATATCATCTGTTGCGGTTGTCCAAACATCAATAATTTTATTGTGTCTCTCTCCGCGTGTAATAATACCTTTTTTGAATTGATCCTCAACTTTATCAATTTCTTTCCGAGCAACTGTAATTCGCTGCTTTTTTTCCGGTGGTATGATCATATCGAAAATCCCAATAGAAATACCGGCTTTTGTAGCCATATCGAAACCCATTTCCTTAAGACGATCTAAAGACTCAATAGTCTCTTCTTTACCACTAAGGCGGAAAGTCTCTAAAATCAAATTACCCAAATCACCTTTCAGTGCGGGTTGGTTAAAAAATCCAAGTTCATCTGGCCATATCGTATTAAAGAGTACACGTCCAACTGTTGTGCATACGCAACTTTTCTTTGATATCCCAAAGAGAGTCTGTTTGCCTTTATCTGGATTCTTCATGTTTATCCAGTCATGTAAACTAAGTACGCCTTCGTGTAATGCACTCAAAGCTTCTTCTAGGCTGCCAAGTAAAGGAAGTCTCTCACCTTCTTTAGGCTCATTTTTTGGGTTCATAGTTAAGAAATATGAACCAAGTACTATATCCTGAGAAGGAGTTAAGATGGGCTTTCCACTTGAAGGAGAAAAGATATTGTGAGTTGCCATCATTAGAAGCTTTGCTTCCATTACAGCCTCAACTGAGAGCGGCACATGCACGGCCATTTGATCACCATCAAAGTCTGCATTATATGCTGTGCAAACAAGAGGGTGAACCCTAATTGCATTACCTTCGATCAGAACAGGCTCAAACGCTTGAATCGAAAGTCTGTGCAAGGTGGGTGCTCGATTAAGAAGAACCGGGTGACCTTTTGTAACTTCTTCTAAAATATCCCACACCTCCGGAGAACGGCTTTCTATCATTTTTCTCGCACCTCTAACGGTGTGAACAAAACCAAGTTCTTTCAGC
>Ga0209632_10004792_pt1 | contig 11901 bp, 10 predicted proteins | sample COG_10_FD_184754 | JGI IMG/M metagenome (GOLD analysis project Ga0209632, IMG submission 184754) | Pelagic Microbial community sample from North Sea - COGITO 998_met_10 (SPAdes) (version 2) | ecosystem: Environmental > Aquatic > Marine > Neritic zone/Coastal water | place: Helgoland, sampling...
GGATACCCTTTTCAAGATTGTTGTTTGTCATGCTAAAATCTCCGCCTCGTATGGGGTTTTACTATACCCCATAATTGGTTGCGGTGCGAGGGTTGGGTGGCTTGGTCCGTGTACCTTGGTCCAAGCAAAACTAAATAATGCAAATTGGTTCTATGGTTAACTAATAGCTGCTTTTGAGGTGGCTGCTCTATGGCTCTAAATCCTGGTCCGCGGGCCTAGGCAAGACTGTCGAGCAACCCTCAGGCCAGGTTTAATGTAGCGAAATGCAGAGTGTTTGGTCATTGGGCGAGGTTGCAAATTTGCCCTGCCCGTTTCAAGAAAGTGGTTTAACCCTTGCCTTTAAGAACACCCTGCTAGACTCCAAATCTGTCGTCGTCCTTGCCACCCCCCGATCAATCTGCGAGGAATACTGATCAGTGCTCAGCGTTGGAGCAGGGTTTGTTAACAGTTTTACTGTATGGAAGCCACTATTTTATAGGCAAAAACACGCCGGCGCTAAACAGGATTGGCGATGTCGATAACACTTTCGCAATTAAGGGCGTTTCATGCCTTGGCGCAAACTGGCAGACATAGTTTGGCTGCGGAAAAGCTCCGGGTCAGCCAACCTGCCATCACTGCTCAAATCCGCGGGCTTGAGGAATGTTACAATGTGCGTCTTTTCGAGCGGGTGGGTCACAACCAAAAATTGTCTGAATTTGGAGAACAATTATTTGCCATCGCAAAACGGATATTGCTGTTGCTGGAGGAGGCCGAGGGCACACTCACATCTGAAAACGATCTGACCGGGGGCACTTTGTGTGTGGGTGCCGACAGCCCGATTTACGCGATGCGCGTGATCACCGCTTTCAAACATATGCACCCTGCGATGACCGTCAAAGTGGATATGGGCAGTGCGGAAGACATCACCAAGAAACTGATGGGCTACGAAATTGACGTGGCGGTTGTCACCTCGGCCTCGAATCCGACCGACTTTTATGGCCATCCGTTCTACGATCTGGCGCTGACCGCACTTGTGCCGCTGGGTCATGTCTGGACCGGCCGCAGTAATGTATCGCTTGCCGACGTTGCCGCCAAAGATGTGATTTTGCGAGAACCGGGCTCCGTCACCCGAAGCGTGTTCCTGGATGCGCTGGAAAGGCAAAACTTGAAGACCAATGTCGTGTTGCAGCTTAGCACACAATTTGCCGTGCGCGAGGCTGTTGCCTCAGGTTTGGGAATTTCCATAGAGCTGAGCGGCGGCCTTCGGTCCTCCGTGCGTGCCGAAATGATCCCGATTGAAGGTCTTGAAAATGTGGCCAAGGAATATGTCGCCTGCCGCAAAGACCGCGCCAAGGTCAAAAAGGTAAGAGAGTTTTTCAAATTGGCAAAACTGGTCTCTGGCATGGCTGATAATTTATAAAATTTGATTATAAAAAAAATAATATTATTAATTTTGATTATAAAAAATCTGCCCGTATACTTCCCTAACAGTTATATTAAAAGCGAAAAGTCGACATGATACAAAATACCTTAGACGCCGGCTACTCGGAAGAGGAACGCCAGTCGATTAACGCATTAAGCGAATTGGTCCGCACTGCCAGTCTGACCGGAGAGGAATTGCCCGGGCAGAAAAAGATTGCTCAGATGGCCAGCCAGGCAGGCGCAGAAATTGAGTGGCTGGAGGTGGAAACGGCAAAGCTATTTGAAGCTTATCCAGACATCGCCCAATACCCAACCCATTGGGAGCATGACCTGATTTTGCCCTATGATGACCGGCCCAGTCTGCAAGCGCTGAAAGAGGCCGGACTGGAAGATGTTCTGACCTATGACAACCGCCCCAATCTGGTGGCGCGCTGGCCGGGTACAGGTGGTGGCAAATCCCTAATCCTGAATGGTCATATCGACACTGTAACCATCGAGCCGCGCGGCGAATGGAGCACGGATCCTTTTGGCGCTGAGATCCGAGACGGCAAGCTATATGGCCGGGGATCAGTTGATATGAAAGGCGGAGTATCAGCGGCTATTCAGGCTATGCGCGTGCTGCAAGACCGGGGTGTGAGGCTGAGAGGCGACGTGCTGTTGCAGAGTGTGGTTAACGAAGAACATGCCGGCAACGGGACGCTTGATTTGGTCCGGCGTGGGATTACTGCCGATGCAGCTATTGTGCTAGAGCCGACGCAGGCTCAGGTTTTCACTAGCAACGCAGGCGGGCTATATTGGACCATCGAAGTGCCGGGCACAGTACGTTCACCTGGCGCACGTTGGGAAGGAAGTACCCGCGTGGGCATCAGTGCGATCGAAGTGCTGGGGCCTGTCATCGACGCGCTAAAACAGATTGAGGCAAGTTATTGCGAGATCGGTGGCCCCGGTGCGTTTTCACTGGTGTTAGGACAGGTGTCGGGTGGGCATTATGACACGGCGACTGCCGGATCAGCCACGCTGCGAGGCACAGCCTATTTCGCAGATAATGTGGGCGATTTGACACAAGTCATGGACCGCTTCCGCGCGCTGCCTGGTCTAGTTGCTCAACAAGAGCCCTATTTGGCGAAGTATCCAATTAAAGTTCAATTCCTACACCATGATGACGGTTCGGTTCAGGCCGAAACACCGGGGATCGCACAGACGGTTTCAGACGTGTTGGACCAAAACCACCGCAATTCTGAGATCATGCCCGGCAGCTTTGTCTGTGATCTGCGCCACTTGGTGAACCGCGGTAAAATCCCGTCGATCATCTTTGGACCCGGCGACATTGCTCAGGCCCACAAGATAGATGAGCACATTGAAATCAAAGAATATCTTGAGTTCATTCGCATGCTGACCGAGGTTATTCCCAACTGGTGCAACCAAGATCAGGACACGGGTGCATGACTGGGATTTGTCAAAAGAGGTTTTCTCCTGCGAGGGCAGACGATTTTCTGCTCATGCAGGCAAAGACCTCGGATAAACTTGAGGCTAACTCATGCTAACGATCTCAAAACTGGGAAAGGTGTTTGGAACCTTGACCGCGGTCAAGGATGTTTCGATCATCGTGCCAGAGCCAACGATGATCGGCATTGTTGGCAGCTCTGGGGCGGGGAAATCCACCTTGCTGCGCATGTTAAACCGTCTGACAGATGTGACTAGTGGCAGCATCGTGTTTGAAGGTAAGGAGATCACTAACCTGACGGGCCGCGATAAACGGCATTGGCAATCGAACTGTGCGATGATCTTTCAGCAGTTCAATCTGGTGCCGCGAATGGATGTGGTTTCGAACGTGCTGCACGGGACGCTGAACCGCCGGTCCACCTTAACCACTCTGTTCAATCTCTATCCACAGTCGGATATTCACACAGCGATTGAGATTTTAGACCGGCTGGGCATTGTTGAGCAATCGACCAAACGCGCAGAAGCTTTGTCAGGCGGGCAGCAGCAACGTGTAGCGATTGCCCGCGCTCTGATGCAAAATCCCAAGATCATTTTAGCGGATGAGCCAATTGCTTCGCTTGATCCGATGAACGCGCAGATTGTGATGGAAGCCCTGCGCCGCATTCACAAAGAAGACGGCAGGCTAATCATCTGTAATCTACACACACTGGACACAGCACGGCGCTATTGCGACCGGATCATCGGAATGCGTGATGGCAGGATCGTTTTTGACGGTGTTGGCGACGAGCTGACCACCGATGTCGCCCGCGAGATCTACGGCGCCGGAGAGGAATTTTCTGAAAACGCCACTTCAACCGAGGTGGCTTCTCTGGAACGTGCAGAGAGAGCAAAACAAGACCTCGTACACTGAAAAAAAGGATTTAAAAAGGAGAAGTGAAATGAAGACCTCAAAATTATTATTAAGCGCATCGGCCCTTGTAATGAGTGCCGGGCTAGCAAGTGCCCAGAGTATTACCGAATTGCGCATTGGCATGGTGGGCGGCGAAAGCGCGCAGGATCGGATGAACGATTTTAGCTGTTTGCAGGAATACGCCGAAGATGCGCTGGGCGTGCCCGTGAAAATGTTTGCCCCTGCGGACATCGGCGGTGTGGTGCAGGGGCTGTTGGGAGGCACACTTGATGTCGCATGGATTGGACCCTCGGCTTATGCTTCGATCTACTTGCAGGATCAGGATGCGGTGGAGCCTGTGCTGGTGAAGATCAATCTTGATGGCAGCTTTGGCTATCATTCGATTGGTTTTGCCCGTGTAGACCGCAACATTGCTTCGCTTGAAGATATGAAGGGCAAAGTGTTCGGGTTTGGCGATCCCAACTCAACCAGCGGGTATCTGATTCCGTCGATTGAAATCCCTAAGCAAATTGGGGCCACGATGGACTCGGGCGATTACTTTGGCGAGGTAAAATTCACCGGGGGCCATGAGCAGACAATCGTGGCCGTGTTCAATGGCGATATTGATGCGGGTGTCACTTGGTCGGATGCTCAGGGTGATTGGGAGGACGGATACAACAGCGGCGCGCTGCGTAAGGCGGCGGACGCAGGCCTGGTTGAAATGAATGACCTTGTTCAGATCTGGAAATCCGCCGTGATTCCCGAGTCGCCGGTTGTGGTCAGAAAATCGATGCCCGAAGATGCGAAGACTGCGATCATCAAGCTGTGGGGCAACCTGTATGAGACTGATCAGGAATGCGCCTACAATGTAGGCGCAGGAGAATCCCTTGGCTGGGATCCGATAGACCATTCCCTCTATGAATCCGTGGTCGAAGCCCGCCGTATCAAAAGCGGCGGCTAAAGGTCTCGTAACACATGCCCTTGCCCATTCGGCAGGGGTATTCCTCAAAAGTGGACAATTATGACAGTCTCAAACACATTAGAGACAGGCCAGCCCTCGCTAGAGCTTCTCGAAAAGCATTATATGGAGCTGACCCAATCACGGCGGTTCTATGGTGGCCTTGGCCTTCTGATATTTGCAGTGTTGTTGATCACTGGCTTCAATATCGCAGATGAAAGAAATGCCGGCGGATTTTGGGATGGATTGAAAAATGTCGGTGGTTATCCTGCGGATGTGATTGTCGGCGCATGGGAAAACCAGATTGATCTGCCCGGGCATCTGCTGACCTTTTTGCCGTCGTTGCTGGAAACGATCAACATCGCGGCGGTTTCAACCTTGGTGGGCGGCATCATCGGGCTGGTCTTTTCGCTGCTCGCCACAAGGGGGCTGGCCAAGTGGCCGCTTTTGATCCCAGTGTTCAGACGACTGATGGATGTAATGCGGGCGGTCCCCGAGATTATCATCGCACTGGTCCTGATCTTTATTTTGGGCGGCGGGCCCGTGCCAGCAATGATTGCCATTGCCTTTCACACCAGCGGTGCGCTTGGTAAAATGTTCTCGGAAGTGGCTGAGAACGCTGACCTCAAACCTGTTGAGGGGTTGGAATCTGTTGGAGCCAACTGGTCCCAGCGCGTGTTTCTTGGAGTGTTACCACAGGTCGCGCCCAACTACCTGAGTTACGCAATGCTGAGGTTTGAGATCAACATCCGAGCCTCAGCTATCTTGGGGTTCGTGGGGGCTGGTGGGATTGGCTACGATCTGCGCAATGCGCTGTCTTGGGGTCAAGGCAAATTCGACGAGGCCGCAGCCATTTTTATCCTGCTGTTTGCAACGATCGTATTCTTCGATCAGCTTTCGAACCGTATCGGAAAGCGATTGACCTTAGGGCGCAGTTCATGATGACTCTTGCCGAAACCCAGAAGATCACTTCGGTAGCCCAGATTAGACGCAAGCGTCTTTTTTCGGCCGGGCTATTGGTCGCTGTTGTGATCTACATGATCTATATCTTCTTTGCCTTTGACGTGGAAGGGCTTGCGAAACGGGCCAAGTTTGAGAACGCCACAAAGCTGGCGGCTGACAGCTGGTCACATAAAGAACATATGACCATTTCGCGCCGCAACGAGAGCATCACTTATACCGTCGAAGGCGAACGCAAAGCGCGCTATCCTGACGGCACCCAGCCTGACTGGGTTATAGGAGAGCCGGGCGCGCTGATTGCCAACCTGGGAAATGGCAACAGTGTTGAGGTGCTTTCGATCGACGCGCTGCAAGTTACGGTGGCGGAGTTTGGTACGATCAATATCACGGTGGTCGATGATCTGATTGAAACCGATCTGAATCACGTGCCCGACTGGGTCAGCCTGAGCGAACGCCGCTTTGTTGCTGTGCTGGACGGCAGTCGTGTGACCATCACCCGCAAAAAGACCGAGATCTACCGTTACTTTGCCGGTTGGGAGCTGTTCTTTTTCACCTTCGATAGCCCATACCGGGGCAGAGGCTTTACCGACATTTTGTTTGGGCCACGTATCGACCCTGAGCGCAATAACTTTGTTGGGGCTCTGGATGATTTTTTGAACAACTCTATGTGGCGGCATTCTGATGTGGCCTGGGCCTTGGGCGAGACAATTCTGATGGCATTCCTTGGCACTTTTGGAGCTGCGATAATATCGTTGCCGCTGGCCTTTCTGGCGGCCCGGCGCTTTGCGCCGTTGATGGCCGTGCGGTTTGCCTTTCGCCGGATCTTTGACTTATTCCGCGGAATTGATGCCCTGATCTGGTCGGTCATCCTGTCGCGCGCGTTCGGTCCAGGACCATTGACCGGTGCGCTAGCCATTTTGATGACTGATATAGGCACCTTTGGCAAAACCTTTTCCGAGGCGCTTGATAATGTGGACGATAAACAAATCGAGGGCATCGCCTCAACCGGGGCAAAAACCGCGCAACTTTATCGTTTTGGCGTGATCCCCCAAGTTCTTCCCATTCTATTGTCGCAAGTGTTGTATCTGTTTGAATCCAATACCCGCTCGGCCACGATCATCGGGGCAATCACTGGTGGTGGTATTGGTCTGTTGATAACTCAAGCGATCCATACCCAGAAAGATTGGGAAGAAATCACCTATTACATAATTCTGATCATTCTTATGGTCAGTTTTCTTGACTGGCTGTCAGGCAAAATCCGCGGCAAATTGATCGTTGGATCTTAAACAGCCTAAGAGGCAAGGTGGGTTTCTCGGTGTAGATTGATTTATCACAAGACAGATGTCTGCACTAATAGATTTGGGTTAGTTTTTTGAAAACGCATCACGATCTCGCAATATATCTTCTCGCAATTGGCCAGACGTTTGCTTGGGCTTCAATTTACTATGTTTTTCCAGCACTCCTGCTCAGGTGGGAACAAGACCTTGGCTGGTCAAAAGTAGACTTAACCGCGGCAATGACAATGGCAATCCTAGTTTCAGCATTAGTATCACCCGTCGCAGGACGCATCATAGACCGTGGGCATGGTCCGATACTGGTAGGGGTTGCCGCTCTCATTGGTGGATTGGGGCTTGTGCTGCTTTCATTCGTCAACCAGCAATGGCAGTTTTATGCGGTTTGGGTTCTTATGGGAATCGCTATCGCTGGATGCCTTTATGAGCCATGCTTTGCTCTAGTTACACGATCACGTGGTGTAAATGCAAAGCACGCCATCATCCTGATAACACTGGCCGCCGGTTTTGCTAGTACAATCAGTTACCCTTTAGCACATATTCTTGCGGAAGCACTTGGCTGGCGCGGTGCGACTCGAGTGTTTGCTGCGATTGTCATCTTCATGGTTGCGCCTACCCTTTGGATTGGTGTTCAAAAGCTTGAAGAAGGCCAAAGCACCCAACAAAATACAGCTTCTGAAAATAGGTCAACAAAAGCGTTTATGCGCAAACCCGCGTTCTGGTTTCTAGCAATAGGGTTTGCTTGCCTAGCAATAGCGCACAGTGCCACCGTTCATCATTTATTACCAATCCTAGATGAGCGCCACCTTTCAGCTGAAATGGCTATTCTTGTTGCCTCTTTCTTAGGTCCAATGCAAGTGGTGGGCCGACTGGCGATGATGGCGTCACAGCGGTATTTTTCAAATTTCGGTGTAGCAGTTGCAGCCTTTGGCTTGATGGGCCTGTCAATTGCGATGTTGCTGTTCAGTGCGTCATCGCTCATGATCATATCAGGCTTCGTCATCCTGTTTGGGGGTTCCTTCGGAACCGTAAGCATCCTTCGACCACTGATAGCGCATGAAATACTGGGACAAGGAAATTTTGGCGCCAAGTCCGGGGCACTTGCAATGTTTTTTCTAACCGGCTCGGCTCTGGCACCCTTCCTAGGCTCTCTCCTCTGGAATTTGGGCGGGTATGATCTTATGTTGTTAGCACTCATGTATTTCTTGTTGCTGGGATTTATTCTATTCTGGCAAGCAAATCGCCTTGCCAGAGCGAAATGAATATTAAAACTACAGCAAAAAGTAGCTTGCCTGCGTTACTGCCCAAATACCCCTACCCGAATGAATCTAACCAACCAAATCTAAACTGCTATAACCATCAGGATCAGGACACGCGCATCCGAACCACCGTGGATGGCGCATTAGCCGTGTAGCGAAACGAGCGATCCACTGCTGTAGCACCCCCAGCAAAACTCCCTCCCAATGAATCCACCACCCCAACTCTTAACCCCCTGCCCGTGGACCGTGCACCCTCTTGAAGGGGGGCTGGCCTGTGTGCCGTGGCTCTTGGAGCGTGGGGGTTGGGTGCAGTAACCGCCGGAGTGTGTCACTCAAACAGTATTTTAATTTGTTATTTGGCCTTTGAGCCATAGCCTCATTATATTTCCGGTGCCCAGTATCTTATCAAGATTGCAATTAAAAGGCTGGTAAGAGTTAAGACAAACATTATGCTAACCAATGTAAGCGCAGTTGGTTGAGCACTCATTGCTACGCCAGTGAAGGCACTGAATACTCCGCCACTCAGAACAATCACGGCGCCTGATAAGCCTGATGCACTTCCAGAGAGTTCTTTTCTTACCTGCATAACAGCAGCACTGGCGCTTGGTGTAGAAAGTCCATTTCCAATTCCGACAAAAATTGTCCCACCAAAAATGATGACAGGGTTTAACCATTCTGACCAAAGTAAGAGAAGACAACAAAGTAAGCCGAGGCTCGCCAATATGCGGCCCAAAAGGATCATAGTATCTAATTTGTAGAAAGCTGAAAACCGGCCTGAAATGAAACTTCCAACCAGAAAGCCAAATGTGATCGAGCCAATACCCAATCCAATTTGAGCCTGCGTCATTCCCAATTGTTTACCTGCAACCAAAGGTAAACCACTTACAAAGACAAAAAAAGCTCCAATAGCGAGTGCCATAATAATAGTATAAGACCAGAAATACCGACTTTGTAAAAGCTCCAGATAGGTTTTTGCAAAGTCTGTTAATGTTCTCTTTCCAAGCTCTGCCGTTTCAGGAAGTTGTGCCCAAACGAGCACCCAAAGACCCAAACCAGCGCCAGTGTATAACCAGAAGTTTGACCGCCATCCGACTGCATCCCCAATAAGGCCGCCTAAAGCAGGACCAATTATCGGGGCAATACTCATCGCCATAGCAATATAAGCAAGCATACTTGCTGTTTGGTTTGGTGGCACAAGATCATTTACAACAGCACGCGACAAAGCAGCTCCTGTCGCTATTGCGCCTTGAAGTACGCGAAAAAAAAGAAATGTGGTATAATCTTGTGCTAAAGCGCAGCCTACCGAGGCGCAGGTAAAGACCCCCAGACTTACCAAGAGCACGGGCCTGCGACCAAGTCTGTCTGCCAACGGACCAGTCAATATTTGTATTAACGCTGTGAAGGCGAGATAACCTGAAACAGCAAATGCCATTTCATCATAACCCACTTGGAAATCCGTCGCCATAACGCTCAGAGACGGAAGAAACATATTGAGAGAAAGTAATGGTACAGCCGCAAGCAGAATGAGAGTGAAGAGTAAACTTGGGCGCGTCAACTGACCCATTCCAACGCCGTGTTTATATTGTGTCTAATTACCTCAATTCCTAAAAATTCTGTTTCTGTGCCCATCAGAAGAATATACCTCTGGTATCGATGACAGAGTGTCAAGTTTTCTTCGTGTAAATTAAAGAAAGCAACATTAGTTTTATAACTGTTGCAACAGCGCCATAGAAACTATCGACTTTCTTACAATCACAGAGGTGCTGACAATCCCTTTTTTGACAATCAGTGCACCCCAACAAAACCACCCTCAAATGAATCCACCGCCTCAACTCTTAAGCCCCAGCGCGTAGACCCTGCCACTGCTTGAGGGGGGCTGGCCTGCTTGCCGCGGCTCTTGAATCGTGGGGGTTGGGCGGAGTAACCCCCCAGATCATTGTGCATTGTGCGGTGGCAGCACAGCGGGATGGGCGATCCGAGGCTTGAACACCCCAACAAAACTCTGGCCAAATGAATTACAGCAAAAATCATAAAAGCCCGTGAGCCAACACGCGGGGACCTTGAAGCGGGGCTCAGGTTCAATGTATCCTAAAAAAACGCCTTTATCTCGCCTCAAGAAGGTCGCTTAATGACGATGTAGACACCTGCTGCCGAAAGTGCAAAGCCAGCTAGCGCAAGTTTAGTAACGGCCTCTCCTAGGACAGCCCATGCTATAAAACATTGCGAGTGGAGGGACGAGATAGAATAGTGAAGATATACTAGTGGCATCCCCCCGCTGCAGAAGAACCATATAAATACCCACAGAGATGATTGAGTTAGCGATCACAAGGTATGCTAAAGAAATTATTAATTCCGGGTGCCAAACGATAACCATGGTCTCAGTCGCGATGGCTACTGGCATGAGAAAAACGAAACCCACAAAGTACTGCATAAAACCACCGATCATGGGATCGGTTTTTATCCCGTGCCACTTCTCAAAAAGTGTTGCAACCGTGATCCCCGCCAGCGCACTAAATGCAAGAAAAACTGCTGCCCAAGGGCTTGGCCCGAGTGAATTGCCTGACACAATCACCAGAGCCACGCCAATAAACCCAATAATTAGACCGGCCCAGAGATGCAGTCCACCACGACCTCTATTGAAGATTGGTCCCAGCGTCGCAACCAGTATCGGTTGAAGCGAATTGATGGCCGCAGCGGTTCCAGCATTCAAACCTTTTTTAAATGCAAGATAGCTCAAGCCAAAATATACACACTGAAGTAGGAAACCAGTTATCACTAGGACGACCCAGTGCCGAACAGAGGCCGGCCAAGGTTTAGAAAACCAGAGAATAAATGGTAATAGCAAACACACTGCAATGCCATACCGAACTGTCAGGAGTGTCATTGGTTCGATATGTTCCAAGCCAAGTTTTGAAAAGGTATACCCACCAGACCAGAACAGCACAAAAATGAATGGTGCAAATCGCCAGAAATACTTTTTTGCCATTTTTTCCATCTATGTTGCGACCTACATCATATTCCTGCGAAGCAAGTTAAGCGGCCGGCTGGTTTTGCTTTGTTTTGTTTTGGCACGGATAACAGTGCAGTGCTGACAGCAACAGGAGAATGTTCCCGCTTTTACAGTTTGGGGCCGGGGAACGTTTAGACGCCCACGAAAGCTGCCTCGATAGTTAGTCGTCATTACCACAAAGCGTTGCGATAACAGGCAGCGTAGAAACGACTGCTAAGCCTAACTTGTCTTGAGATACCTTTGGGATTGCGTTTGGTGGATCGGGAACCGCGATCCGAGGGCGCTCCGACGCGGAGTTTCAGCATCTAAATCAAAAATTAGCCACATTCAATTCGTACAAAGCCTAAGAAACTACCCTCAACGTAAGATTAATCCGACCACCATTCTTCAAAAGTGGTGAGCTACCGCTATTTATTCGATCTATACCATGATAAATTAGTCGTGCCTCTCCACCCAGACGCAGTACGTCACCAGAACGTAACCAGATGCTGTCGGTTTTACCGCCTCTAGTCTTCTGTCCAATCCGGAACAGCGCCTCATCTCCCAATGAGATCGAAATAACTGGCTGTTTAAAATCGACCTCGTCGCGGTCTTGATGCATACCCATACGAGCATCGGGTTGATAAAAATTGACTAGGCAGCAATCCGGGCTGCGCACTGATCCCGACAACAGCTCCCAAACTTCTAAA
>Ga0209632_10004797_pt1 | contig 11892 bp, 9 predicted proteins | sample COG_10_FD_184754 | JGI IMG/M metagenome (GOLD analysis project Ga0209632, IMG submission 184754) | Pelagic Microbial community sample from North Sea - COGITO 998_met_10 (SPAdes) (version 2) | ecosystem: Environmental > Aquatic > Marine > Neritic zone/Coastal water | place: Helgoland, sampling...
AAATAACCCGTTTATGGACGGGCACTAACTAGTCAACAACAAATTTTTGTGTTACTTTTTTTAGCCTAACAAATTTTATGTCGAGCTCGACCCCCAAGCTTTAGCTTTTTTGGAACCCAAGTATTAACCCTCGAACTCAACGTAATCTATATTAGTTAGTTATATAATTGGAGAATAAAAACAATGTCTAAAGACCAAATAGATCAATTAAAAAATCCATTCACTACGGACTTAAACCGTCGTCAATTTGTTACCAGCAGTCTAGCTGCGGGCATTATTTTGCCGACAGCATTGGCTGCCGCTGGAAACGCTTCAGCTGGATCTCACAAAGCTGGTGGTAAATTTAGATTGGGCATGGGCCACGGTTCAACCACTGATTCATTAGATCCAGGCACATCAGAAAACGGCATGTCACAAAATGTCATTTTTGCTTATTGTAATCACCTCACAGAAGTGAGCAAAAAAGGACAGCTAATTCCTGAGCTCGCATCTGAATATGGAGCTTCTGCAGATGCAAAAGTTTGGACCTTTAAAATTCGCTCAGGCGTCACCTTCCATGATGGCAAAGCGCTGACACCCGCTGATGTAGTGGCTTCATTTCAGTTCCACATGGGCGAAGATACCAAGTCTGCAGGTAAGGCCTTATTAGCAGATGTCACTAACATCGCCATTAATGGAGATGATGTTGTGTTCACCTTGGCTAATGGCAGTGCTGACTTTGCCTTTATCGTAAGTGACTACCACTTCCCCATTCTACCTGTGCGTGATGGTCAGCTAGACTGGGCTTCTGGTATTGGCACTGGTGGCTATATCATGGAAAATTATGAGCCAGGCGTGCGGGCTAAGTTCTATCGTAATCCGAACTACTGGAAGCAAGATGCTGCTCACTTCGATGAAGTGGAACTATTGGTCATACTTGACGTAACAGCCAGACAGAATGCCATGATGAATGGCGACGTAGATGCGATTGGCCGAGTAGACCCTAAAACGGTTCACTTGTTAGCGCGTAATCCTTCTCTGGAGATTTTAGAAACCACGGGCACCTTGCATTACACCTTCCCAATGCGTTGTGATGCTGCTCCCTTTGATAACTATGATTTCCGCATGGCCTGTAAATTGTCAGTAGACCGCGAAGAATTAGTCACTAAGATTCTTTCAGGCCATGGGGCCATTGGTAACGATACCCCTATTTCTACGGCTAACCCGTTCCACAATAGTGAACTAGCTCAGCGAGCCTATGATCCAGACAAGGCGGCTTTTCATCTGAAAAAAGCCGGTTATGATGGTTCTAATGTGCAGTTATCTGCCTCCGATGCAGCCTTTGCTGGTGCCGTTGACGCCGCTCTTTTGATTAAAGAATCGGCGGCTAAGTCGGGACTTAATATTGAAGTAGTGCGTGAGCCTAAAGATGGTTATTGGTCTAATGTGTGGAATAAGAAGCCATGGACTGCATGCTATTGGGGCGGCCGTCCGACGGAAGATTGGATGTTCAAAGCCGCCTACATGGCAGACGGCAAATGGAACGATACCGCATGGCGCACGGGTGCCTCTGTTGAACGCTTTAACAAACTGGTACAAATGGGAAGTTCAGAATTAGATTTGGCTAAGCGCCGTGAAATCTATTATGAATGCCAAGCCTTGGTTAACGACGACGGTGGAGCGTTGGTGCCTATGTTCGCTAATAACGTGCATGCCTTGAGTAAAAAATTAGCTCATGGCCCTGATGTTGCAGCTAACTGGGAACTAGATGGTGGTAAGGCAGCTGAGCGTTGGTGGTTTGCTTAACGCCCACTGACCTTAACGAACGGGCCTGCACTTTTACTTAAAAGTGCAGGCCCGTTTTAACTTATGGGTCTAAATAGTCCTTTGGACTTGCCTTTTTATGTGCATTATTTAACGTGCCATTAGTACCTTTGAGGGGTTTAACACCTTGGCCAGGTTAACTACGATAGTGCGCACGACATCCTTCTGGCGGGGCCGATTACTGTGTATGCAGTTTTTTTAGACGATCTGCCCGCAGCAATTGCACTCTGTGAGACGTTATGAGTTTATCGCTGGTTTTCATTGTTTTGGCCTCTGCCTTTTTACATGCGTTCTGGAACGCTTTGGTCAAAGGCTCTGCCGACAAGACGATTGTACTGGGTCTGATTGCCTTGGGACATGTGGTACCTGGTATTATCATTGCAACGCAGGCGCCACTGCCTGGATGGGCCGCCGTACCCTATATCATTGCCTCAACCCTCATCCACTGGGGATATTATTATTTTTTAAATCTCGCCTATCGCATTGGAGACCTGAGCCTTGTCTACCCCATCACCCGCGGTTTAGCGCCAGTCTTAGTGGCATTGGGGGCACAAATATGGATTGGTGAGAGCCTTCCTGGCTTGGCTTGGTTAGGCATCATTTCAGTCTCGGCTGGGGTGATGGTGCTGTCGCAAGGTATTTTCAAAACAGAGGTGCCAAAATTATCAATGGTTGCAGCAGTCATTGTGGCGGCCATTGTGGCGGCTTATTCGCTAGTGGATGGTGTCGGAGTGCGTTTGTCTGACAGCATCATGGGCTATATTGCCTGGTTGTTCATAGCCGAAGCCTTTGTTGCACTGTTTATCTTTAAAACTCAATGGCAGCGACTGCGGATGATGCCGTTAAAACCCTGCCTACTTGGCTTTTTGGGTGGCATCCTGTCAGCCACTGCCTATGCGCTGGTGCTTTATGCCAAGACTGAAGCTCCTTTAGGCGTGGTCTCTGCTTTGCGCGAGACATCGGTGATTTTCGCCGCCCTAATCGGTGTCTTTTGGTTTGGCGAGGGGCCAAAGACCCGTCGCCTTTTAGCTGGGGTGATCGTCGCATTTGGCACCATTATGATTGGCTTAGCCCATTAAATCTCGCCAACATGGGATCGCCCCACAACTGCGCAAACCAATGCTGTTGCTATGTTAAACGACCATAGAAGGTCATGCGAGCAGATTCAGACAGTGATACATTAGGTTCGGCATTATAGGCCAGTACCACTAGCATGCGCGTGATTTCTCCCTGGCTTGGTGTGACACGATGCAGTGCATCTCTGCCCCTAAACAGCATTAGATCACCTGCACCCATAGGAATGGCCTGCGCCTCTACTTCTCCCTTGAGTACCCGATCCACACCTGCATAATTCATGTCGCCTTGGCTAGCATTTCTAAGTTTTGGCACATATTCGAATTGGCCGCCAGCTTTTGGGCTTTGCAGTAATAAGGTGATGGCAAAAGACGAGTTATCAAAGTGCCAGCCTAACTCCTGACCTTCGCTGGCATAATGTAAGTTAATTGAAGACAGCCTATCAGCGTATGGATATAGTGTGTCTTCGCCTAATACAACGGCTAAAAATGAGCGTAGTTGCTGCGCATCATAGAGCACACGCAAGGGCGAATCTAGCCCAATCTGATCGTCCGTAATGCAGCCCTTGGAAGAGTGCACCCATTTATTACGGGGGTGGTCATCAGCCAAGGCTGCATCTTTTTGGGTAAGGTATACATTGTGACCAGAATTGGTATAAAAAGCAGACGTTTTTTTGTGCTCGCCTTCAGTGATAATGGCAGCCCGCGCAGTGGGGCTGAGAAAGTTTTTGAGAATTAATACCCCTTCTTGATCAAGCTGTTGTTTACAGGCCTGCTCATACTGGGGATCGGAAATAGGGTGGGTAGCGAAATTAACCACGTGCTCCAGTTGCATGCATGACTCCTGAGTTAACCTAAAAAAGGGGTAAATTAGTGGGCTTAAATAGCGGGTTAGGTTGCGGGGCTAGGTCGCGAGTTTGAGTGATGAGTCTCACCCACCACAAGGCCTTTAACTAAACACCATTATGGGCTATGGGTTGCTAATAAGTATACCTACCCACGCCTCACCATGGCAATGACAGGTATCGGCAGTACTGGAGCCTAGCTGCAGTATATGTTGTTCTTGTACTTGTGTTTGCTGCGTGTTGTTGAGCTGAAAATGGGTGTTGCCTTGAATACTGAAAAGCAAAAATAAGTCACCGTTTAAATCTATTTTTTGGCTCTTTTCCTGCTGGCTGGTGAAGACTTTGGCGCGACAATCTTTGCGTCTAGTCATTAAGTTGAAATCAAGAATTGGCCCATCATGGAGACACGCATCGATGAGGTCTTCGCCTTTAAAGTGGGCAGCATCTAGAGTTTCTGAGAGACGCCATTGCTGACCTACTTGGTCTGTGAGTGTCATCCCTTTGCCATGCATTAGAAGCAAACAGCGGTCATAGCCAGAAAAGTCTGAAAAGGCGCCATCCTGTGTTACCTCAGCCATGCTAAGGCGCCACTGAAAAGAGTCACCAGACCAGTGTTTTACTAATTCAATCGTTGAGCCTAAACCATTGCGCCACGGCATAGTAATAAAGTCTTCTGGTTTAGTTATATTGAATTCAGTCATGTGATTTGGCCCGCAACAATGCGGTGCTTTACTAATTGGCCACCCAGCCAGTAACTCAATTCTGCAGGTTTTTGAATATCCCAACACACAAAATCAGCAGCATAACCGACTTTAAGCTGGCCATGGCTATGGCCTAACCCAAGAGCCTGAGCACCATGACGGGTGGCTCCTTGCAATGCTTCTAGTGGTGTAAAGCCAAATAAGGTGCAGGCCATGTTCATCATTAAACGCAAGGACAAAACTGGCGCTGACCCTGGATTACAATCACTGGCGATGGCCATAGGTACACCTAGTTCACGGAGGCGCTGTATGGGTGGTTGTTTGGTTTCTTTGAGGCAAAAAAATGCCCCTGGCAGAATCACGGCAACAGTACCCGCAATGGCCATGGCTTTGGCGTCTGCATCACTAAGATATTCTAGATGATCACTGGACAACGCCTTATAGCGAGCCGCTAAGCCAGAGCCTCCTAGGTTAGAAAGTTGTTCAGCATGAAGCTTTACGGGTAAGTCAAAGGCGAGGGCCGTGTCAAATACCCGTTCAATTTGGGCCACAGAAAAGGCAATGCCTTCACAGAAACCGTCAACTGCGTCGGCCAGGCCAGCTTTGGCTATGGTGGGTATGATTTCTTCACACACCAAATCAATGTAAGCATCAGCTTGACCCTGAAATTCGGGGGGTATGGCATGGGCCGCCAAACATGTGGTCTGCAAGGTCACCGATAGTTTTTCACCAAGGGAGCGAGCGACGCGCAACATTTTTTCTTCTGTGACTAGGTCTAAGCCATAACCCGATTTCACTTCGACACAAGTCACACCGTCAGCCATAAGGGCGCAGAGGCGCTTTTCTGCAGCAGTGAATAAGGCTTCTGCGCTAGCATTTCTGGTATCAGTCACAGTGGAAACAATGCCGCCACCAGCCTTAGCAATGGCTTGATAACTTGCCCCTTGTAGACGCATCTCATATTCGGCGCTGCGATCACTACCAAATACTAAGTGAGTATGACAATCAACCAAACCAGGCGTAACCCAACCACCACCCAAGTCGATTATTGTTGCCTCGTGGTGAGGTAATTCAGAAACTGGGCCTAACCAAGTAATTTGGCCATGTTTAACCCCTATCGCTGCATTTTCAATGGGGCCATAATCCTTGGTAGACACCATGGTAGCAGCATGAAAACCAACGTAAATCGTATCAAAGGAAGGCATTTTTGTATCCTGTGTGGGTAATCTATCACCCACTAATTAGCGCTGGATAGTGTGCCACTTGGCATCATGTCATTATGGCAAGCGGTAGCTAACAGTTCATTAGCAGCTGCAATGTCTGTGGCAAAGTAACGGTCTTTGTCATAGAAAGGCACACGTGCCCGTAAACCAGAGCGAGCCTGTTCGAGCAACGGACTGGAATTTAAGCCGGTGCGAAAATCTAAGCCTTGCACCGAAGCTAAGAGTTCTACTGCTAAAATACCGCGGGTATTTTCGCTCATATCTCGCAAACGGCGCGCTGCAAAAGTGGCCATAGACACATGATCCTCTTGATTAGCTGAAGTAGGTATGCTGTCCACACTAGCGGGGTGAGCAAAAGTTTTGTTTTCACTTGCCAAGGCGGCAGCAGTCACCTGAGCAATCATAAAGCCTGAATTCACACCCCCATTATCGACTAAAAAAGGGGGTAATTGGCTAAGGGCTGAATCAATTAGTAAGGCCATACGCCGCTCTGATAAACTGCCAATTTCGGCAATGGCTAAGGCTAAATTATCAGCCACCATAGCCACTGGTTCGGCGTGAAAATTACCCCCAGAGATAATGTCTCCCTCATCAGCAAAGACTAATGGGTTGTCTGATACCGCATTAGACTCGACTTCCAAGACGCCGGCAGCGTGGCGGATCTGCTCTAAACAAGCGCCCATAACTTGAGGCTGGCAGCGCAAAGAATAGGGGTCTTGTACCTTATGGCACTGGTCATGTGAGAGACCCACTTCACTATTTTCAGTGAGGAGATGGCGGTAGGCCTTAGCAGAATCAATTTGGCCTTTGTGCCCCCGCACTTGGTGGATACGTTCATCAAAGGGGCTGCGACTACCCAAGGCTGCTTCGACAGAGAGTGCACCACAGACTGTAGCTGAGGCCCATAAGTCTTCACTATGGAATAAGCCTTGTAGGGCAAAGGCGGTAGATACTTGAGTGCCATTGAGTAGGGCTAGTCCTTCCTTTGGGGCTAAGGTCACCGGTTTCAAACCCGCTATTTTCAATGCCGCTATTCCAGAAATTATTTCGCCTCGGTAACGGGCTTGGCCTTCGCCCAATAACACGGCGCTCATATGGGCTAAAGGAGCCAAATCACCTGAGGCACCCACTGAACCTTTTTCAGGAATGCAGGGAAAAACTTCCGTATTAATGAGGGTCATTAATGCTTCAATCACGCTTAAGCGGATGCCAGAGAATCCACGCGCTAAACTATTGATCTTGAGTACCATGACCAACCGAACGGTCGCATCGTCCATGAATTGCCCAATGCCTGCTGCATGAGACAAGACAATAGAACGTTGCAGTTCCTCAAGGTCGTCTACCTCTATTCGGGTGTTAGCCAGTAGCCCAAACCCAGTATTGATACCGTATACTGTTCTATTTTCCTCAATCATTTGATTGACCAGTTGCTGGCTTTTATGAATAGCAGGCAGAGCATGGCTGGCGATAGACACATTAACCCGATGGCGGGCTACTTTGCGCAATTGCGCAAGTGTGAGAAGGCCAGGCTGAATTTCAAAGGTGTACATAAGAAGCCTCAGTGAATTTAGTTCTGCTTAATCATGGGAAGGTTTAAGCCCTGCTGTTGGGCGCACTCTATAGCAATGTCGTAGCCGGCATCTGCATGGCGCATAACACCTGTGGCTGGATCGTTGTGGAGCACACGGGCAATACGTTCGGCGGCTTCGTCAGTGCCATCACAAACAATCACCATGCCTGAATGTTGTGAAAAGCCCATGCCCACGCCACCTCCATGGTGTAAAGAGACCCAGGTAGCCCCTGATGCTGTATTGAGCAGGGCATTAAGTAAGGGCCAATCAGATACGGCATCAGAGCCATCGCGCATGCCTTCTGTTTCTCGGTTAGGACTAGCCACAGAACCCGAATCTAGGTGATCGCGTCCAATCACAATGGGGGCTTTGACTTCGCCAGAGCGTACCATTTCATTAAAGGCCAAGCCAAGTTTGGCGCGCTGGCCAAGTCCAACCCAACAAATACGGGCTGGTAAACCTTGGAACTGAATGCGTTCACGAGCCATAGTGAGCCAATTATGTAAATGGGCATCATCAGGAATAAGTTCCTTAACCTTGGCGTCTGTGCGATAAATATCTTCCTTATCGCCAGATAAGGCAACCCAGCGAAAGGGCCCGATACCACGGCAAAAGAGTGGCCGAATATAGGCAGGCACAAAGCCTGGGAAGTTGAAGGCATTTTCTACGCCTTCTTCAAGCGCGACTTGGCGGATATTGTTGCCGTAATCTACGGTAGGAATACCTTGCTCATGGAATGCCAGCATGGCTTTAACATGAGTGGCCATAGATGCCTTGGCGGCCAATATTGTGGCTGCAGGTTTATCAGTCGCATTTTGACGATAGCTTTCCCAATCCATATTTTGCGGTAAGTAACCATTTAAAGGATCGTGGGCAGAGGTTTGATCGGTGACTAAATCTGGTTTAACGCCACGTCTTACTAACTCTGGTAAAATGTCTGCCGCATTTCCCAGCAAGCCTATCGACTTGGCCTCACCCATTTGTGTGTAGTGTTCAATCCGTTGCAAAGCATCATCAAGATCCTTGGCTTGTTCATCTAGGTAGCGAGTTTGTAAGCGCAGGTCAATACGACTTTGTTGACATTCGATGTTAAGGGAGCAAGCACCCGCCAAGCTTGCTGCTAATGGCTGTGCCCCGCCCATACCGCCAAGCCCCGCTGTAAGAATCCAGCGCCCTTTTAGGCTCCCACCAAAGTGCTGTCGCCCAGCCTCCACAAAGGTTTCGTAAGTACCCTGAACAATGCCCTGGCTACCGATATAAATCCAACTACCGGCTGTCATTTGGCCAAACATAGCCAAACCTTTCGCATCCAACTCATTAAAGTGGTCCCAGGTGGCCCAATGTGGAACCAAATTTGAATTAGCAATTAACACTCGCGGAGCATTACTATGGGTTTTGAACACCCCAACAGGTTTGCCAGACTGGACGAGTAGCGTCTCGTCATCTTCAAGCTCGGTCAGTGATGCCACTATTTGATCATAACTAGCCCAGTCTCTAGCCGCCCGACCGATACCACCATAGACCACCAGTTCGTTGGGATTCTCTGCCACCTCTGGGTCGAGGTTGTTCATTAGCATGCGCAGAGGTGCCTCAGTTAGCCAGCTTTTAGTGCTGATTGTACTGCCCGTAGGTGCTTTAATATCGCCATGGCGGGTGCGGCGTGCGGTGAGTTCCTGAGGACTAATCATGGGCATTTTCCTTACATGTATATACAAGTAATAAAAGATACGCCCATTTTAATACTCTGGCAAGTAAAATGTAGCCACTAGATGCGTCCAAAATGCCCAAATAATTGAAAAAGATGACCTGGAGAAAGCAATCTAGCACTGGTGACAATTGTCTTGCCAGACCAAGTTCGACGTTTTATTTGGAGGCAGGCTTGGGTTGAATTAATCGCCAGCTGCTGGGCTTCAATAGCGTTTGGAATGACGGCTTCTACTAAATGCTCACCTTCAGTAATAGGGGCGACGTTATTTAGATAAGCAAAGGGTGTTAATTGAGTAAAGTCTTGTTGGCCGTAGTTTGGCACCAAGGTAGCATTCACAATACGTTGTTCTAATTGAATGGGCTGTTGATCTTCAAGATGAATTAAAGTTGACTTAAAAATAATTTCACCCGTACGCACCCCAAGTCGTAAAGCTTGATCTGTATTCGCTTTAACTGATTGTAATTCAACAACTATTGTTTCATGCTTGTGACCTCGGTCAGCAATTTCTTGGGCAATATTGTGCACTTCAAATAATGCCGAATGGGCTTTTTGGGGAGCCACAAAGGTGCCCACGCCTTGCTGGCGAATAAGCACTCCATCGGTGGCGAGTTCTCTTAACGCCCGATTCACCGTCATGCGGCTCACGCCTAAAGCGTTCACCATTTGGGCTTCAGATGGCAAGCGTTGCTCTGGCATCCAATTGGATGACTGTATGTTCTCTAAAATGGCGCTTTTTAGTCGAGCATAAATGGGTGCATTGGTATTAGGCAGCGCATTTAATAAACTTTGAGTGGTATCTGCTTGAGGAATATTCACAAGGGGCCCATAGGTTTTGGTTCTGCTTGGAGTATACAATCTTGACTTGACTATGCCAATTCATGTAATGTCTATACAAGTTAAACACATCCTACCATGAGAGTGCCAATAATGGACCAAGTTTACTTTGCCAACCAAGCTTTAATCTCCTCAGGCTGGGCTAACAACGTAAAAATCATCGTCACTAACGGCGTTATTAGTCACCTTGAAACTAATCAAACGACCCATGAGAGCCAGCAAGGGTGTCACATATTAGCAGGTCCGGTTCTACCTGGTATGGTGAATCTTCATTCACATGCGTTCCAAAGGGCCATGGCTGGCTTGGCTGAAGTGTGTTTAGATCCGCAAGACAGTTTTTGGAGTTGGCGAGATCTAATGTATGGGTTAGTGGCCAAATTGAACCCCCAACAAGTCGGGCAAATTGCGACTTATCTCTATATCGAGATGCTCAAAGCGGGTTACACCCAAGTAGCTGAGTTTCATTATTTGCATCATCAACAAAGTGGTCAGGCTTACGACAACCCTGCGGAAATGGCCCTACAAGTTCGACAAGCGGCAGTTGATGTGGGCATTGGCCAGACCTTATTGCCGGTGCTGTATAGCCATTCAGGTTTTGGGGGTCAGGCTCCCAATGGGGGCCAAACTCGCTTTATTCATGATCTTGATGGTTACTTGCGTCTGCAAGAGCAATTAGGCCAAAACATGGACAGTTTGAAGCATAACCAAGGCTTATGTTTTCATTCTTTGCGAGCGGTGACGAAATCACAAATGCAAACTGCATTATCAAGCCTGCCACAAACTTGGCCAGTGCATATCCACATTGCGGAGCAAACAAAAGAAGTCGATGATTGCATTGCTTGGAGTGGTCAGCGGCCAGTAGAGTGGTTAGCGAATGAAGTAGGGTTTGACGCGCGCTGGTGTTTAATTCATGCCACCCATGTGAGCCAGCAAGAAGTAAAAATTATTGCTGACAGCCAAGCTGTTGTTGGTTTATGTCCCAGCACTGAAGCCAATTTAGGTGATGGCATTTTCCCCATCACTGATTTAATAGCCCAAGGTGGCCGCTTTGGTGTGGGTTCCGATAGTCATGTGTGTGTCTCTGTAGCAGAAGAGTTACGGTTATTAGAATATGGTCAGCGTTTGCGAGACCAGCAACGCAATCGCGTTTATAGTAATGACCAACCTAGTGTGGGAGATTTTATTTACCAAACCAGCGCAGTGGGTGGTAATGCCGCCTGTAACATTAATACTGGCCTGCGCGTGGGTGCCCGCGCTGACTTTATAACCTTGGACACTAGCCATCCTCTATTAGCCTCAGCTAAGCCAGAACAATTGATCAATCGCTGGACTTTTGGTATTAATCACAACCCAGTGAGAGATGTCTTTGTGGCGGGTGAGCAGGTGGTTGCTGCGGGTTGTCATAACCTTGAAGACGCTGCTTCTGCAGCGCTTGTAAAGAGCTTGAAAGAGTTGTTAGCTTGAGTGTGTAACACACTGGCAAAGGATATAAAGGTATTTATTGATGCGCAGAGGCCGTTCTAAACGGCGATTCAGATTTAACCTTGCCTGCAAAGATTGCGCAAGCTTCAAAGGTCACATACTATACATTAGAAGATGTTGATTTTATAAGAGGTTTTAAGGCTTTGAACTTTTGTAAACAGCGAGTCATGGAGGTTTTAAGTAAGGGTGACCTTAACGACTCGACGAGTCGAGTGTGTGACTTATTCCTATCCATTCTAATACTACTTAACCTTGTGGCTGTGTGCCTAGAATCTGTTGACTCGATCAACCTCCAGTATCATCGCCAACTGATGATGTTTGAATGGTTTTCCGTGTCTATATTTCTGGTTGAATACCTACTGCGTATTTGGTCCATTACGGCAGACAACTCAGCGCGGGGTGCAACCCCTTGGGGCCGTCGCAGTTCCTATATTTTTAGTTTTACCGGCATCATTGATTTAGCCGCTTTTTTACCCAGTCTTTTGCCCCTCATTATGGGTGGCTTAGATCTGCGCTGGCTGCGTGTGTTGCGGCTACTAAGGTTGCTAAAAATGTCCCATTACTCCTCGGCCCTTGAGGATTTAGTCTCGGCTGTGCATGAAGAACGCCGCTCTTTTGCCGCCACGCTTTACCTATTGGCAATCGCGTTATT
>Ga0209632_10004798_pt1 | contig 11891 bp, 10 predicted proteins | sample COG_10_FD_184754 | JGI IMG/M metagenome (GOLD analysis project Ga0209632, IMG submission 184754) | Pelagic Microbial community sample from North Sea - COGITO 998_met_10 (SPAdes) (version 2) | ecosystem: Environmental > Aquatic > Marine > Neritic zone/Coastal water | place: Helgoland, sampling...
AGCCAATGAACTTAAAAAAATTATATCAAAATATAAAATTATAGTTACTAAATCTACTGTACCAGTTGCTACAGGAGATAAAATTGAAAAAATTTTAATCAATCTTAAAAACAAAAATTTGGTTGATATAGTTTCTAATCCTGAATTTTTAAGAGAAGGTGAGGCTATAAGAGATTTTGTTTATCCCGATCGCGTAATAATTGGAACTAATAGTAAAAAAGCTGACAAAATTCTCAAATCTTTATATTTACCGATAATTAAAAAAACTAGCAGGTACTTTAGTACCTCTAGAAGAGGTGCCGAATTAATAAAATATGCTTCTAATGCTTTTTTAGCAACGAAAATTTCATATATTAATGAACTTGCAAATTTATGCGAAAAAACAAATGTTGATATTAAAGATATTTCTTTTGGCATGGGGTTAGATCAACGTATTGGTGAAAGATTTTTAAGAGCTGGTCCTGCATATGGAGGATCATGTTTTCCAAAAGATACTAAGGCTTTGATAGATACTGCTAATTATTTTCAAACTGATCTATCCATAGTAAAAAGTGTTGTGAAATCTAACGATTTAAGAAAAGATTTATTAACTAAAAAAGTTCATCAAATATTAAAAGGTAAATTAAATAACAAAATTATAACTTTTTTAGGTGTAACATTTAAACCTAATACAGATGACATGAGAGAAGCCTCGAGTATTCCAATGATAATTAACCTAAATAAAAGAAAATGTAAAATAAGATATTATGATCCATCTGGTGAAAAAAAAGAATTTAAAAAACTAAAGAATGTTAAATATCACAAAAGTATATCTTCGGCCTGTATAAAAAGTGACCTTATAATTATTCACACGGAATGGAATGATTTTAAAATTTTAAATTTTAAAAAACTTGTCCAAAAAAATAATTTTATTGTTTATGATATGAGAAATATTTATTCTCCACTTAAAATGAAAAAATTAAAAATAAAATATTTTGGTATTGGGCGATAATTTTATTTTAACTCAAAAATAGCATCAACTTCGACAGATACACCTAATGGTAGACTATTAGTACTAACAGCTGCTCTAGTGTGAATACCTAAATCACCAAAAATCATTGCTATTAAATCTGATGCGCCATTTATAACTTTAGGTTGCTCGATAAAATCTTCAGTAGAATTTACAAATCCAGTTAATTTAACGCACGATTTAATTTTTGTTAAGTCATCGTTACAAGCTTTTTTAGCTTGTGCCACAATACTCAATGCACATCTTTTAGCAGCATTGTATCCAGTTTCTGTATCCAAGTCTTTACCAAGTTTACCTTTGATTAGTTGACCATTTTCATCTATTGAAATTTGGCCAGATATAAAAAGCATTTTTCCAGTAATTTTCGTTGCAACATATGATCCTACTGGGTCAGCAGCTTTTGGTAAAATTATATTATTTTTTTTTATGTTTATCTCAGCAGTCATTATTTTAAAATTGTTCTTTAATTTTGTCTAATTTACCTTTTTCTTTTGACCATTCTTGTTTTTGGTAATCTTTTGTATCATTAATAATGTTTACAGTACCATCTTTTATTTGATTTGCCTTACATTTAATATAATTTGCTGAAAATTTTTTAAAATCTAAACACTTATTTTCACTAGCATCCACGTTTAGATGTAGATTAAATAAGAATATTAAAGCTATAAATAATTTAATTTTCATTTTTTTTTCTTTTTCTTAATTTTATCGTATTCTTTTCTTTTCTCAATTAAAATTAAAGCCTCTTCCATTGTAAGTTCTGTTGGGTCTTTTTCCTCAGGTATTGTTGCATTCAATGATTTGTATTTTATGTAGGGGCCATATTGACCCTTCATTACCCTTACTGGTTTTTTGTCTTCGGGATGTTCACCTAAATCTTTTATTATTGAAGATGATATCCTACCAGGTTTTGCTTCAGCTATTAAAGTGATAGCCCTATTTAAACCTATGGAAAAAATTTCTTCAATATTCTCTAGTCTTGCAGACTTATTTTCACATTTTAAGTAGGGACCAAATCTTCCAGTATTTAATGTAATTTCTTTTTGATTTTCAGGATTTATTCCCAATAATTTAGGTAGTGAGCATAAAAATTGAGCTTTATCTAAATCAATACTTTCTAGTTCTAATCCTTTAGGTATAGAGATATTTTTTAACAATTCATTAACATTTAATTTAGTTTTTGTTTTCTTTTTTTTCTTTGGAGCTTTTTCATCTTTACTATTATCTAAAAGTTTTTCATATTGTAGATATGGTCCAAATCTACCATTTTTCAAAAAAATATCATTTCCATTTTCATGTTTGCCAATTAATTTTGGTTCTGCTAATTGAGCTTGTGCTGCTGCCTTTGTCTTAGATAGTGGTCTAGTAAATTTACATTCTGGATAATTAGAGCAACCAATAAAAGCGCCTCCTCTAAAACTATTTTTTAAACTTAACGATCCTGTTTCACACACTTGACATTTTCTGACAATTTTTCCATTGGTGTCTTTATCAAAAATTAGTGCACCCAAACTTTCGTTTAATAAATCTAAAACTTCTCTAGTTCTTTTTTCTTTAACGTTGGACACATTATTATTAAAATCTTTCCAAAACATTTCTAAAACTTTTATCCAACTTTCTTTTCCTGTTGTGATTTCATCTAATTGATTTTCTAGTTCTGCTGTAAAGTTATAATCTACATATTTTGAGAACAGCTTTTCTAAAAACGCAGATATTAATTTACCTCGATCAGTAGGAAAAAATCTTTTGTTTAATATTTCAGCATACCCTCTATTAGCTATTGTTGAGATAATACTTGCATAAGTAGAAGGTCTGCCAATACCTAATTCTTCTAATTTTTTTACTAAACTTGCTTCTGAGTATCTTGGTGCGGGTTGGGTAAAGTGCTGTTCGTCTAATAGGGCTTCAATATTTATTGGTCCTTTTGACATGTTTGGCAATATACCATCATCATCATCTTTATTTGGAGTGTTGTAGATTTTTAAAAAACCATCAAATTTTAAAACAGAACCACTTGTTTTACAAATTGTACCATTATCATCTGAGGTAATTGTAATAGTATTTCTATCAAATTTTGCTGTCGCCATCTGCGAAGATAACGCTCTACTCCAAATTAAGTCATATAATTTATTTTGATCAGGGCTTAAATACTTTTTAACAATTTGGGGTGTTCTAGTTATGTCAGTGGGCCTAATTGCTTCGTGGGCTTCTTGTGCATTCTTAGCTTTCTTGCCAGAATAATTTAAAGCACTCTCTGGTAAATATTCTTTACCAATCTCTGTTTGAATGTAGTCTCTAAATAAAGATACAGTATCTTTAGATAGGTTCGTACCATCAGTTCTCATGTAGGTTATTAAACCTATTGTTTCACCTTCAATTTCAATACCTTGATAAAGCTTTTGTGCTATTTGCATTGTTCTTGATGCTCCAAAACCATATCTACTTGAAGCTGTTTGCTGGAGCGTTGAAGTAGTGAAGGGACCAGAAGGATTACGATTAACTATTTTGCTGGATATGTCTGTAATATTAAATTTTATACTTTTAGTAGTTGATATGGCTTTATCTATTTCTTCTTTATTTTTAAATGAAAACTTTTCAACTTTATTTCCATCTAACTGACTAATACTAGCTAATATACTTTGTTTTTTTTCATCAGTAAATTTTACACTTAAAGTCCAAAATTCATCAGGCTCAAAGGATTCAATTTCATGTTCTCTTTCTGTTATTAATTTAAGAGCTACAGATTGTACTCTTCCGGCAGATTTTGACCCTGGTAATTTAGTCCAAAGTATCGGAGAAATATTAAAACCCACCAAATAGTCCAAGGCTCTTCTAGCCATATATGCATCCACAAGTAACTGTTCAATCTGCCTTGGATTTTCAATACCATGAATTACTGCTTTTTTTGTAATTTCATTAAAAACAACACGTTCAATTTCTTTACCTTTAAGAAGTTTCTTTTCATTTAGGTATTCTTTTACATGCCATGCTATAGCCTCTCCTTCTCGGTCAGGGTCAGTTGCAAGTATAATTTTAGAGGATTCTTTAGCAGCATCAGCAATTTCTTTTAGATACTTCTTTGAAAAACTATCAACTTCCCACTCCATTTTAAAATTTTGATCTGGGTCTACAGAACCATTTTTAGAAGGAAGATCCCTTATATGTCCATAGCTTGCTAGGACTATATATTGATCACCTAAATATTTATTGATGGTTTTAGCTTTTGCAGGACTTTCGACAATGACAAGATTCATAAACTACAAACTACTCAAAAGAGTTAGATAGTCAAATTAATAAATTTTTGTCTTAGTTTCTTCTTTATTTTTCAATCTTTTAATATTTTCTCTATGGGTAAAAAATATTAATACAAACATAATTAAAAAAAAAGTTACTTGATCAAATTGGGTTAAAATTAACAAATAAGCAGGAACAGACAATGAAGCAATCAATGAAGATAATGAAGAAAATTTTGAGAAAGCAAAAGTAATTAACCAGGTAAATGTAAAAACTAGTCCAAAATAAATATTTATTGCAAATAAAATACCAATATAGGTTGCCACACCCTTGCCACCTTTAAATCTGAGCCAAATGGGAAACACATGACCTAAAAATGAACAAATAGATGTAATATACAAGAATTCTGGAAAATAAAATTTAACATACAGTACTGGTGCAACAGCTTTAGCAATATCTAAAAATAATGTTGAATAACCAATCTTTTTGTTACCTGTTCTTAGAGCATTTGTAGCTCCAATATTTCCTGAGCCGATTTTTCTAATATCTTTTTTTAAAAAAATTTTTGTTAAGATGTAACCAAATGGTATGGACCCTATAAGGTAAGATATTACACTTATGATTAATATATCCATTTTATAATTTAAATAATTCTTTTCCTTTTACAAATGTATTTGTAACCTTACCTTGAAGTTTTTTATCTTCTATAGAGGTATTTTTTGATTTTGACACTAATTTTTCTTTTTTTACAATCCATGGTTTATCTACATCTACTATGCATAGATCCGCATCATTTCCGACCGAAAGATTTCCTTTATTTATTTTTAGTATTTTTGCAGGATTGGAAGTTAAAGCTCTAACTATTGTTTCTAATTTAAGTGATCCATTATGATATAATTCCAAACTTAGAGATAAAAGAGTTTCTATACCAGAGGCGCCTGTGGCTGCTTGAGAAAAAGTTAATCGTTTAGATTCTTCATCTTCAGGTTTGTGATCTGAAACTATAACATCGATTAGACCATCCTTTAAACCTTGAACTAAAGCAATTCTATCATCTTCTGTTCTAAGAGGAGGAGATAATTTTAAAAATGTCCTAAAATCACCAATATCATTTTCATTCAAAGATAGATTGTTTATTGAAACACCAGATGTAAATTTTACTATTTCTTTTCTGTATTTAATTACCTCAAGAGATTTTTGAGACGATAATTGTAGTATATGATATCTGCATTTAACATTTTCTAACAAAGTTAAATCTCTTTCAATCAAAATTCTTTCAGCTATTTCTGGTATTCCTGATAATCCTAATTTTGTGGCAATAATACCTGAGTTAAGCATGCCATTTTTTGAAAGTTCATAATCTTCTGCATGCTGCATAATTAAACAACCTAGATCTTTTGCTGAATTCATTATCCTTGACATTAATCTAGGATTTTGAATTGTTTTAATACCATCTGTGAAAGCAATTATTCCCTTTTTTTGTAAAAGGCCAAATTCAGTCATGTTTAAACCTTCAATATTTTTTGTAAGTGAAGCGCAAGGAAAAATATTAATTTTTGATTTGTCTCTTCCTCTTCTCTTTAAAAAATCAACTATTGAAACATTATCTATAACAGGATCTGTATTTGGCATTGTAACAACTGAAGTTACACCACCAGATAAAGCTGCGTCACTTAAAGTTCTAAAATTTTCTTTATATTCGTATCCTGGCTCACCAACAAAAACCCTCATATCCACTAGTCCAGGAAAAATATATTTGTTATTTAAATCTATCGGTTTTTCTCTATTAGGTAGATTGTTTGTATTTACTTTTTTTCCAATAGCTTCAATTTTACCATCTTCATCAATAATTAGACCACCAACTTCATTTATTGAGTTAAAAGGATCTATTATATTTGCATTTATAAAATATTGTTTTTTCATTTATTCACAAAATATCTTTAAGCATGCCATTCTGACAGCTACACCTAGTTCAACTTGTTCTTTTATTACACTTTTATTAATATCATCAGCTAACACTGTATCAATTTCAATACCTCTATTCATCGGACCTGGGTGCATTATTAATGCATCTAGTTTAGCGTGTTCAAGTTTATCAGGTGTTAATCCATAATATTCGTAGTATTCTCTATTTGATGATAAAAATGAACTTGTCATTCTTTCATTTTGTAATCTTAGCATCATAACAATATCACAATCGTTCAAACCTTTTTTCATATCTGTAAATATATTAACTCCAAATTTTTCAATTTCTTTTGGCATTAAATTTGTTGGAGCAATAATATTAACCTCGGCACCTAACATGTTTAGTAAATAAATATTAGATCTTGCCACTCTAGAATGAAGTATGTCACCACAGATTGCAATTTTTAAACCTTCAATTTTTTTCTTACGATTAATAATAGTTAAAGCATCTAGTAAAGCTTGAGTCGGGTGTTCTCTTCTGCCATCACCAGCATTTAATACTGCACAATTTACTTTTTGAGAAAGCAAATTGCAAGCACCAGAGTCTTGATGTCTTATCACTATAATGTCAGGATGCATCGCATTTAAAGTCATTGCTGTATCAATCAACGTTTCACCTTTTTTAATTGCTGAATTATTTATGTTCATAGACATAACATCAGCCCCAAGTCTTTTACCGGCTAATTCAAATGAGCTTTGTGTTCTTGTTGATGGTTCAAAAAATAAATTAATTTGTGTTTTTCCTCTGAGAGCATCAACTTTTTTATTTTTACTTTGATTTACTTTTATAAATGTTTGTGCTTCATCAAGTATAATATTGATATCATTTATTGATAGATCCTGTATTCCTAACAGATGTTTTTGGGAAATTTTAATAGCTTTATTAGATTTATTTGCCATTAAAACCAACTCTATAACTATAAACCTCTATAATAGCAAGTATTAATTATTTAAAAAATCAATTGCACCCTGCAATATAAATGCTGCTGCATTTTCATCTATTTTTTTTTCTCTTTTAGTAACGTTAACGTCTAACTGGCTTGATATATTAAATGCCCCAACTGTAGATAGTCTTTCATCCCAAAGACATACAGGTAGATCAATATTTTTTTCTATATTAGCGGATGTATCTTTAACTGATTGAACCGATTTTCCTGAAGATCCATCCATATTAAGAGGATTCCCAATGATGATACCCCTTATGTCGTTCTCATTTATTATATTTTTGAGCTCATCAATAAACTCACGAGAGCTTTTTCTATTTATAGTTTTAAAAGGAGTGGCAATTAATTGTTTTTCGTCACAAATGGATACTCCAATTCTTTTAGATCCGAGGTCCAGACCTATTAATCTGCACTTATCTGAATGTTTTTTTTTAAATTCTTCTAAGGTGATCATATTGTATATTTTTTACTTAAGTGATAGTTTGCATCATATTTAATTACCACATGACAATTGATCTTAAAACAATAAAGCACATATCAAAATTATCAAGAATTTCAGTTGATGATAAAAAGGCTGATAAACTGGTTGGTGATCTTAACTCTATATTTGATTTTATAGAAAAATTGAATGAGCTAAATACTGATAAAGTTGAACCTTTAACTTCTGTTGCTGAAACTACATTAAAATTAAGAACTGATGAAGTTAAGAGCAAAAATATTAGAGGGCAAATATTGAAAAATTCACCAGATGAAAATGAAGATTTTTTTGTAGTACCAAAGGTTGTTGAATAATGTCAGATATTACATCACTAACGTTAACTGATTTAGTTAAAAATATTAAAGATAAAAAAATTTCTTCTGAAGAAGCAACCAAAGCTTTTATTGAAAGAGGAGAAAAATCCCGAGATTTAAACACATATATAACTGAAGACTTTTCTAATGCTCTTAAAAAAGCAAAAAATTTTGATCAAAAACCAAACTTTGAATTAAAACTTCCTGGTGTACCAATGGCAGTTAAAGATTTATTTTGTACAAATGGTGTAAAGACTACAGCAGGCAGTAAAATCTTAAATAATTTTATCCCACCATACGAGTCAACTGTTACACAAAATATTTGGAATGAGGGGTCCATCCTACTTGGAAAATTAAATTGTGACGAATTTGCAATGGGATCTTCAAATGAAACTAGTTTTTTTGGAAATGTTCAAAGTCCAATAAGTAAAGATTTAGTTCCTGGTGGATCTTCGGGAGGATCAGCATCAGCTCTTGCAGCAAATTTAACACCCATAACAATTGGAACTGATACCGGTGGATCTATAAGACAACCAGCTTCATTTACAGGTACAGTTGGTTTAAAGCCAACCTATGGAAGCTGTTCAAGGTATGGAATTGTTGCATTTGCATCTTCCTTAGATCAAGCAGGACCTATGTCAAAAAATGTAAAAGATTGCGCATTACTTCAAGAAATTATTAGTACTTATGATGAAAAAGATTCAACATCTATAAATTTTAAAAGAAATGAATACAGTAAAGAATTAACAATAAATATTAAAGGTAAGAAAATTGGAATTCCAAAAGAGTATAGAGTCGATGGAATGCCAAAAGAAATTGAAGATTTGTGGGCTAAAGGAATTGAGTTTGCAAAAGATTGTGGTGCTGAAATTGTTGAAATTTCGCTGCCGCATACAAATTATGCTTTGCCTGCCTATTATATCGTTGCACCAGCCGAAGCCTCTTCTAACTTAGCAAGGTATGATGGTGTTAAATATGGTTTTAGATCTAAAGGTGAAAATTTAATTGATATGTATGAAAAAACTAGATCTGAAGGTTTTGGTGCTGAAGTCCAAAGAAGAATAATGATTGGTACGTATGTTTTATCATCTGGTTACTATGATGCTTATTACCTTAAAGCTCAAAAAGTTAGAAAATTAATTAAGAATGATTTTGATGAGGCTTATAGGAAAGTGGATGCAATTTTAACTCCATCAACTCCAAGCGCTGCATTTAAAATTGGTGAAAAAAATAACGACCCAGTTTCAATGTATTTAAATGATATTTTTACAGTACCAGTTAATTTAGCTGGATTACCAGCCATTTCTATTCCAGCTGGAATAGATGCTATGGGCTATCCTTTGGGCCTACAAATTATTGGAAAAGCTTTTGATGAACAAAATATTTTAGATATTGCTTATGCTATGGAAGAAAAAATTCAATTTAAGAATAAAATTACTGACTGGTGGATTAAGTAAATGACTAAAGATAACACAGAATATTTAATTGAAAGACGTGATAATACATATGAAGTAGTAATTGGTCTTGAAGTTCATGCTCAAGTTACGTCAAATTCGAAATTATTTTCATCTTCTTCAACAACTTTTGGTGCAGAACCGAACACACAGGTTAGTCTAGTAGATGCTGCATTTCCTGGAATGCTTCCAGTAATTAATGAATATTGTGTAAAACAGGCGATTAAAACTGGCATAGGCTTAAAGGCTCAAATAAATAAAAGATCAGTTTTTGATAGAAAAAATTATTTTTATGCAGATCTTCCGCAAGGATATCAAATCTCACAATTTAAATATCCTATAGTAGGTGAGGGTACAGTTGTTCTTGACATGCCAAATGGTCAAAAAGATGTAGGAATAGAAAGACTACATTTAGAGCAAGATGCCGGAAAAAGTATCCATGATATGGATCCACAAAATACTTTAGTAGATTTGAATAGATCAGGTGTAGCATTAATGGAAATTGTTAGTAAACCTGATTTAAGAACGCCAGATGAGGTCAGTGCTTATATTAAAAAATTAAGATCCATTATGAGATACCTTGGTACTTGTGATGGAAATATGCAAGAAGGATCATTAAGAGCTGATGTAAATGTATCAGTTAAAATTAAAGGTTCAGATAAACTTGGTACACGATGTGAAATTAAAAATGTTAATTCAATTAAGTTTATGCAAATGGCTATTGACTACGAAGCTAATAGGCAGGTTGACTTAATTGAAGAAGGTAAATCCATAGATCAAGAAACAAGATTATTTGATACTAAAAAAAATGAAACAAGATCTATGCGGTCTAAAGAGGATGCTCATGACTATAGATACTTTCCTGACCCAGATTTATTACCCTTAGAAGTCACAGATGAGTTTATTGATAAACTTAAACAAGATATTCCAGAGCTTCCAGACGATAAGAAAAAAAGGTTTATTGATGAATTTAAAATCTCTTCTTATGAAGCTACAATATTAGTATCAGATATTGACACTGCAAAATATTTTGAAGAAGTAGTTGCAAAAATGGGCAAGAACCAAGATATGAAATTAGCAGTTAATTGGATTACAGGAGAATTGTTCGCTGTTTTAAACAATAAAAATTTAGAAATATCTGAAAGTCCTATATGTGCAAATAATTTAGCAAAATTAATTAATCTAATTAAAAACGGAACGATTTCAGGAAAAATAGCCAAAACAATATTTGAGTTAATGATGGATGGTGACAAAGATCCACAAATAATTGTTCAAGAAAAAGACTTAAAACAAGAAAGTGACCCTAAAGCTCTAGGGGCTTTAATTGATAAGATTATTAATGATAACAGAGAAAAAGCCATTGAATATAAGAATGGAAAAGAAAAATTATTTGGTTTTTTTGTTGGTCAAGCAATGAAAGTTTCTGGTGGTAAAGCTAACCCTCAATTGATCAATGAGATATTAAAGAAAAAGCTTTAATCAATGGGTGCGAACCTAGAAATAACTGAAAAATTACAAAATTATATAAATGATTTTGGTTTAAAGTTAAATCCAATCCAACAAGAAATAATTAATTACAACAATACATTAGGTGACATCAAAAGGATGCAAGTTGATCCATCTCAATGTTATTTTCTTCATTTAATTATAAAAATATCAAATACTAAAAATGTTCTGGAGATTGGAACTTTTACTGGACTTAGTGCCCTTTCAATTTCATTAGCTTTACCTGATGACGGAAAACTTATAGCACTCGATAAGAATGAAGAAACTAACAAGGTTGCTTTAAATTTTTTTAAGAAAGCTAACCAAGCTTATAAAATTAAAACGATAATAAAACCTGCTCTTGAAAGTCTAGATGAATTAAAAAATAATAAATTTGATTTAGTTTTTATTGATGCAGATAAAATGAACTATAAAGAATATTATGAAAAATCATTAAAGTTAATAAATAAAGGTGGTTTGATTATTGTTGATAATGTTTTGTGGCACGGTGAAGTTGCTGATGAAGATAATTTAGAAAAATATACTGTAAATATTAGAGAATTTAATTCATATGTTTCAAAAGATAAAAGAGTTGAGCAAATTATAGTGCCTTTAGGTGACGGAATGACCGTTTGTAGAGTTCTATAATGTTTGAAGTTCTAGGTTTTTACAAGTTTATACAAATACAATCATTAAAAAAAAATAAAGTTTTACTTCAACAGCTTTTAATAAGTAAGAAAATTAGAGGAACTATTATTATTGCTAATGAGGGTTTAAATGGAACAATATCTGGTGAAACCAAAAATATTAAAAGTACTATTAGTAAATTAAAAAAGATATTTGCTTTTAAAGAATTTGATATTAGCAATAACTCTATATCTAGATTTCAACCATTTCATAAGCCAAAAGTAAAAATTAAAAAAGAAGTTGTTCCAATGAATTTAACTTTAGATTCCAAAGAAAGAAATTTAGATACACATTTGAATCCAAAAAAATGGAATGAATTAA
>Ga0209632_10004802_pt1 | contig 11885 bp, 9 predicted proteins | sample COG_10_FD_184754 | JGI IMG/M metagenome (GOLD analysis project Ga0209632, IMG submission 184754) | Pelagic Microbial community sample from North Sea - COGITO 998_met_10 (SPAdes) (version 2) | ecosystem: Environmental > Aquatic > Marine > Neritic zone/Coastal water | place: Helgoland, sampling...
ACTCGTTGAGCAATTTGTTGAAGGCGGCGGAGTCTAGTTCTATATTGTCACGGTAAAGTGCGTAGGCGAAGGTCTGTGCGGCTTCGTTAGCCAAGCGCTGTGCGGCTTCGGTTGCGAGGTCGGCCGCAACCGCATCGCGTACATCCTCAAAGGTGACGGCAGGTGTCTCTGCAGTGGGGTCTTCAGCTTTTGGTTGAGTGGCCTCGTAGGCTGCGATGAAGCGCGCGCGGTTAGCAATAAAGTGTGGGCGTAGATCAGACTCTTCAGCTTCGATGACTTGGCCGGCATAGTTGGCTGTGGAAAAAGTGATGTAACTGGCTTTGATCCGCTCGGCAATTTCGTAGCGACTGTTGTTGGCGGTGTAGTATGCCTTCAGCGCTTCCTCGGTGGGTGTGACTTCTGGAGTGAATGCAGCATAGCTGATCTCGGCAGTCGCCAGTTTAAGGGATGTTTCATTGCGCTGTGTTTGTGCCAGTGCTTCGGAAGGCAGAAAGTAGCCTGGACCGGAAAGGGCACTCCCGATTTGATCGATACGATAGTCTTCTTCGAGAACGACAGCGAAAAGACCTTGCGGCATACGCGGGTTGGATTCGAGGTTGTCTACGAAGCTGGTGTAGGCATCGCGGCTAAATTGGTCATCAGCGCCCTTGAAGGCAGCTTTGGTCATAATGTAGCTTTCAAGTGTCTTCTGGTCGGGTGCAGGCACGCCGATCTCTTCGGCCAAGTACAGCAGCGCGATACGGCTAGTCAGTTGCGACTGGAATTGTTGTTCGTTCTGGATCGGACGACCTGTGTTGAGAATCGCACTCAGCGAAACTTTTTCACTGATGATGCCCATTTCGTGAGGTGAATTCAGGTCGTAACCATAGAAGTTTTGCTCGCGGTAAGCGCTTTGGTCGGATGTGCAGCCCGGTGTGTTACCAATCGTGAAAACGAAGGCGACGATGATAACCGACAAAAGAGAGAGGAATATCCAGCGGCCGTGGCGGATGAGGTGGTTTTGGATCCAAGAAATCATGACAAAGGAAATAAGAAAACGGGGAGGTTAGATGCAGTTTATGACCTGTCAATCCCTTGCTTACATGTATGTCAACGGATTCGTGACAGATTGGATTTGTGTGACTAGCGACTGATTAGATCACGGATCGTGAGTGTGGCCTTGGGACAGTCCTTCAAACTGATGATTTCTTCTAAATAAGTGTGCAGTTCGGGTGTGTGCTGCACGACCAGTTCGGCACCATCATTGTTGCCGTAAGATTGGAATGTCTGCTTAAATGCACCGAGGGTAATAGATTCAAGCGGGTGTCCTGGTTGGTAGGCATGGTCGCGTTCGTCTTCCATTGATTTGATGGCGACTGGGGTGAGGTAGCCGAGTTCGCACAGACGGTTGATACTTGAATTCAATATGTGGTTGGGCACACGAAGCTGTTTATGGAGTTCGCTAGCGCGTGTAGGGGAGCCTCCGCCTTGAAAGCGCTTACCGACAATAATTAGTACGGCCAGAGAAATAATCTCTTGAGTGTGTTCGCTGGTTTTCTGCCAGGCATTCTCATTGGTCAGATAATCGGCGTTTTGCACTGCGTAGGTTATCTGACCTCCAAATAGAATGAGTAACCAAAAGACGTAGAGCCCAAGCATGAGCACGACGATGATGCCGACTGAGCCGTAGAGGCTGCGGGTATCGACCACACGCTGCACATATAAAAATGAGAGCAAATTATAAAGCTGGAGCAATATGACGACTAGAGTTGCTCCGGTGAAGGCTGCCTTCCAATTGACTTGTATATTGGGGATAAAACGGAAGAAGACCGCCAGCAGTGTAGTAATTAGAATAAAAGCAATGATCGGGCTCAAAAAGAGGGCAAGGGATAGAAATTCGCCGCCGAAGGGCAGATACTCCATTAATTGTGCGATTTTTGTGACCGTGACCAAGGTGAGCGCTGCCGCGCCCATGACTGCTCCGAGGCTGATAAAAGTCCAATACACCACGATGCGCTCACCGATTTTACGACCTTGATCGACGCCCCAGAGTGAGTTGAACGAGGCTTCAATCGAGGAAAGTACTTGGATGCCGATCACGAACAACATGAGCGATCCGACGACGCCGACGGTGCCGGACTGTGCCGCGTCGATAAAGCTATTGATCATCTCGGTAATTTCAGGGGCTAACTCAGCGTTATCAATATCATCATCGTTGGTATCGATCGAGAGTTGAGGTGCAGCGTAGGTGATCGCAGTTTCGATCCATTCCACCGCACGATTTTCGGCGGGTGATTCGCCATTACTCGGATTCGCTGGAGATTGGTCGATCAGGAAGCTGGAAACCATAATACCCAGTGCGATGAGCGGGCCAATGCCGATTAGTGAATAAAAAGTTAACGCAGCCGATTGCACTGGTAGTTTATTTCGGCGGAGCCCTTGAAATGTGAGCGTGAGGATGCGCAGTAAAAGGTAGAAGCGAGCGCGAGCTGTTTGACGGCCGAGGTGCTCTAGCTCCCAAATATCTTTGTCCATCAGGTCGCGGATGCGCGACAATTGCTTGCGAATACGCACCGACCAGGTGGCCTCTATTGGCTCAGGCGCGGCGTGTTCTTTGTTTGTCAAAATAATTAGCTACTAATTTTATTTAGTCGGTATCAGCTCGAAATACATGCTATCGAAAAACCCTGCGAAGTGGCCGATAATGGCTAAATAGGCAAGGATCGCGTGGCCGCCGATACCAAGAGCCACGGCCACGAGCATCGTCGAGAAACTTTGTGCGATGGTTGCGTAAAAAATCCCAAAACCACCCGCAGCGGATGCGATTAAGATGATCGGGTCGCCGAGTGCCCAACCGACATAAATGCCAAAGCCAAGGGTGAGCATGGCGCGGCCACGTAGCAGTGGATAGACCTCAGTGACGGCGAGGAACAAGAGCGCTGCCATAATGAAGTCAAAAAGTCCGACAATCACGAATGGGTAATTGAAGATCGTGCTGAATTTTCCTGCTGAGATAGCTTCATTGATGACCGAGGAATGTGGTGCGAGGAGGGCGACTGCCGAGAGCATTATCATCACTCCGAGACTACTTGATGAGAGTGCAGCGGCTTTTTGAAAGCTTTCTTCTTTCTTTTTTAAGTGACTTGTCTCCTCCGAATCGCATTCGGCTGCTGCAAGCATGTCTGTGACTTTAATCCCGCCTTGCTCAGCTGGATTATTTTCGACCTTGGTGGATGTTTCTTCTGGCAGATTAATTTTAAGCGAGAGTTTTTCGTTTTCGGGGAAAACTTCTGCTTTGAGTTGCTGGTTTAGACCAATAGGAGTCCACTCTTCTTTGCTTTCGTCATAGTGGAGGGTGTTCTCTGTAATTTGGCCCGCTTCAGCTAAGGTCAAAAGTTGTGAAGCTTCGAAGGGGCCACGAGATTCTTCGCGGTCGGGTGTGCGGATGTAGTAGTCTGCCATGATTTGGAGTGGTGCGACTTTACTGCTGAGCTTAGCTCTGCAATTTTGGAACGACATATAAATAGTCATTCAAACGCCCCTCCAGCAAGAGAAAATAAATGATTCTCGAATGCGCGCTAATTTTAAGATGACGTGAAACAAAGAAGGCTCATCGTCATTTCGTGTCGAAGGAATCCTTAATGGTGGCCTGCCCGCGCTCCTTTAGGCCTTTCCTTGGTCTCGATGATGAGCCGAAAAAAGCCCTTCGGCGAACCGAAGGGCTTTTGAACTTAAATGTGACTGATTCGACCGAGACTACTGCTTCGCCTTGAGTGCTGCTTGTGCAGCTGAGAGGCGAGCAACTGGTACGCGAGGGGGCGAGCAGCTAACATAGTCGAGGCCGACATTGTGGAAGAACTCGATGGAAGCTGGATCGCCACCATGCTCGCCGCAAACGCCGAGCTTCAAGTTCTTCTTAGTCTTACGACCCTTTTGCGCACCGATTTCAACGAGTTGGCCAACGCCCCCCGCATCGATGGATGCGAATGGGTTTTGTGGAAGGATATCGAGATCCTTATAATTGCCAAGGAATGTGCCTGCATCATCACGGCTCATGCCGAGACCAGTCTGAGTCAGGTCATTGGTTCCGAAACTGAAGAATTCTGCAGTTTCAGCAATCTCATCAGCGGTCAAAGCGCCGCGAGGGACTTCGATCATTGTGCCGACGAGGTATTTGAACTTAATGCCCTTCTTCTCCATGACTTCAGCCGCTACGCGGTGAACCACTGCGACTTGATTTTTGAGCTCATCAGCGAAGCCGACGAGAGGAATCATGACTTCAGGAATCACCTTGATTGGCTTCTTGAGCTTGTAGCAAGCTGCAGCAGCTTCGAATATCGCACGGGATTGCATCTCGGTGATTTCCGGATAGGAAATGCCAAGACGGCAACCACGGTGGCCAAGCATTGGGTTGGATTCGTGGAGTGCGTGCACGCGGTTTGAGATCACGTCAACATTTACGCCGAGGGAATTCGCAAGCTCACGCTTGGAGGATTCGTCGTGAGGGAGGAACTCGTGCAGAGGTGGGTCAAGTAGCCGAACTGTGACAGGAAGGCCACCCATTGCCTTGAAGAGACCTGAGAAGTCCTTGCGTTGGAATGGAAGAAGCTTCTTGAGTGCTGCACGGCGCTCTTTTTCGTCAGTTGCAAGAATCATCTGGCGCATGAATGTGATGCGATCACCTTCGAAGAACATGTGTTCTGTGCGGCAAAGTCCGATACCTTGAGCGCCGTAAGCGATCGCGGAAATGGCTTGCTCAGGAGAGTCAGCATTTGTGCGAACGCCCATCTTGCGATGTTTGTCAGCCCACTTCATCACTTGGGCATACATTTGGAATGTATAGCTGTCTTTGGCTTTCAACTTGCCGTTGAGCACTTGGTCAACTTCAGAGGGAGCGGTTGCAACTGCACCAGCGAAGATTTCACCAGTTGTGCCATCGATAGAAATATCGTCGCCGTTCCTGAATACTTTGTTGCCGATTTTGAGTGTTTCAGCACCGTAGTTGATGATAACTGCAGACGCGCCACAGACGCAGACCTTGTTCATCTGACGAGCAACCAGTGCTGCGTGAGAAGAAACACCGCCACGAGAGGTAAGAATACCATCCGCTGCGATCATGCCTCGAAGGTCTTCTGGAGTTGTTTCAACACGGCAAAGGATTGCGCGACCACCTTGAGCAGCAACTGCTTCAGCTTCTGGGGCGGTAAAGCAGATCTTACCAGAGGCAGCACCTGGACCAGCTGGAAGACCAGTTGTCAGGACTTTTGCCTTCTTCACTGCAACTGGGTCGAAGACCGCAACTAGCAGGGAAGAGATCGAGTCCGCAGGGATCTTAAGTAGTGCAGTCTTTTGATCGATCAGCCTTTCTTTAACCAGCTCAACTGCGATACGAACTGCCGCGAGGCCAGTGCGCTTGCCATTACGAGTCTGCAGCATCCATAGTTTACCGTCTTCAACGGTAAACTCGAAGTCTTGCATGTCTTTGAAGTGCTTTTCGAGTTTTTTACGAACGACTTCGAGGTCAGCGTGCGCGTGTGGCATTTCGTCCTTGAGCTGTGCAATCGGATTAGGAGTTCGAATACCTGCCACAACGTCTTCGCCTTGAGCATTGATGAGATATTCGCCGTAGAAGACTTTCTCACCATTTGCAGGGTCACGTGTGAAAGCAACACCAGTTGCGCAACTGTCACCCATATTACCAAAGACCATCGCCTGAACGTTAACAGCGGTGCCCCATGCTGCTGGGATGCCGTATTTCTGGCGGTAGAGTGTCGCGCGCTCATTTTGCCATGAGTTGAACACGGCGCTGACGGAACCCCAGAGTTGCTCGTAAGCATCTTGTGGGAAAGCGGTGCCAGTACGTTGTTTGATGACTGCTTTGTAGCGCTTGATCAGCTCTTTGAGGTCAGCAGCTGTAAGCTCATTGTCGAGTTCAACACCAGCTTCGCTGCGGACCTTCTCGAGGATCGCTTCGAATGGGCAGTGGTCGTTTTCGTTGATCGCTTGAACGCCCATGACGACATCGCCATACATTTGGATGAAGCGACGATAGCAATCGTAAGCGAATGCTGGGTTGCCAGATTCTTTAGCGAGTGCCTTAACTGTCTTGTCGTTGAGACCAAGGTTCAGAATGGTATCCATCATGCCAGGCATGGACTCGCGAGCGCCGGAGCGAACGGAGAGAAGGAGCGGGTTCTTTTCCGCGCCGAGCTTTTTGCCAACTTCCTTTTCGATCACAGCAACCGAAGCTTTCACTTCAGCTGCGAGTGTCTTAGGATATTTGCGACCGTTGTCGTAAAAGTAAGAGCAGACCTCGGTGGTGATTGTGAAGCCTGGCGGCACAGGCAGACCAATGCGGGCCATCTCAGCGAGATTGGCACCCTTACCACCCAGAAGTTCCCTGAGTTTGGAGCTACCATCAGTTTTTTGACCGAAGTCGTAGCTGTATTTAATTGCCTTCGCGACTGTGCGCTTGGCTACTTTTTTTGTGACTTTTTTTGCTTTTTTAGCTGGCATAAGAAACGACCTAATTTGGATCGAGTTGATTGCTGAGATAATTCATTTTTGAATCTTCTCAGCAGGCGGAAATCGTGTAGCAAATGAATTTCGCCATGTCTGTCAATGGATTAGAAGCCGAGCCATCGGTCTGATTGAGTGATTTATTTATTCGGCGCATTTTCAGTGTTGCGGTTACACTGTGGTGTTATTCAAAAGTATGTTATATCTATGACGGAATATCCAAACAGTGACGAAGACGAGTTTTCAAACAGTGGCGAAGATGAGTTTAATTGGGATGATGAGTTAGAGCCAGATTCGGAAGAGAGCGGAATGTCCTTCTTGGAGCATCTGGAGGATTTCCGTTGGACGGTCGGCCGTAGTATTTTAGCGTTTCTTCTCGGTGTAGTCATCGTTGGTTGTTTAATGCCTTACGTTGGTGCATTTCTACAGATGCCTTTGATTGAGGCTTATGGGTCGGCAGAATTGGTCGGAGAGAAATTGATTACGTATAAGCCGATGGGTGTCTTTTCGGTTTTTATTCAGATTGCGTTGTTAGGGGGCTTAGTGCTGTCGATGCCTTTTGTTCTGTATTTTATGGCGTGCTTCATTGCTCCGGGGTTGACGGATCGAGAGCGTAAAGTGGTGCGTCCCGCTTGTTTCGCTGCATTTGTCTTATTCCTTTCAGGGGTGGCGGTCGCATTTTATGGGATTCTACCGCTTACGTTGGCTTTCTCAGTTAAGTTCAACCAAGTGATGGGCTTTCAGGTGCTGTTGGCCGCGTCGGAATATTATAGCATGGTCGTCTGGTTTTCCTTGGCGACGGGCGCGATCTTTCAATTTCCGCTAATTATAGTAATCTTAATCTTCATACAAGTGTTAGCGGTTGAGAAGCTGAAGGCGATTCGTCGGGCGGTTTTCGTCGGGACGATGATCTTTGCGGCGCTGCTAACTCCTGGAGGTGACTTTTTATCTTTGCCGCTGACGACAGGGATTCTATATGGACTCTACGAACTGGCTATTTTGGTCGGTACGCATATTGAGAAGAAACGCCGTGCAGCTGAATTAGCAGAGCTTGAGGCCGAGGAATAATCGCTCTGTCCCGCATTGTCGAGGAGCCGCCCACTTAGAGCATTACATGGCCGCCTCCTAAGATGGGCAAGGCCACGGCTCCGTGGTGACGGCAACCGGTAAGTTCAGAGGCAATGCGGACGACGCGGAGGTCGTCCCTCCTAGTGATTCGATTTCTCATGCTCGCCGCTAGGTCTGCTGACTGCCGCCTTTGGTAGAGTCTCAAATAAATGCCTTCTCTGGTATTGCGCCAGCGCAGGCACATAAAAAAGGCCACATTCTGTGTGCAGGATGCGGCCTTGTCTGAAAATTATCTAGAGCTTAATCTACTTACCTTCTTTGTTGCGCTTACGCTGATCGACCAAGACGAGCATAAACATGTGGCACGCAAGCCAGAAGGTTGCACTGATCGGGATCGCGGTGAAGCAAGCCTGTAGCTGTGCAACTGTAGGGTCAGTTGAGAAAGTAAATGGGCGCAATAGAAACGACATTAGGATGAAGACTCCAAGAGTGAGGATCGCTCCAAGAGCAATGTGGCCTTTAGTGAGTAGTTTTTGGTAAGGTACGTTTTCCATTTGTGCGCATCAGAAAATGCAGTCAGGGGCGACTGTCAAAGCGAATTTTATCAATTATATAAGGAGACGCCATCAGATCCAGTGGCTTTTTCTGGCTCTAGAGCCGTTTCTGTTGAATTTATCGCTTGAACTCGGGTGCTCACTGCGCAATTTAGCAAGCTTTTCTAATTCCCATCCGCGATATTTTATGAGCGCATTATTCATTAGCCTTCTCACTCTAGTTCTTATTCTTATTTCTGCTTTCGTCATCTTGCTGGTCTTGATGCAACGCACTAGCCAGAGCGGAGGTATGGGAGCGGCGCTTGGAGGTGGTGCAGCTGAGTCGGCATTTGGTTCGGATACCAGCAGTATACTGATTAAGGGCACTATTTATGGTATTATTGCTTTCTTCTTAGTGGCATTGGGCTTGTTTCTTATGTATCAATCTGAGGCTTCCAATCGTACACAGATCGTCAGTGCGGGTGAATTAATTAGCGCTGAAGAGCTGGCCCCGGCCACTGAGTCTGTTGTAGCTGAGAATGAAGAGTCTGCCGTTGAGGGTACGGGTGGCGCTGTGGTTGAAGATGTTGTTGCTGTCGTCGAAGACGCAGCGGGAGCAATTGAAACGATGGTCGAGTCTGTTGAAGTGGTTACTCCAGCTGTTGACGCAGAGGCGTCGACGACTGAGACTGTGCCAACTTCAAATTAATGCATTCCATCAAGACACCTAAAATTTCCTTTAGACGAAGGTCAGCTGTTCTCGGTTTTACCGCAGCTGGCCTTTTCTATGCCTGGTTGCCTAGTGTCTCTCATGCCCAGCGAGCTGGAGATAGTGCACCGCGACCATCCATTATGGAGAAGATTGATGCAGAGGAGGGAGCCAAGCGCATCGCGTCTTTTCGAGCGCAACGCTTGAATGGTGATTTTTGTTTTAAGTTTCAGTTAGAGCATAAACCGAGAGGGAGCAGTAGAACTGTCAGATATAATGGCGTCATGTTTGGTTCTTGGAATGAGCGTGGACCTGTCAGCCGGTTTCAATTATATCCAGAACCGGTGAAGCGGGGTGAGACCGTTGAGGTTTCTCCAATTGATTTGATTGTGCAAAACGGGATTTCGCCTGAAGTATGGATACGTCATGGCGCTGACGCACCATTTGCGCGCATTGAAGATGGGGCGTTGTTTGAGCCTATCTTTGATGGTGTGATTTATACCCCCTTTGATTTGCAAATGCCATTCATCTATTGGGATGACTATACATATAAGGGGCCCGCGAATATCTTGAGCCGCATTGGGCAGCGTTTTCTTATGAAGCCACCTCAAGGCTCATTGTCTGCTCGGCATGGAATCTCGGGCGTGCAGATCGCTTTAGACGATATGTATTATGGGTTACTTGGAGTTAAAGTTTTTGGTGTGGATGGTGAGCCACGTTCGGAGTTCACGCTAAGAAGCTTTCAGAAAGTGCAGGGTCAGTATATTGTAAAAGAAATCGTATTGTCTGATGTCGACCGTGGTAAAGTCCAAGGCTCCACTGGTTTTAAAGTTAAGGAAGCAAGCGTTGGTTTAATTTTCGATGCCGCGGTTTTTAATCGCGAATGTGACACGAATGTCCCAGAGATTTCTGCGGCACTTTTTGATGTGCTGTAAGTTTAATGTGACTAATTTTTTACGAGGATATTTCTATAAATCTATTGTATTGACATTGTTGTTACACTTTGCATTTTCGCTCGTGTCGCATGCGACGCAATTATGAGTAGCGGAACTACTAGTCCCTTAACTTTCGACCTCCAACAAGAACTGCTTGATAAGCTCAAGCAGCTACAAAAGAAAGTCGGAGCACGCTCACTTAGCGAAGTTGTTCGCTATGCCGTGAGTGTTTTTGATTCTTCAGATATTAATCTGAAAATATCTCCTCATCGCCAGATCTCCGTACGTTTATCTTCAGAGCTTCGTCAGCGACTTACCCGCTTGAGCAAACAGAAGAAGGTGAGCGTGGGTGAATTGTTGCGAGCAGCGCTCGAGTCTCTACCAGCCGAATTATCGGATTTTAACCCCCAACAAACTATGCCTAAGAAAAAAACAACGACTAAGAAAGCGACCAAGAAAATCGCTAAAAAAGCTCCAGCCAAAAAGGCTGTTAAAAAGAAGGCAGTCAAAAAAGCAGCTCCTAAAAAAGCTGTGAAGAAAAAGACTGTCAAAAAAGCAGCTCCTAAAAAGGCTGTGAAGAAAAAGACTGTCAAAAAAGCAGCTCCTAAAAAAGCTGTGAAGAAAAAGACTGTTAAAAAAGCAGCTCCTAAGAAGAAGGCTGTGAAGAAAAAGACTGTTAAAAAGGCAGCTCCTAAAAAAGCTGTGAAGAAGAAGGCAGTTAAAAAGGCAGCTCCTAAGAAGAAGGCTGTGAAGAAAAAGACTGTTAAAAAAGCAGCTCCTAAAAAAGCTGTGAAGAAGAAGGCTGTCAAAAAAGCGGCTCCTAAGAAGAAAGCTGTGAAGAAGAAGGCAGTCAAAAAAGCAGCTCCTAAGAAGAAGGCTGTGAAGAAGAAGACTGTCAAAAAAGCAGCTCCTAAGAAGAAAGCTGTAAAGAAGAAGGCAGTCAAAAAAGCAGCTCCTAAGAAGAAGGCTGTGAAGAAAAAAGCTGTGAAAAAGAAGGCAGTCAAAAAAGCAGCTCCTAAGAAGAAGGCTGTGAAGAAGAAGGCTGTCAAAAAAGCGGCTCCTAAGAAGAAATCTGCCAAGAAAAAGGCGAAGAAGAAGTAATCGCGTTTTTCCTAGAATATTAGGCTAGGCTTGCTTTTGCTTAGGCAGAGGTTTTGATTCTGCGCTCTCGATACGTTGCTACCCGTGCAAACGTGCCGAGAGCGCATTTTTTTTTGTCATGACTAACCAAGCAAAACTTTCCTCCTGGGCCAGCAACATCGCTCCGTCGCCAACGCTGGCGGTTGATTCTAAAGCAAAAGAGCTCAAAGCAGCTGGCGAAGACGTCTGCGGCTTTGGTGCCGGTGAACCGGATTTCGATACTCCGGAGTTTATTAAAGAAGCCTGTATTCAGGCAATTCGGGAAGGGAAGACCAAATATGCGCCCGCACCCGGTATTCCAGCGCTACGCGAGGCGTTGGCCGCGCATTATCGTAGTAACAACGGCGTCGAAGGTGTGACTGCCGCTCAAATCGTGGTCAGCCCCGGGGGTAAGTATTCCTGTTACCTCGCGATTCTGGCCGTGGTGAGCCCAGGCGACGAAGTCATCATCCCTGCGCCGTATTGGGTGAGTTATCCTGAAATGGTGAAACTCGCTGGTGGTGTGCCTAAGACGGTCTTTGCTGGTATTGACAGTGGTTTTAAGATCACGCCAGAGCAATTGCGCACGGCCATTACGCCGAAGACTCGTATGGTGATCATTAACAGCCCGTCTAATCCGACTGGTGCGATTTATTCACCCGAAGAGCTTCAAGCCCTCACTGATGTAGCGGTTGAAGCAGGCATCTACATTATGTCCGACGAGATCTACGAGTACCTCTTGTACGATGGTGTAACGCATGTCAGCCCAGCATCCTTCTCTAAGGAAGCTGCGGACTTAGTGATCACAGTCGCTGGCTTTAGTAAGACTTTTTCAATGACAGGCTGGCGCCTCGGCACATTGATGGCTCCCTTGCACATTGCGAAGGCGGTCGCGAACCTGCAGAGTCAGACCAGCTCGAATGCCACCACGTTTGCACAATACGGTGCATTGGCTGCGATGCAGAACTGGGACAAGTCGATGGCAGCGGTCAACGGCATGCTGGAAGTCTTTAATGTGCGTCG
>Ga0209632_10004813_pt1 | contig 11864 bp, 10 predicted proteins | sample COG_10_FD_184754 | JGI IMG/M metagenome (GOLD analysis project Ga0209632, IMG submission 184754) | Pelagic Microbial community sample from North Sea - COGITO 998_met_10 (SPAdes) (version 2) | ecosystem: Environmental > Aquatic > Marine > Neritic zone/Coastal water | place: Helgoland, sampling...
TGTATGAATGCGATACCAGTTACAAGTCCCGCTACTGTTATTGATACTCTCCAAGCAGGTGCAACAGATCCTCTTTCTAAAAAGAAGAACGCTGTAGCTGCTAAACAACCCATTGATACTAACCAAAATGATATTCCTACGAAATCATCTGTAGCTAATAAAGATGCGTCTGCCGCGTTGGCTGCTCCAGTAATATTTAAAGTAGCTACTGTAGCTAGCGCAATTGTTATTAATTTTCTCATGAAAACCTCCCTCATTGTTTAGTTTTCGACTTAGTTTATATATAAACTACTCGGACAAATGAATTTATAATCATTACCGAGCAACTTGAGGGCGACCATAATAAAAAATAAAGTTACAGTGAAGTGTTATTTTTCAAAAAAATCCCCAATTTTAAGGGTTTTTTGATTTTTTTTTGGGGATATTTATGAAATAGTTCAATTTAAATTAATTTTTAAGGGAAGTGATTTGAATCAGAAATATAACGATATTTACCAAAAATCTATAAATTCTAAAGAAGAATTTTGGAAAGATGTGTCAGATGATATATTTTGGTACAAAAAACCTACAAAAATTTTAAATTCTAAAAACCCACCTTTTTACAAATGGTTTGAAGATGGAGTAACTAACACCTGTTATAACGCTTTAGATATTCATATCGATAATGGTAGAGGAAATAAGTTTGCAATTATTTACGATAGCCCAATAACAGGAGCTCAAAAAAAAATTACTTATAATGAATTAAGAGATGAAGTTGCTTTATTTGCTGGAGCTTTAAAAAAACAAGGAGTTAATAAAGGAGATAGAGTAATTATCTATATGCCAATGATTCCTCAAGCAGTTATTGCTATGCTAGCTTGTGGAAGAATTGGTGCAGTACACTCTGTAGTATTCGGTGGTTTTGCAGCAAATGAACTTGCGAGCAGAATAGATGATTCAAAAGCAAAACTAATTGTATCAGCCTCATGTGGTTATGAACCTGGTAGAACTGTTCATTATAAACCTTTAGTTAATAAAGCTCTTGAGCTGGCAAGTCATAAGCCTGATAAATGTATTATATTTCAAAGAGAAAAAGATAAAGCTGAACTTAATCTATCTATGGATATAACTTGGGATGACTCTATAAAAAATGTAGAGCCTGCTGAATGTGAACAAATGAATGCTAATGACTATGCTTACATACTTTATACATCTGGAACAACAGGGTTACCAAAAGGTATAGTGAGAGACATTGGTGGTCATATAGTAGCGCTTAAATGGACCATGAAAAATATTTATAATATTGAACAAGACGATGTTTGGTGGTCTGCAAGTGATATTGGTTGGATTGTTGGGCACTCTTATATTGTTTATGCTCCATTATTTTATGGATGCACAACTGTTTTATTTGAGGGAAAACCTGTGGGAACTCCTGATGCTGGGGTTTTTTGGAGAGTAATATCTGAGCATAAAATTAAATCTCTTTTTACAGCTCCTACTGCAATTAGAGCTATTAAAAAAGAAGATCCCAATGGTGAATTTTTTAAGAAATATGATTTAAGTAAGTTTGATAAATTATTTCTAGCAGGTGAACGTGCAGATCCAGATACTATTAAATGGTTTGAGAAGTTATCTAACTCACCTGTTATCGATCATTGGTGGCAAACAGAGACAAGTTGGGCAATCACATCAAATTGCACTGGAATTGAATCTTTTCCAGTTAAATATGGTTCGGCTTTTAAACCTGTGCCAGGTTATGATTTAAAAGTTTTAAATTCAGAAGGTAAGGAAGTTGGTCCTGGTAAAATGGGAGATATTGTAGTTAAGCTTCCTTTACCTCCAGGCACTTTTCCTACTCTATGGGGTGCAGATAAACGTTACAAAGAAAATTATATGTCAACTTACCCTGGATATTATTTAACATATGATGCAGGTCATATAGATGAAGATGGGTATGTTTGGATTATGTCTCGAACTGACGATATTATAAATGTTGCTGGACACAGGTTATCTACAGGTGCCATTGAAGAAGTTCTTGCAGAACACAAAAATGTTGCTGAGTGTGCTGTGTTAGGAATTGCTGACAAACTTAAAGGTCAAATTCCATTAGGTTTGCTTGCTTTAAAAGCAGGAGTCACTAAAGATAAAAAAATAATTATTGATGAGTGTATAAAAATGGTGAGAGATAAAGTGGGTCCAGTGGCTGCTTTCAAAATAGCAGTAATAGTTAAAAGATTACCAAAAACAAGGTCGGGAAAGATTTTAAGAGGGACAGTTCGAAAAATTGCTGACAATGAACCTTATAAAATGCCAGCAACAATAGATGACCCTGCTATTTTAGATGAAATAAAATCTGATTTAATAGAAAATAAAATATTAAAACTTTAAAGGTGCTCCTTGGGCTTTTGAAATAATTTTACCCTCAGACATTACTAGACTACCATTCACAATTGTACCAATCGGAAAACCTTTTACTTTATAGTTGTGAAAAGGTGTCCATCCACATTTACTTGCCATCATTTCATTCTTAATTACTTGCACTTTATTCATGTCAACAATTGTTAAATCGGCATCAAATCCTTCTTTAATAAAACCTTTGTCTTTAATTCCAAATATTCTACAAGGATTCTCACACATAAGTTTAATTAGCTGTTCTAAAGATAGTTTATTATTATTCACATGATCTAACATAATTGGAAAAATAGTTTGTACTCCTGGCATTCCTGAGGGTGTATTAGGATATTCTTTATCCTTATTTTCTTTTGAGTGAGGTGCATGGTCTGATCCTAATACATCAACAACATTGTTTTTAATGGCAGTCCAAAGTCTATCATAATGTTCTTTAGAACGTATTGGTGGATTCATTTGAGCGTAGGTACCTAATTCATCGTAACAATTAGGGGCGTAAAGAGTTAGATGTTGAGGAGTTGTTTCAAAAGTTACATTTTTTTTATGCATTGCTAGAAAATCAACTTCTTCTTTAGTGGTTACATGTAAAACATGAATTTTTTTATTGTAACGTTCGGCAATTTTAACAACTCTTCGAGTTGAGGACATTGCGCACTCAACATTTCTCCACTCTGGATGAGAATGAACATTACCTTTTTTTTTAAACTTTACTCTCATTTTCAATATTTCTTCATCTTCTGAATGAATTGAAACAATCCGATCACTGTTAGAAATAACTTTCTCTATATCTGCTTCTTTATCAACTAATAACTTGCCTGTTGAAGAGCCTGCAAATAACTTTACACCACAGCATCCTTCTATATCTTTAAGTTTGGATAATTGATCTATATTGTCAGGTGTGGCTCCAAAATAAAAAGCATAATTACTGTGCATTCTATTTTTTGCTAATTGAAGTTTTTTATTAAACTCAATTAAATTTGATGTTGGGGGGTTGGTGTTAGGCATTTCAAATAATGATGTCACGCCTCCTAATACTGCCGCTCTACTTCCGCTTTCTAAATCTTCAACATCAGTTGAGCCAGGTTCTCTAAAATGAGTTTGCGTATCTATTATACCAGGAAGAACTACTTTATTTGTTGCATCAAATACCTTTGCACTATTCAGTTCTATTTTTCCAATTTTTTTAATCTTATTATCGGATAAAGCTATATCTACTTTGACTAAATTACCATCAATATAGCATTTTCCGTTTTCAATAATGAGACTATAATTATCAGACATGATTTAATAAATATATTATACAATATAAATTTGCAAATATGGAAAAAGATCAAATTATCGTTTTAGAAAATAGAGGTTTAATATCGATTTCTGGAGAAGATACTGAGGAATTTCTTCAGAACATAATTACTAACGATATTAATAAAGTTTCTGAAACTAACTCAATATTCGCTGCATTATTAAATCCGCAAGGTAAGTATTTATTTGAATTTTTTGTTATAAAAACAAAAAAAGGATATCTTTTAGATTGTGATGGAGCGACAGTAGTTGATTTTATTGAACATTTGTCTAAATATAAGATTAGATCTAAGGTTGATATTAAAAATTTAACCTCTGATTTTGTAGTTGCAGTCATTAATTTAGAAAATTTTAAATCAATACAAAATGAAATAGGCAATAATAATTCAACTTTAATTTATAGAGATAGTCCAATTTTTTTAGATCCTAGACATTATTATTTAGGAGCTAGAATAATATCTCCTTTAGAGAAACTTTATTTAACTATAAAAAAACTTAAATTGAAAGTTATCGAAAGTAAAGTTTACGCTAAAGAATCTTATATAAAAGGTGTTCCAATAGAAGGACTAAAAAATTTACAAAACCAAATATTTGCTCTGGAATTAAATTATGAAAAATTCAATGCAATAGACTTTAAAAAGGGTTGCTATGTTGGGCAAGAGAATACTGCAAGAATGAAACTTAAAAATAAAGTTAGAAGACAACTCTTAGCTATTAAAGCAGATTGTGAATTAAAAGTTGGTGATGAAATTAAATTTAAAGATACCACGATTGGTAAAATATTAATTGATAAGCCCTTTCCTTTTGCTTTGATAAAATTATATGATCCAGAGTTTTCATCTTTTAAAAAAGAAAAGTTAAACGTTAATGGTTGCAGCGTTGAATTAATCTTATGAGTAAAGTTAGTGAAAATTTTAATTGGTCCTGTGCCCAGACTTGGCAGATAAGTGCAAAAAATACACTATGGTGTTTATTAGGTTGTTCAATAGGTGACTTTGGAACAATTTTATATTTTCAATTAACAAAAATTTCATTTCCAGTTCTTGGTATTATGCTGCTGGCAATCATTAATGGGCTAATAACAAGTGTCTTACTTGAAACAATTATATTAGTAAGACAAAAATTTAAATTTTTTAATGCGATTAAAACTGCTCTGGGAATGAGTTTCATTTCAATGATTAGTATGGAGACTGCAATGAATTTAGTAGATTATATTTTAGTGGGTGATGCAAAACTTACATGGTGGGCAATTCCATTTATGCTTTTGGCAGGATTTCTTACTCCTTGGCCATATAATTATTGGAAATTAAAAAAATTTAAAGAAGGCTGCCACTAATTATTATTACTTGTAAAAAATTAATTCTTAATGCAATATGCTTACAATAAAATTTATTTCCTAAAAAAATGAAATCTATACAAATATTCTTTTTTCTTTATTTTATGTTTAACTACAGTCATGCTTATGCCTATATAGATCCTGGCACAGGGGGAATTTTACTTCAGGCTTTGCTTGGTTTAGTTGCAGCCATTGGAGCTTACATTACTTTATATTGGAGGAAATTTAAAAATTTTATAAATAAAATTTTTAGAGTTAAGAAAAAAGATTGAATAAATTAAATTTTGAATATGGTTCTTTTAGAGATCCTGCTGGAAAAATTTTCTATAGTGAAGATGAAGTTTATAGGGAATTGTCTGAAATTGGGATTAAACGATTTTCATTTTTAAAAAAAGATAATTTAATTAAAGGTTTAATCAAAGAAAAATTTTTAATTGCCACAGAAGAATGTGACAAAAAGTGTAATGAAAAATTTAAAATTGAACCAAAAAAATTATTACTAAAACATGAAAAAATAAATTTTATCTCCTACCCTTACGAATGGACTTTTACCCAGTTAAAAGATGCAGCACTATTTCATTTAGATTTACAAATATATCTTTTAAGTAGAAATGCTAAATTAATTGATGCCAGTGCCTATAATATACAATTTAAAAATAATAAACCAATTTTTATAGATGTGCTTTCAATTGATGAATATAGCGAGGGCGAATACTGGTATGCACATAAACAGTTTTGTGAGAATTTTCTTAATCCTTTAGTTTTATCAGCAAAGAAAGGTATTAGTTTCAATAATTGGTTTAGGGGGAATTTAGAAGGTATTTATACTCATCAAATCGCACCCTTATTAAGTATCAAAGATTTTATATCGCCTACGTTATTCTTTCACATCTATCTGCTTAACAAATTTGAAGAGAAATCAAAAATTGATCCAAAAAAAACAAATAATAAAATAAGTTCATTAAAAAAATTTACAAAAAAATCATATCAAAATTTATTAAATCAACTCAGAAATTATATCCAAGGTTTAAATAATAAAAAAACAATTTCTAATTGGGATAAATACTCAGAAAAAAATACATATAACTCCAAAGAGGAAGAAATAAAGTTAAATGTAATAAAAAATTTTATTGATAATAGTAATCCAAAATTTTTAGGTGATCTAGGATGTAATGAGGGAAAATACTCAGAGTACGCATCAAAACAAAAAGAAATTAATGTAGTAGGTGTTGATTTTGATCTAAATGTTTTAGATAGAGCCTATATAAGATCAAAAAAACAAAATTTAAATTTTTTTCCTATTTATGCTGATTTCTCAAATCCAAGTAGTGGCCTTGGATGGAACGAGGTTGAAAGAAAAAGTTTTTTAAAAAGGTCAAAATTTGATGCTGTAATAGCGTTAGCACTAATTCATCATTTAGTAATTGCGAAGAATATTCCTTTAGATCAAGTAATAAAATGGCTTATAGCTCTAGCTCCAACTGGCTTGATCGAGTTTGTTCCTAAAAAAGATCCAACTTCCCAGATAATGCTAAAATTAAAAGGTGATATATTTCCTCAATACACAGAAGAAAATTTTGCAAACACTTTATCAAAATTAGCAAATATAAAAAAAATTTCTTTAGTCACAGATACTGAAAGAAAGATTTATGAATATTCAACAAAATAAGAACTATAAATTAATTTATTTTTTTAAATAAACTTTTCCATAATCTGGATCATCTTCGTAAAAACTTTTAAATTTTAAATCTTTCAAATATTTTATATCCTTGTTTCCATCGCAAATTAAAGCAAAACGTAAAACATTTACTATTGAGCTGGGGCTAGGTATATTTTTACACTGAGAGGGAATTTTATAAGAAAAAAAAGGTTTAAATCTTGCTTCTTTTGGATCTAAGTTAACTTTATCCATAATGCTTTTGTTAAATGACCAACCGTGGTCTCCCATAACAAAGAACATGTTATTTGTATTATTTTCTTCAATTTTTCTTGTAAAATTATTTATTATTTCAAATAGACAGTTGTATGCATATGAATAATATTTAATCTCTTCATCGATTGATGCATCTTTTATTTCATCTTTAATTTTACAATTTTGATCAAAAATAAAAGGTGGATGAGGGCTTAAAGCATGTATTAAAAAAATATTACCATTTTGATTTGCATTATTTAATTTTAAATTGGAATTCATCAAAAAATTTAAAGCTCCTGTTTGATGTTTTTGAGGTGAGTAAAAATTTAGAAAATAAATAAAAATACTGTCATTGTAAAATAATTTTAATCTAGAAATTTTTTTATAGACCGGATCTTCACTTAAGCAATTAATATATCTATTTTCATGACAAAAAAACCACTCATTTCCAAGCCAGAAAAACTGCTTTTTTGTTTTTTTTAATACTTTAAAAAAAGAGTTTTCTTTTTTTTCATTAAGAATAAAAAAAGGAAAAAATTTTTTTCTATTGTGATATCTTTTACTATCTTCAGTAACTGGATAAGAAGATTGTAGTAAAGAGGCTATACTTAAATATGAAACATCATAATTTGAAAAGAAATCTTTTTTATATATATAATTATTTTTTTTGAGGGAATTTGTTATTGCATTTTTATTTTCTATTATTTCTAGTTTCTTTGCAAGTTCAAGATTTATCATTCCATCAAGAATAATTAAAAAAATATTTGTTTGATTAGAATTTTCTTCAACATTATCAAAATCTGATGTAGTTAAACTGTTTTTTTCACCATTAAATTGAAAATTGAAAACATTTAAAAAAAACACAAATAAAATAGCAGAAGTATAGATTAATAAAAATCTAGTTAAAAACTTGATATATTTTTTATTAAAACGAATTAATAAAAAATAAATAATTCCATAGATTAATAAGGTAAAAATTTCATCGAATAAAGAATTAAAATTTTCAAAAATATAAAAAATATTTTTTATATTTTTAAAGTAAAAGAATAAATAAATCGTAAAAGAATTAATTAAAAAAAAAATTTCTATTCTCAAGAATTTTTGAGCAAATAATTTGTGAAATATAAAACTTACTAAAACTATCAAAATTAAAACTGCTAATTGTGATACAATAATCAAAGATATATCTGCTGCTGAAATTTGAGGTAAATTTGTATTACTTAAAAAGGTAGCAACTGGAACTAAAAGAAGAAGTATCCCAGCTAGTATCACAATTTTTTTATTAACAAGCATTAATTGTATGTATACGTAAAATTGTTATAAAATAAAACTACTAAGCGCTGATTTCTTTGCTTTTTGTGCGGTTGGAGAGACTCTATCTCTAAAGGGCGCAATTAAAGCTTAATCTAAATTTGATTCAACGAATTCCCAGTTAATTAATTTTTCAAAAAAATTTTCTAGATACTCTGGTCTTCTATTTTTATAATCTACATAATATGAGTGCTCCCATAAATCACACCCCAATATTGGTTTCATATTATGAACTAAAGTATTTTCAGCATTTGGAGTTTTATCAACTACTAATTTTCCATTATCAATTGACAGCCAGCTCCAACCAGATCCAAATTGAGTAATGCCAGCTTGAATAAATTTTTTTTTAAAATCCTCTACACTTCCAAAATCACTTACTATCCTTTTTTCTAATTTTGAAGGCATTGCGCCTCTCCCATTAGGTTTCATACATTTCCAAAATAGTAAATGGTTCCAATGCTGACTTGCATTGTTAAAAACTCCTATTTTAGCTTTATCTTTTGAAGAATTAATTATTATTTCTTCTAAAGTCATTTTCGACATATCAGTGTCTTTAATAAAATTATTAAGATTTGTTATATAAGTTTGATGATGTTTTCCATGATGTAGATCCAATGTTTCTTCGGACATTATTGGTGCGAGAGCACTTTTTGTATAGTCTAATTTTGGCAATTCAAAAATCATCATTTGATTATATAAAAAAAAATTAAGCTAAAACATGCTTATTCTGACGCAACCACTTATAATAATCAATTCTCAACGTTTTGGTGCGGTCGGAGAGACTCGAACTCTCACGGGAAAACCCACACGCCCCTCAAGCGTGCCTGTCTACCAATTTCAGCACGACCGCATTTATGCGACAATAAGTGAATGACAATTTAAGTTCAAGTTGATAGATTGTACTTAATATGTCTGCGCAAGAGCAATTTAATATAAGCACTTTAAAGATTTATAAAAAAATCTCTAAACATGTTCCAGAGATAGAATGGAAGGTGCATGCTCCATTAATAGAAAAAATTAACAAATTAAAAAAAGAGAAAAATGCTGTAATTTTAGCTCATAACTATCAAACACCAGAAATTTATCATGGTGTTGCTGATATTGCTGCAGACTCATTGGCACTTGCTGTTGAAGCCGCTAAAACTTCAGCTGATATTATTGTTCTATGTGGAGTTCACTTTATGGCAGAAACAGCAAAATTAATGAGTCCAGAAAAAAAGGTTTTAATTCCAGATATGGATGCAGGTTGTTCGCTTGCTGCATCACTAACGGGAGAAGATGTAAGATTATTAAAAAAAAAATATCCAGGCGTTCCTGTAGTTTCGTATGTAAACACTTCGGCTGATGTTAAAGCTGAAACAGATATATGTTGTACGTCTGCCAATGCGGTTAAAGTAGTAGAGTCTCTAAAAACTGACCAAGTTATATTCTTGCCAGACCAACACTTAGCAAATTATGTAGCCAAACAAACAAAAGTTAAAATTATTTCATGGAAAGGTTCTTGCATTGTGCATGAACAATTTTCATCAAAAGAAATTCAAGATATTAGAGATGCAAACCCAGGCATTAAAGTTATAGGTCATCCTGAGTGTCCTAGTGATGTTTTAGATGCTTGTGATTTTGCTGGTTCAACTGGTGGCATGATTGATTACGTTAAAAAAAACCAACCAAAAAAAGTTATGCTAGTTACTGAGTGTTCAATGAGTGACAATGTTCAAGCGGACAATCCTAATGTTGAATTCATTAAACCCTGTAATCTGTGCCCTTATATGAAAAAGATTACATTAAAGAAGATTCTTAATTGTTTAGAAAATGAATCGAATGAGATTTTTATTGAAGATAAAACTGCAAAGGCTGCAAGACGATCTGTACAAAGAATGGCCGAAATTGGTCGTTAGATCAGTGAAAAAAATAAATCAAATTTATATTAAATCAATTGTTAAAAAAGCTCTAGATGAAGATCTAAAACCTCATGGTGATGTCACTACAAAATTAATAAATTTTAAAAATAAAAAAACAACAGCAAAAATTATTGCAAAACAAAATGGTATTATTGCTGGATTGGATTTCTGCAGAGCTGCTTTCAAACTTGTAGGTAAAGAGACAATTTTTATAAGCAAATTTAAAGATGGTTCTAAAGTTAAAAAAAATAAAGTTATTGCTGAAATAAAAGCTAAAACAAAAACTATTTTAGTTGCAGAGAGAACTGCTTTAAATTTCCTAAACCATGCTTCAGGAATTGCTACTTTGACTAATCAATTTAAACAAAAAATTAATAAAAAAACTAAAATTTGTTGCACAAGAAAAACAACACCAAATTTAAGATTATTAGAAAAATATGCCGTAAAAAAAGGTGGTGGTCACAACCATAGATACAATCTAAGTGATGAAATTTTAATTAAAGATAATCATATAAGTGCTGAGGACAGTTTAAAAAATTTAGTAAAAAAAGCCATTAAGACTAAAAAAATTGTGACAGTAGAAATAGAAAGTCTTAAGCAATTAAATCAAGTATTAGGTCTTAAATTTAAAAGAATTTTATTTGATAATATGAACACAAACCAATTAAAGAAGTGCCTTAAACTTTGTAAAAATAAATATGAAACTGAATACTCAGGTAATGCCGATCTAAAAAATATTAAAAAAATATCTAATACAGGTATTAATAGAATTTCTGTAGGAGCAATTACTCATAGCGCTAAATCTTTTGACGCAAGTTTATTATTTTCTTAACTCTGCTTGTGCAGCAGCTAGTCTTGCAACAGGAACTCTAAATGGAGAGCAAGAAACATAATCTAATCCTGTTCTAGAACAGAAATCTATACTTTTAGGATCACCACCATGTTCACCGCAGATACCTAATTTGAGTTTTTTATTAACTTTTCTTCCTCTAATAGAAGCTAATTCTACAAGTTCCCCTACTCCACTTTGGTCAATGCTTACAAATGGATCGACATCAAATATTTTATTATCAATATAATCGTTTAGAAACTTACCTGAATCATCGCGACTTATTCCTAATGTCGTTTGAGTTAAATCATTAGTTCCAAAACTAAAGAAATCTGCATATTTAGAAATTGATTTAGCTTGCAACGCTGCTCTTGGAAGCTCAATCATAGTTCCAACCATATAATCCAATTTGATTTTATTTTCTGCCTCAATCTTTTTAGCGGTTCTATTCACTAACTCTCTTAATATTTTTAACTCAGTATCTGTTGAAACAAGAGGTATCATGATCTCAACAAACGCTGATTTTGTTTTTGTTTTTTTAAGTTCGATTAAAGCTTTGAAGATTGCTTCGCATTGCATTTCGTAAATTTCAGGAAAAGAAATACCAAGTCGACATCCTCTATGCCCTAACATAGGGTTTTCTTCATGGAGTTCAGCAATTCTATCTTTTACTTCTTTAGCAGCTAAATTTAGTGATCTAGCAACCTCATCTATATCTTTTTCTGTTTTTGGTAAAAACTCATGTAAAGGTGGATCTAATAGTCTCACAGTTACTGGTAATCCATACATAACATTAAATATTTTTTTAAAATCATCTTTTTGATGTGGTAATAATTTTTCTAAAGCACTATCTCTATCTTCTTTAGATCTTGATAAAATCATTTGCCT
>Ga0209632_10004818_pt1 | contig 11854 bp, 18 predicted proteins | sample COG_10_FD_184754 | JGI IMG/M metagenome (GOLD analysis project Ga0209632, IMG submission 184754) | Pelagic Microbial community sample from North Sea - COGITO 998_met_10 (SPAdes) (version 2) | ecosystem: Environmental > Aquatic > Marine > Neritic zone/Coastal water | place: Helgoland, sampling...
TTTAGCTGAGACAAAACTTATTATAGGAATACAATTATTTTTTTCAGTCAAAATTTTCTTATTTTCATTCAAATACTTAAATAAATATGATCCAATATTACCTAAACCAATAATTGCAATTTTCATTTTTTTCATAAAAAAATTTATTCCCTAATTGTTATATCCGGAAAACCCTTTTCTTTTCCTTGTTTTAATAAATACTTGGATATTTCATCAATACTACAATTTTTTACGATTGTACAAACATCTAATACTTTATCTTTTTTTTTATTAGTATTTCTTTTAACTATTCTTTTAACCTCTTTTTTTTTAATTCTATTTTTTTCTTTAATAACTTTTGTCTTTATATCTTTTTTTTGATTAATTTTTTTGGTTATTTTTTTCTTTTTTTTAATATTTTTTTTTATTTTTTTTATTTCATTATTAGTAAGAATCTTTACATTATCTTTAGTTGAAATTTTTTGTTTTATACTTATTTTTCTATTAATTTTTGAGCTATCATTTAAATTTAATTCTACTAGGTTAATTGTCTTTTTTTTATTTGTATCAATAATCTTAACTTCAATTGTAAGATTTTCTTCAAAATATTGTTCAGCTTCAGCTTTATTTACACAAACATGATTGCCACAAATAACCACTGTTTGTGGTTTGCTACAATTTGATAAAATTAAAAGAATAAAAAATAATAATAAATTTTTCATTTTAAACCAAGTTTTTCAGGAAATTTATACAATAAATTCATGTTTTGAATAGCTTGTCCGGATGCTCCCTTAACTAAATTATCTATAGCTGAAAAAATAACATATTTATTTTTAATTCTAGTTTCACAAATTGATATCTCGCAATTGTTAGTATTCAGTACATTCCCGGAACCCAAGGGCGTGTTTAACTGCAAAATTTTAATAAATTTATCTTTTTTATAAAATTTTATAAGCGCGTTTCTAATAATCTTAGCTGAAATTTTACCCTTAGTATAAAAGTATATAGAAGATAGTATACCTCTAAAAGTGGGTAACAAATGCGGATTAAAAGTAAAATTAATTTTCTTTTTTCCAAACTTCTGAAATTCTTGATCAATCTCACAAGTATGCCTATGGTTTTTTGTACTATAAGCAAACGTAGAAAAATATAAATGTTTATGTTTAAATTTTTTTTTTAAGTTTTTACCTGCGCCAGAAAAACCAGATTTAGAGTCTATAGTTATATTATTTGTATCTATTAAATTTTTCTTAATCAAAGGAATTAAAGGCAACTGTATAGATGTGGGGTAACAACCAGGATTTGAAATTATTCTATATTTATGAATTGTTTTTTTATTAAATTCACTTATCGAATAAATTGAATATTTTATCAAATCTTTAGCTTTATGCTTAAGTTTATAATTTTTAAGATATGTATCATAATTTTTTATTCTAAAATCTGCTGATAGATCGATAAATTTTATTTTTGGATAATTATTAAATTTTTTTTTAATTAACTTTTGAGCCTCACCATTAGGTAGTGATAGAAAAACTAAATCTAATTTTTCCCAATCTATTTTTTTAACTGAAGAAATTTTAGGTAATTTTTTTTTAATTCTTTTGTCGAAAAAGGATAAATCTTTTCCTAAATTTTTAGTGGCACATAAATACAATATGTTTATTTTTGGATGTTTAGAGAGCATGTACACAAGATCTAAACCAGTATAGCCTGTGGCTCCTATAACCGCTATGTTAATCTTATTAACTACTGTCATAGTGTCTTATACCACTGTATTAAAAATAATTAAATTTAAATGATTATCTTTTAGAAAATTGGAAGCTTCTTCTAGCTTTTCTGTGACCGTATTTTTTTCTTTCAACTACTCTTGAATCTCTTGTCGTTAGTTTATCTTTTTTTAAATTTTTCCTTAAATTTTCATCATGTGATATTAAAGCTTTGGATATACCAAGAATAATTGCACCTGCTTGACCCGATAACCCTCCACCTTTAACTGAACATTTAACATCATAATTAGTTGCTACTTCAGAAATTTCTAAAGGTCTTACTACAATTATTTGATGAACAGGTCTCTTGAAGTATTCATTCATTTTTAATCCGTTTACATGAATATTACCAGATCCTTTTTTAACCCAAACTTTTGCAATAGATCTTTTCCTACGGCCTGTAGCGTATTTGCTATCTTTAAAATCTAGTTTAATTTTTTTGGGTTTAGGAGCTGTGTGGTTTGTTTGTTCCATTATTTAACTATATTTCTTTTATTTAAATTTTCAAAATCAATAATTTTTGGTTGTTGAACATCGTGTGGATGCTTATCACCATTATAAATCTTTAATTTGGTAAGCTGTTTTTTTGCTAACGGTCCTCCAGGTAACATTCTTTTAACAGCTAGCTTCAAGATTTCTTCAGTTTTATTTTTTTCGCTAAGATTTTGAGGTGTAGTTTCTTTAATTCCACCTGGGTGTCCTGTATGTCTAAAATATTTTTTTTCAGTGAATTTTTTACCGGTAAATTTAATTTTATCAATATTAGTTACAACAACAAAATCTCCATTATCCATGTGTGGGTTGAATGTTGCTTTATTTTTTCCTCTTAAAACTTTTGAAATATAAGCTGCTAGTCTTCCAACAGCCGCGTTTTCAGCGTTAATTATATACCAGTCTTTTTTAATATCTTTTTTTTTAATAAATGGAGTCATAATACTGGGCGATAAATACAAAGATTAAGTGATAAAGTCAATTTATTTAGCTTTAAAATAATAAAGATTAATTGCGGTAAAAACTAATATCACACTGCTTAATTGATGAGCTGAGGCTAAAAAAATATTTAATCCGCTTATTAAAGTTAAAATACCTAAAAAAATTTGCAATATTAAAAAATAAATAAGGAATTTAAGTGGTTTAAATAAATCGTTTAATTTTTTTTTATATATATAAGTACTTAATACAAAAATATAAATTGCAATTAAATATGCTAAGTTTCTATGATAAAACTGAACTAAGGAATGATTATTAAAGTTTGTAATGTTTTTTATACTGTTTAACTCAACATCGTCCGGAAAGTAAGAGAGTCCCATCATCGGCCAAGTTTGATAAATGCGACCTGCGTCCAGGCCAGATACAAATGCACCGAAAATAATTTGAAAAAAAATAAGTAAAATTAAGAATAAAAAAGGTATATTATCTTTCCTTAAATCGAAGAATTTTTTTGTTTTTTTTTGAGTGATATTTAGAATTAACCAACAAAGTGTTGAGATAACAATAATTGCTACTGTTAAGTGTAATGATAATCTATAATGACTTACGGTAACATCATTAACTAATCCACTTTTTACCATGTACCAACCTATAACTCCTTGAAAAACGATAAGTAAAAGAATTATATGACAGATATTAATATATTTTTTATTAATTTTTCTTGAAAAATAAAAAAATATAAATGGAATTAAAAAAAATAATCCAATCAATCGTGCTAACATTCTATGAAAGTACTCCCAATAAAATATTATTTTAAATTCCTCAATGCTCATATTGAAGTTTAGTAATTTAAACTGAGGTATCTTTTTATAATTGTTAAAATATATTTCCCAAGAATTTTGATTTAAAGGCGGAAAAATACCTTTGAAAAGTTCCCACTCAGTGATCGATAAACCTGAGTTAGTTAATCTTGTTAAACCTCCAACTATTATAATTAAAAAAACTAAACCCAAGCAAAAAATTAACCAATAAAGAAACAGATTATTAATATTTTTATCGTAAGTATTCATATATTATAATATATATTTATTTAATAAATCTTAAATTTTTATATTGTCGCTATGGTAGATAAAAACATAATCAAAATAAGAAAAGAATTAGATAAATTAGATAATTCTTTACTTAATATTATAAAAAAAAGAACTAATCTTGTTGATCTTGTCATTAAAAACAAAAAATTTAAAAAGGATATTATAGATAAAAAAAGAATATCAATAATACTTAAAAATATTTTAATAAAATCTCGAAATAAAAAGATTGATCCACTGATTACAAATAAAATATGGAAATCTATGATAAGAGCTTTTATTGATTACGAGTTTAGAAACTTTAAAAAAAAATAGAAATTATTTACTGTGTGGTGGTAATTTTTTTTCTACAAAAAACTCATGTTTTCTAGTATTAGGATTATATTTTTTCAGTTTTAATTTATTTTTAACTTTTTCACCCTTAGTAGGTTTTTTTGCATAATAAATGAATTTACTATCTGGATTACTTTCGGGAACCATTCTAACTTTTAAATGAGTTTTTTTTGCCATAATTTTTTAATCTTTTTATTTTTTCTAAAATATTTTTACTTTTGTTTTTAAAAATGTTCTTATAATAATCAGCTTTTAAACTATCTGAATTGTAATCGTCAAGTTTATTTATATTTAAATTCAATATTTTTTTCACACCATTAATGGTCATACCTTTGTTTTTAAGTAAAAATTTTATCAATTTAAGGGTTTCCACTTGTTTTAAGGAATAATATCTACGGTTATTAATTTTTTTGGCTTTTATTTGTTTAAATTCTTTTTCCCAATATCTTATTACATGATTGAGTGGCTTTTTATTTGATTCTTTTATTAGATTTAAAATTTTAGATATTTCCGAAATATTATAAAACTTCTTCATTTATCTTTATTTAAAAAGTCAATTATTTTCTCTGAAGCAATAAAGCTCACAGTTTTTCTTTTACTAATAACAAATTCTTCTTTAGTTTTAGGGTTTCTTCCCAACCTTTCCTTTTTGTTAATTAGTTTAAAAGTTCCGATATTTTTGATGATGCATTTATTAGTTTTAATAATATTTACAATACTGCTAAAAAAATCATTAATTATTTTCTTTGAAAAATTATTAGAAAAACCAGTTTTTTTACTTAGGTCAATAATTAAATCCTCTTTAATCATTCAAATCAATTTCTTTATTCACTTTCTAAATGAGTAAGGTTTTTTTTAATCTCAGTCATTAAATTACCTTTAACTATTTTATAACACAGATTTATAGAATAATAAAAACCAAGTGCGTCAGTTCCACCATGACTTTTTACAACCGGGCCGTTTAATCCTAAAAAAATAGCACCATTATATTTTCTTGGATCCAATTTATTCTTAAATTTTTTAAGTGAAAAAAATGAAAAAATTAAGGAGATTTTAACTAAGAAATTTTCTGTAAGTGATTTTTTTAAATTATCTGTGATATATTTTGCTGTTCCTTCAGCTGTTTTTAAAGCTATATTGCCAGTAAAACCATCTGTTACTACTACATTGGAGTCTCCGCTCATTATTGTATTTCCCTCAGAATATCCTTTAAATATAAAATTATTTTCTCTACTTAAATTTTTTAATTTTTTATAAGCATTTTTTAAAGTGTCTGTGCCTTTTATTTCTTCAGACCCAACATTAAGCAATGACACCTGAGGAATTTCATTTGGAAATAAAGATTTATATAGAGCAGAACCTAGTTCAGCAAAGTCGATAAGGTTATTTTCATCGCATTCTATATTAGCTCCAAGATCTAAAACAACATTAAGACCTTCTTTATTAGGCCATAAACCTGCCAAAGCAGGTTTAGAAACTTTATTCATCATTTTTAATATCATGCGAGAAACGACAAGAAGAACACCTGTATTACCTGCAGATAAACTTATATCTGAGTCACCATCTAGTTGAGATTTTATACAATTCCACATACTAGTATTTTTTGAATTTTTTATTGCAGTTAACGGTGTTTCTTCATCTGACACGACAGAGTCCGTGTGAGTTATTTTTATCAATTCAGAAGTAATTTTATATTTTTTTAATGCATTTTTAATCTTATCTTCATCTCCAAATAAATTGAGTAAAAAATCATTTTTTTTTCTTTTATCCTTTAAGAAAAATTTAACGCCTTCAATAGTTTTATCAGGTGAATTGTCACCTCCCATTGCGTCTATAGCAATAGTTATTTTTTTTGTCATTATTGAAAATTATATATCTAAAATCTTCTTACCATTATAATAGCCGGACTTAAGATCCACATGATGTGAAAGTCTATATTCGCCACTTTTTTTATCTTCAACTATATTTATAGAAGATAGTTTGTGATGCGATCTTCTCATTCTTTTTTTTGAAGTTGATGTTTTTCTTTTTGGAACAGCCATAATTAATGTTTAAAATTTATAACTCTCTTTAACATATTATTATGAGATAATTCAAAGCAAAAATTATAAAATTTTACAAAATAATGTGAAAATTCCTGGTATTTGCTAGTTTTATCATCATTAAAAATCTTAAAATATTTTGTTATCAACGGTTTATTGAGTTCAAATACATCTTTCTTATTATTTTTAAGTTTTAATAACATGTCATATAATATTTTATTTAAATCCTTCATTTTTTTATTAACTGATACGTCTCCAAAACCTAGTTCTCTTAAATTGTTTTCTATGCTATGAAATAAATCATCGTAAGCACTTTGGTCGAAACTTATTGCCTTTTTTTTGTATACCATTAAAATAATAGAAAAATGTAAAAACATAAGATATATTCTTGTTTCAAAACTATCTTCTAGTTTAATATCTTTATAAAAATAGACATTTCTAGATAAATTCAATAATGTATTATACAAATTCACATTATGTTTTTTAAATTTAAAAATCATTATAAATATATATTAATCACTTTTTTTATTATTTTAAATGCTTGTCAATTACAAGTGTCAACTAAAAATCATGGCATTTTATTTTTGGAAAATAGAGCCAAAAAAATACAAATAAATGCTAATAATAAAAATGATGTAATTAAAATAATTGGACAACCGCATACAAAATCCATATCTGATGAAGATAACTGGATATATATTGAAAGAGTTATGTCAAAAGGTTCTTACCACAAATTAGGTAAAAATGTGTTGAAGACAAATAATATTTTAATATTAACATTTAATAAATATGGTATTTTGGTAGATAAGAATTTATTAAATAAAGATGATATTAACAAAATGCGTTTTACGAAAAAAATTACCGAAAACAATTTATCAAAAAAGAGTTTTGTCCAATCGTTTCTTGCTAGTGTAAAGGCTAAAATGTATCAAAATAGAAAATAAGTTTTAGTGTGCTAAAACTGCAATCAATAATAAAGCAACAATATTTGTTATCTTAATCATTGGGTTTACAGCCGGTCCAGCTGTATCTTTATATGGATCACCTACTGTGTCACCTGTCACAGCAGACTTGTGAGCTTCAGAACCTTTGCCTCCATAATTACCGTCTTCTATAAATTTCTTTGCATTATCCCAAGCACCGCCGCCAGCAGTCATTGATATAGCTACAAATAATCCTGTAATAATTACACCTAAAAGCATGGCACCTAAAGACGATAAGGCAGCTTCCATGCCGCCAATTTGTAGAATTATAAAATAGAGAAGCACGGGAGATAACACTGGTAATAATGATGGTATTATCATTTCTTTAATAGCTGCCTTAGTCAATAAATCTACTAATTTTCCATAATCAGGTTTTCTTTTACCTTTCATGATGCCAGGAATTTTTTTAAATTGTCTTCTAACTTCTATTACAACAGCACCACCAGCTCTACCAACTGCTTGCATTCCCATAGATCCAAATAGGTAAGGTAACATTCCGCCAATTAACAATCCTGCAACAACAAACGGATTTGATAAATCAAAAGTTACATTAACACCTTCTAAAGCAGATCCTTTTACAGTTGAAAAATATTTAATATCTTCAGTATAAGCAGCAAATAAAACAAGCGCACCCAAACCAGCAGAACCTATTGCATATCCTTTGGTTACAGCTTTTGTTGTATTACCAACTGCGTCCAATGCATCAGTTGTTTTTCTAACACTTTTAGGCAATTTGGCCATTTCTGCTATACCACCTGCGTTATCAGTTACAGGTCCATATGCATCAAGAGCGACAACCATTCCAGTTAAAGCTAACATCGCTGTTACAGATATTGCTATACCATATAATCCAGCAAGCTCATTAGTGTATAAAATTCCAGCGACAATAATTAAAGCCGGTATTGCGGTTGCTTCCATGGAAACCGCTAATCCTTGAATAACATTTGTTCCATGACCTGTAGTTGAAGACTTAGCTACTGATCTTACAGGTCTATAATTTGTACCTGTATAATATTCAGTAATCCAAATTAAAAGTCCAGTAATTACAAAACCAACTACACCACAAATATATAAATCCATTCCGGAAAATACTTTGACTTTATTATTATATGTTTCACCTAATCCAACAATAGAGTCTGTTACCGGGTATAAAATTAAAAGAGAAGTTAAAGCAGTTACAATGAAGCCTTTATATAAAGCATGCATGATATTTTTACTTTTTCCTAATTTAACAAACCAAGTACCAATTATAGAAGTAAGAATACAAGCGCCACCTATAGCTAATGGATAAATCATTAAGTTATAATTTTCAGGAAAAAATATTGATGATAAAACCATTGTAGCGACAATAGTAACTGCATAAGTTTCAAATAAATCTGCAGCCATTCCAGCACAATCTCCTACATTATCCCCAACATTGTCAGCTATAACAGCTGGATTTCTTGGATCATCTTCTGGTATACCGGCTTCAACTTTGCCTACTAAATCTGCACCTACGTCTGCACCTTTAGTAAAAATTCCACCGCCTAATCTTGCGAAAATAGAAATTAAAGATGCGCCAAATCCAAGTGCTACTAAAGCATTAATGATTTCTCTGTTCTCAACATTAAGTGAAATTAAAATTATATAATAAATAGTAATAGATAATAATGCTAAACCAGCAACCAATAAACCTGTTATAGCTCCTGATTTAAAAGCGATAGTTAAACCTGCTTGTAAACTTTTTCTTGAAGCTTCAGCGGTTCTAACGTTAGCTTTAACAGAAATTAACATTCCTACATAACCAGCTACTCCAGATAAAAACGCTCCAATAAAATAACCCAAACCAACTAAGTAGCTAAAAAAATATGTCACAATTGCTAAAACAATAATTCCTACAATTGCAATGGTTTTATATTGTCTGTTTAAATAAGCCTTAGCACCAATTTGAATAGCTTCTGCAATTTCTTGCATACGAGTGTTCCCTGGACTAGCGTTAAGAATTTGACCTGATAATAAATAACTATAAGCAACAGCCAATATTCCTGTGAAAGAAATTAAGTAAAGTAATTCTAAAAAATTTGTCATGATGTATTGCGCATAAATGCCAAATATAAATTAAAAACGCAAGCTAAACTTAGAGAAAATCACATAAATTTAATATTATTTTCTTAATAGTTTCGCTATTTTGTCTAAGACAGCATTTAAATATCCAATTTGAATTTTCTCTAAAAAATACTCAGAAGCCACTAAATACTCACTAATTATAACTTTTGTAGGGGTTTTATGTTTGAACATTAGCTCAAAAATACTAGCAAAAAGTATTATTTTTAACAATTTATCTGTTTTGGCTAGATCAATATCTTCAGATAAATGAATAGATATAGTCTCTTCAATTAATTCTGTTCTTTCTAAAGTTCCTGAAACGATATCTTTAATAAATTTCTTATATTGATTTTTAGGATAATCAATTTCGACACCCGGGTTCATTAAGGAATTATAGATTTTTTGTATAACTTTAATTCTTGGGGAATTATTTTTATATTTTTTTTGGAGCATTGTTCAAAATTGATTTAACAGCTTTTGCAGCCTCAATACCTTTGTTTGGTTTTTTTGAATTATTTTTTTTACTTCTTGCTACCGCTTGAGATATATTTAACGCAGTTATTATTCCATTTCCAATTGGTTTACTATAATTGATAGATAGATTTAAAAGAGCATTAAAAGTTGATGAACAAATTAAATCAAAATGCGGGGTTTGTCCCTTGATAACACAACCCAAAGCGATAAAACCGTCAAATTTTTTAATATTTTTTTTAATAGAAACAGGGATTTCAAATATGCCTGGTACATTAATTATACTTAACGAATAATTTGATGAAGATAATTCATTTTTTGCATTAATTACTAAACTATTTGATATTTTTTTATAATAATTAGAATTTATAATAAGTATCTTTTTCATTTTATAATTACTTGTTTTTTAATTTTTAAACCAAACCCTTCTAATCCGATAATTTTTTTTCTTTTTCTTGAAATTAGTATCATGTTCTTAACTTTTAAATCCTTAATTATCTGAGCTCCAATACCATAGTATCGAAGAGTATTAATATTTTTATCAGCTATTTTATTAGTGTTATTAATAATTAGTAGCAAAAAGTTTTTATATTTAGATAATAGTTTAAGAGATTTTTTAATCTCTGTAACATTCAAAATATTTCTACTTTTCAACTTAGTTGAAATTACTCTTACTGTTATTGATTTATTGGGATTTAATGTACCTTTTGTAATAGCAAAATTAGTATTATTTCCTAATTTATTTTTATAAGTAAAAATTTGTATTTTTCCTAAAAAGGAATGTTGATTTGTTTTAGATGAAATTCTAGTAACTAGTTTTTCATATTTAAGTCTATATGAAATAATATCTTCAATTGAGGCTAATTTTATTTTATGTTTTTTTGAAAATTTAAATAAATCATCAAGCCTTGCCATACGGCCGTCTTCATTCATTACTTCACAAATTACTGAGCTAGGATTTAGTCTTGATAATTTTGAAATATCTACAGAAGCTTCTGTGTGTCCTGCCCTTTCTAAAACTCCGCCTTGTCTAGCAACTAATGGAAATACGTGCCCAGGAGATACGATATCTTTATTTTTGCTCTTAAGGTTAATAGCTGTCTTGATAGTTTTAGCTCTATCATGAGCAGAGATACCGGTAGAAATTCCTATTTTAGCTTCAATAGATATTGTAAATGCGGTTTGCATTCTAGATTTATTATTAGGTGACATTAAAGGTAACTTTAAATTATCAATTTGTTTTTTTGTTAAAGCTAAACAAATTAAACCTCTGCCATGTTTAGCCATAAAATTAATAATTTTTGAATTACATTTCGATCCTGGTATAACTAAATCTCCTTCGTTTTCTCTGTTCTTGTCATCAACTAAGATAAACATTTTACCTTTTTTGGCATCTTGAATAATTGAAGAAATTTTAGAAAATTTATTATAATTTGGCATATTAGTAAGAATATTTATATATATATTTACTAAAAATATCTAACTCCACATTTACAAGGTCATTGATTTTAAGAATTTTAAGATTTGTCATTTTTAAAGTATGAGGAATAACATTAATTTCAAAATTATTATTAAATACTTTACCAATTGTAAGTGAAACGCCATTTATAGATATCGAAGCTTTTTCTACTAAAAATTTTCTATATTTTTTTTCATTAATTTTAAATTTGATTATCCATGACTTATCAAGAAATATTATTTTCTTAATCGAGGCAACAGTGTCAACGTGCCCTTGAGTAAAATGGCCTGAAATTTTTTTTCCATAAGTTAATGATTTTTCTAAATTAATAATTTGGTTCTTTTTTAATGTTTTAAAATTGGATCTTCTAAGAGTCTCCTTGGATATATAAAACTTTATTACTTTATTTTTTGTTTCAACAAGAGTTAAACATACGCCGTTACAAGAGACTGACTCGCCTATTTCTCTCTTCGAAAACTTTAATTTTGTCTCAATATAAATAAGAATACTATTGATATTCTTTTTTATAGATACAACTCTTCCTGTGTTAAAAATTATCCCATTAAACATATTTAAAATTCTATTTTATAAAGACTATCATCATTAAGCTCTACATTAATTTTTTTTTTTAACTTAAATTTTTTAAGATATTCAAATGAATTATTATTATAACCACTTTTTTTTAATCTTTTGTTGTTTTGAAAAACATAAAGATTAT
>Ga0209632_10004823_pt1 | contig 11846 bp, 12 predicted proteins | sample COG_10_FD_184754 | JGI IMG/M metagenome (GOLD analysis project Ga0209632, IMG submission 184754) | Pelagic Microbial community sample from North Sea - COGITO 998_met_10 (SPAdes) (version 2) | ecosystem: Environmental > Aquatic > Marine > Neritic zone/Coastal water | place: Helgoland, sampling...
CGCTATTAAGGACTAACGTCGTCGCTGCGGCTTCTGCCTAAAACCCTTACGACCCGCCATGCCCTGCTGAGCGCGATACTGTGCCGGCGGCTTCTCTAATTGGAGGCCGAACCAGCCCATACCGAAGCGCTTCATATTAAGCTTCTTGCCGTTTCGCAGGCGCTCAAGATTTTCCTTCGTCGACTCATTTCCAGAGTCGACCTTGTCCGCGGCGATCAGCTTGTTAATCGCGCCGTCCTTGTCGCCGTCCTTCATCAACATCCAGGCGTACACGTGGTACGGCATGATTTGTTTCTTGTTCGCCCGGATTGCGATGTCGACCGCTTCAAGAGCCTGCTCTTTGCGGCCGCGGCGATACTCCATCGCGGCGTGTGCGAGTTTCGCTTCCGTCGCGCGCATCCCGGCCTTCGGCAAATGCTCTTCGGCCCGATTGTCATCGCCGCTCGCGTAGGCCAAGAGTCCAATTTGCGCGTGAATCTGGCCCTTCAAGAGAATCTGCCAACGAGAAAGCGGCATCAGGTCTTCCAGCGCCTGAATCGCGAGCGCCGTCTGACCCCCCTGAATCTGCTTCTGCACCGCAACAAAGTTGGGCTCGATTCGCCGCGCCATCAACCGAGAGATCAGCACAAAGCTGAGCAGCGACACCACGACAAAGAGCAAGATCCCCATCTGCCACGTCTTCCACAGCTCGAGCAGGCTCCAGACCGCGCCGCTGGTAGCGCCGATCAGAATTGAAATAAGAATCGTATACATGGTCTGGTGTCGTCCCTCAGAAACCGCCCATCCGGCCGGGCGCGGATCTTAGCAGGACGTGACGCCAACGGCCGACGCTTTGGTCGCCCTTCCCCACTTGGCGCCTAAACGGAGAAAGCCGCCCTTCGCAAAGGCGAAGAGCGGCTTTCATGATGTGCGGCGCCTATATAGACGCGACCCGGGTCCGAACTAAAACTTGTAGCCGAGGCCGACAGTGGTATTCGTTCGCGTGCGGAACGTCCGGTCGGGAACCTCGTTCGTGTACTCGACCATCGCGCTCAACCGAAAGGACCAAGCGGCCGTCAAAGGAATGCCCACGATCCCTTCGGTCCTCAGGATATAGGCACTGATCGAGTTGAGCGGCATCGCCGCGCTGCCGGTATGCGTCCACTCAACCTTCTCGTCAAAGAGCAGTTTCTTGTACTCGAATCCGATCACCGCATCCGCGAATTGATCCACGTCGGTGTCCTTACCCGCCGCACCACTGTTGCCGTCGTAAATTTCGTGGCGATACCCGATTCCAGCGGACACGTCGAAGTGGCTCTTCGCTGCGTCGTCACCGACCCACACACGGTAGCCAGGCCCCACATCAAATCGGAATCGAAGCCGTCGATCCTGCGTGCTGTCGCGCGAAACTTCGGTCAACACAGCGCTAAATAACCGCTCGGAGAAGCGGTGCTTCCACTCACCAAATAGGGCCTGATAATCCTGATTCGTCTCTTCGTCCTCGCCCTTCTGCTTGGCAGTGCCGTAGGTTGCCGTAAGCCGCGCCGTCGCTTCATCTTTTTCCCACGTGCGGGTCGCCTTGGCATCCGCTGTTCCCGAAAAGGAACTGGTCGTGCCCGTCTGATTCGAAATCGAAGCGCTGGCCTCACCGGTCCAGACCTTCTGGTCGTCTTCTGCCAACGCGGGTATCGCCGCGATTACGAATGCCACCACTACTAGTACGCGAAACATTTCTATCATCCTTGGAGTCAATTCCGTCTTCGGCCCCCATGCCGACCCAAACGGATTTCTCATCTAGAAACGCCGCCCTCGAAAGCGCGGCGCTCGTTTATTGGCGAATTCCCCGACCTTCGGAAAAGTCACTCATTTCCGGTGCTCGCGGCGGTTAGCTCGAAGGCATTTCAACAATGTGCACATCCGACTGCGGGTACGGAATATTGCAGCCGCCCGCTTCGAGTTCTTCTTTCAGCTTCCGCGTGAGATCCCAGCGAAGTGCCCAGTAGTCGCTCGCGTTACACCAGGGGCGCACTACGAGATTGACCGAGGAATCGCCGAGCTCAGCGACCGCGATGACCGGGGCCGGATCGGTGAACGTGCGGCTGTCGCCGGTCACGACGCGCTCGATGATCTGGATGGCCTGGCCGATATCGTCTCCATAACCGATGCCCATGACGAGATCGATGCGGCGGGTGTCGTTGTAGGAGTAGTTCTTCACTACGTCGCCGTAGACGGCGCCATTAGGGATCACAATGAGGACGTTATCTCCCGTATGCATGATCGTGTTGAAGATCGTGATCTCCTTCACCGTGCCGGCTTGTCCGGCAACTTCGACGAAATCGCCGACGCGGATCGGTCGAAAGATCAGCAACATAACGCCAGCGGCAAAGTTCGACAGCGTGCCTTGCAGGGCGAGGCCGACCGCCAGACCGGCAGAAGCAAAGATGGCGATCAGCGAGGTCGTCTCTATTCCAAAGAGGTTGAGTACTGCGACCAGGACGATGCCCAGAATTAAGTAGTAGATCATGCTCGCAAAGAACGGGACCAAGGAGACATCAGTGCCCGCTTTCGTCAGAACCTTTGTCAATCGACTGCGCGACCAGCCGGCGATGATCCGCCCAACAATAAAGAGCACGATTGCACCGATCGCGCTCATTCCATATTCAATGACAAGCCCACCGGCGGTCTCAACCGCAACCGTCAGGCCTTCGCTCACTTCGTTCGGATCCATATACTGGCTTGCCTCCTGGATACTCATAGATAGGACGCAGCGATGCGGCCTCTCGGGCTAAAATACATGCCGGTACGCTAACGGCCGCAAAACCAAAAAAACAAAATCTAATGGGCGGGCCAGTTCGTTCATATTCGCGAAACCAACTGAACCATGAGAAAAACACTGGTGCATTAGGCCCACGCCTGCCAGTCCAGGTCAAAACAGATCAGAAAGTTCAGCTCACAATCGGCACACAGAACCGCGGCGCCACCAGAGGCACTTCGTCGAGCGAAAGATTCAATTTGAGCAGTTCTAGAACGCGAAAGGGATCGAAGGCCACGTCTTCTAGCTCCGGTCGGCCCCCTGTCTGCTCCTCAACAATCCGGACGAGATGGGACTCAACGACACGAGGGACAACGAAATAGCCGGCCCCCACGTAGTGGATAAAGAGCACGCCCAGCACATTCAGAACGATCGCTCTGCGCGACGCGACCCGCCGGAATCACAGCCTCGCACGGTATCAGGAGGAGGCAAATCCTTCGCGGACATTTCGGATCTTCCGGGGAACGGGGGGAGCGGGGCGATTGCGATCCGGGGCGCCAGAAAGGTGGAATGCGGGTAAATACGCGGCCGCGTTCGAGCCAAAGGGTGCACAAGTTAATAGTCTCCCGGGAGACCCCGCACACTTGCTATTCTCCAGCGGGCGGCGCCGACAAATGTGAAGCGCTGCGGGTTGGGCTCAGATGTACGAAGGTCCTCTCTCCATTGCGATTCCACGTCTCTCGGAGACGAACCCCAATAAGATAGGTAGGGCATGAGCAACGAAATCGCGGACCAGAGCGACCCGACGTCGACCTCTACTTTCGCGACCGCCGAACATTTCGCCTTCGTCGCTGCGCGATCGCCTCAAGCACAGGAGGCGCTTGAGACGCTCGAAGGCCTCTATCCCTCAAAATCACCCGCAGATGCAGATGTCATTATTGCCTTGGGGGGTGACGGATTCATGTTGCAGACGATTCACAAATTCATGGCTGGCGGGAAACCGATCTACGGCATGAATCGCGGGTCCGTCGGATTTATGATGAACCCATTCTCGACGGACAATTTATTCGACCGAATTCGCCGTGCAGAGTCCGCACGACTGCATCCGCTTCGCATGGCGGCCCATCTCGAAAGTGGCCCGCGGGTCGAGCTGCATGCGATGAACGAGGTTTCGATCTTCCGGCAGACCCGTCAGGCGGCGAAGCTCCGGATCCACGTCGACGGCATCGTCCGCCTCGAAGAGATGATCTGCGACGGCGCCCTGGTCGCGACCCCAGCCGGCAGCACTGCCTATAACCTGTCCGCCCACGGCCCGATCCTGCCTCTCGATGCTGGCGTGCTCGCCCTCACCCCTATCAGCGTATTCCGACCCAGGCGCTGGCGAGGGGCACTCATCCCCCGCTCCTCCACGGTGCGCATCGAAGTCCTCGAATCCGAAAAGAGACCCGTGTCCGCCGTGGCGGATTCAACCGAAGTCCGCGATGTCACGGAAGTCGAAGTAAGCGAAGACAGGGAGATCGCCGTCGAAGTCCTCTTTGAAGCTGGCCAAAGCCTTTCCGAGCGCAACCTCGCCGAACAGTTCAGTCTCTAAAGGCGCGAATCCCAATGCATCAATTCCTGCTTAGCGCCTACCCCTGGGTCAAGGCACTCCATGTCATCGCCGTCATCTCATGGATGGCAGGCCTACTCTATCTCCCACGACTCTTCGTCTATCACTCTGTCGCCGAAGTCGGCGGGGTCCAAAGCGAAACTTTCAAAGTCATGGAGTCAAACCTCTCTCGCTTGATCATGTGGCCAGCCATGATCGCCACACTCATCTTCGGAATGACCATGGTCTCAATTCCGGGAACCCCCGCCTATTTACCGCTCGCGGGTTACTGGATTTGGATGAAGCTTGTATTGGTCGTCGGTCTACTGGCTGCCCACTACTTCCAAGTACGCTGGCGAAACGATTTCGCCGCCGACCGCAACGAACGCCCTCAACGTTTCTATCGCTTCATGAACGAAGTGCCGACGCTCTTAATGTTCGGCATCGTCATCCTCGTCGTCGTAAAACCCTTTTGAGTGCCGCGCTCGCAAATCCCACCTCGGCCTAACAACACACATTCAATGGAATCCCCTCGATGAAAATTTTTGTACTCGGCTCGGGAGCCGGCGGCGGTTTCCCGCAATGGAACTGCAACTGCCCGAACTGCAAAGGCCTGCGTGCAGGCACGATCGACGCAAAAGCGCGAACGCAGTCTTCGCTCGCGATCTCAGACGGCGGCGAGGATTGGCTGCTCGTGAATGCATCGCCAGACCTGCGCGCCCAGCTCGAAATCTGCCCCGCACTCCAGCCCGGGCGTGCCGTCCGGGACACGGCGATCGTCGCGGTGCTCATAGTGGACGCTCAGATCGATCATTCGACGGGACTCATGACGCTTCGCGAACACACGAAGCGGCTCCCGGTCTACTGCACGCCAAGCGTTCACAGCGATCTCACGACCGGTTATCCACTACTCAATGTCCTTGAGCATTTCTGTGGCGTCGATTGGCATCCCGTCGATGCGATCGGTCGCAAAGCCTTCCAGATCCCCGAGCTCACCGGCATCGAAATGCACCCGATCCCACTTCCTGGCGAGGCCCCCCCCTACTCACCTCGCCGGCACCAGCCTGCCGAGGACGACACCATCGGCATAACCTTCATCGACCGCGCGTCGGGCAAGCGCGCGTTCTACGCGCCGGGCCTCGGGGATTGGACGGAGCCCGTACTGCAAGAGGCGGAACTCGCGGATGTCGTGCTGATCGACGGCACGCTCTGGAAGGATAATGAACTGGCGGATCGTGGGGCCGCACAAAAGACAGGCGTCGAGATGGGACATCTCGCTCAGACCGGCGAAGGCGGCATGCTCGATCGGCTCACGCCGCTCACGGCCCGAAAGATCCTGATCCACATCAACAACACCAATCCGATCCTCGACGAGGCCTCGCCGGAGCGCGCGAAGCTCACGGCCGCCGGAATCGAAGTCGCCTTCGATGGCATGGAGATCGACCTAGCATGAGCATCGACAAGTCATCTGTCGGGTCTGGCCCTTCCCATGCCTCATCCGCGTCTTCCTCCACCCCCGCCCAGAGCCGCAAAGACTTCGAGGCTCGACTACGCGGGATGGAGCGCTTCTATCATATTCACCACCCCTTCCATATCGCCATGAACGAAGGTGGCCTCGACGAGGACGCCGTGCGCGGATGGGTAGCAAACCGTTACTACTATCAAATTCAGATCCCGCGCAAAGACGCCGCGATCATGTCGAATTGCCCGGACCGCGATACTCGAAGGCTTTGGGTTAGGCGTATCCTCGATCACGACGGCGGCGAGGGCGACGAAGGCGGCATCGAAGCCTGGCTTCGCCTCGGCGAATCAGTCGGACTCAGCCGCGAAGAAATCATCGACCTTAGGCACGTCGTCCCCGGCGTTCGTTTCGCCGTCGACGCCTACGTTCGCTTCGCGCAAACGGCTCCCTGGCAAGAAGCTGCCGCGTCCTCGCTCACCGAACTCTTCGCACCGACGATTCACAAAAAGCGGCTAGAGAACTGGCCCACGCTCTATCCCTGGATTGATTCAGACGGCTACGACTATTTCCGAAGGCGCCTTGGCGAAGCGCGCCGCGACGTGGAGCACGGTCTCGATCTGACACTGGATGGCTTCGTGACCCGCGAACAACAAGATCGTGCAGTCGAAGTGCTGCAATTCAAACTCGACATTCTATGGACCATGTTGGATGCCATGTGGATGGCGTATGTCGAGAAGCGACCCCCCTTCTCGGGATGCCCCGCATCATGACCCGACGAGATCGTCGCCCCGAAGCATTAGTTCTCGACGAAGATATTCTTCGCGAGGGCGCTGTCTGTGAGTTCGGTGGAGAGCTCGCCGTTGAAGCTTGCGGCGGGGTCGCTGTAACCCCGTGGCGCGACCGCTTCCGCGCGGCAGAAGCTGCGGAACTTACGGTCAAAAGCGACTCGAGCGAACTCGAAGATGCCTCCTTCAGCCAAGTGATTGTCCATCTGCAAAAGAGCCGCGCAGCGACTTTCACGGATCTGGCAGAAGCCTGGCGCATCCTTCAGCCTGGCGGTCAGCTCCTATTCTGCGGAACCAACGCCTTGGGCGTCACGTCCGCTGTGAAGCGCCTCGCTAAAGAACTCGATCAGACCCCGATCATTATCAGCAATCGCGCGCGGGCACGCGTCGTCCGGTTTAAGCGGGGCGATGGCCCGGGCCCTGAGCCCGAAACGACGCCAACCTACGAAGCTTCGATTACCGCGATCGATGGGACCCATCACGAGTGGACCATGGAGACCCGCCCGGGCGTCTTTAGTGCCAAAAAGCTTGATGCAGGAACCGAACTCCTGCTCGCTTGCCTCCCTGGCTACATAGGACATAAGCCGCCGAAGCGAATCGTCGACATTGGATGCGGCACTGGAATCTTCGGCATAGCCGCGGCCATTCTCTACCCCGAGGTGGAGTGCTTACTTGTTGACGGCGACGCTCGCGCGATTGCATGCGCGCGCGCGAACGTTGCGCGACTCGGCCTCAGCGAACGAGTGACCGTCGAATGGTGGGACGCACGAGAGCAACCTTTAGGCGACCGTTTCAACCTAGCCCTCGTGAATCCGCCCTTCCATCAGCAAGGTGCGGATGTCGATCTCGGCCCCGCGCTTGCCCTATTTGCTTCTCTTTGGACATGGCTGGGGCGGAACGGTCGTGGTTTGATCGTCGCCAACCAAACGCTGCCTTGGGAAGGACCGCTCGGAGAAGTGGGGCCCGTGGAGCTGCTCGATTCAACGAAGGGTTACAAGCTCTTGTCGCTCAAGAGAAGCGCTCGGCCTCCAGGATCGAGAGGCCGCAAATCGCCTGACAAAAGATCATCGGGAAGTATGAAGTTTCCCACGCGGTCTCGATGAAGCCCCACGACCTCGCCGCCTAACGCACGAATCATTCGCCGTACTTGATGCGTTCGTCCCTCTCGAAGGACCAACGTAGCCTTCCCCGCCCCCTGAAGTTCAAGCTCTGCCGGGCGGGTTGGGCGCGGATCGTTCCCCAACAAAATTCCTGCCTGACACTGTTCGACCGCATCTACCGCGAGTTCGCCCTTGTATTGAATGCGGTACCGCTTCGGTAGCTTGCGTGTAGGATGAGTTAGTTGGTGAATGAGGTCGCCGTCCGTCGTCAGAATGAGCAGCCCTGAGGTTTCACGATCGAGACGCCCTGCTATTTCCAAATCCCGTCTGGCAAGCGCGCCATCCAACAGATCGAATACAAGAGGCGATTCCCGCTGATCATGGGAGCAGGCCAAGCCAATGGGCTTGTGCATCAAAAAATCGACATGAGCGGCCGGGGACTCGACGGTCTCCTCGCCGAGAGTCACGGTTTCGCTATGAATGCGGCGCGCCGCGTCCCGGCAGACTTCGCCGTCCACGCAGACTTGGCTCTTTCGGATCAGGATCCGCGCCTCCCTGCGAGAGGCAAGCCCGGCACGAGAGAGATATGCGTCAAGCCTTAGCCCACGCGACGACGTCGATTTGGAAGCACTCATGAATCCTACAGTCTATCCGATACGAGCCGCCGCTTCGTGAGCCTTGACTAAATCTGCTGTGATTCGAGCCATGGTTTAAAAGCGCGTGGGGGCCGACTACAATGAGCGCCCGAATTAGGCGCGTGCAGCGCCCTTGCGCCAGTCGGCGTTCGCAAACGGCCTCGCCTTCAAATACGCCCCCTCGGGCACAGGCGAGCCAAACATACCAGGACGATAAAATGGGACGGGAAAGCGAAATCCGCGTATCGAAATTCGGCGGGAGCAGCGTCGCCGACGCTGACCAGATGCGAAAGGTGCGCGCGATCGTCGAAGCGGAGCCTACGCGCCGCTTCGTTGTGCCCTCCGCCCCAGGCAAGCGCACCCCCGACGACATCAAGATTACTGACCTTCTCTATCGAACCTATGACGCCGCGGCAGCCGGAGAATCGATTGCTCCGCTCTTTGACCAGGTCGCCGAGCGCTATCGCAACATAGTGAGTGACCTCGGGCTCGACTTTGATCTAGATGCCTCGCTCGCAGAAGTTCATGACCAGATTCGCGACGGTGCAGGCTCGGACTATGCAGCCAGCCGAGGCGAGTATCTTTCCGGTGTGGTGCTCTCGAAATTGCTAGATCGACCTCTGATCGATCCCGCGACCATGATCCGTTTCGACGAGTTAGGATCCTTCCTACCCGAAGAGACGCAGGCCGCCGTCTCGGAACGACTCGGCCAAGAAGAGTCGGGAATAGTGCCCGGCTTCTACGGCGCACTGCCTGATGGGCGAATCAAAACGTTCTCGCGTGGAGGCAGTGATATCACCGGCGCGATCGTTTCCCGCGGCGTACACGCTTCGGTGTATGAAAATTGGACGGATGTCTCGGGTCTCCTTATGACCGACCCACGAATCCTAAAAGGGCCACGCACGATCACTGAGCTCACCTACCGAGAGTTACGAGAGCTCGCTTATATGGGCGCCACGGTCCTGCATGACGAGGCCATCTTCCCCGTCCGCGAAGCCGGCATCCCGGTCCACATCCGTAACACAAACGATCCCCAAGCTCCCGGAACGCGCATCTCCCGCGGCGGCGAAGATGTCCCACCGGCTGACCGCATCACCGGCATCGCTGGCCGAAAAGACTTCACGATCATCGCGCTCGAAAAGACCTTGATGAATGCCGAGATCGGTTTCGGACGACGGCTGCTAGGCGTGCTCGAAAAGCACGAGATCGCCTGGGAACATATGCCTAGCGGAATCGACACACTCTCGATCGTCATCAAGTCAAATGTTCTTTCGGGACGGCTCGATGCACTGTTGGACGAAATTCGCTCCGAATGCAAACCGGACTCGCTCGAGGTAATCCCAGGAATCGCTTTAATCGCGACAGTGGGCCGCGGAATGAGTCACGTCCCCGGTACGGCAGCCCGCTTGTTTGGTGCGCTGGCGGAGGCCGGGATCAATATCAGAATGATCGATCAGGGATCGAGCGAGCTAAATATCATAGTCGGCGTTGAAAACGACGACTTCAAACGCACGGTCGGAGTGATTTACGATGCATTCGTGGACGGACACAAAGACTGATCGGCAGGGCGACGGAGCAAGTGCTTCACCCGCGCTAAATCGATCGACCGAGTCGACGGATGAGGAGAGCACAAGAGATGGATGAGGCATTAGGCGACGCAGTACCAGGCGTACGTCCGTGGTCTAACGCCCCTCATGTCATCTCGCGCCTGCCTTGGGTGGGCCCGGGTCTATCGATCCTGAACAATCCAACTGAGTTTTTTCAGCGACAACGCGAACGTCTCGGGGACACCTACTATTTCGAATCCTTCGGTTACCGAATGGTCTGCGTCTTCTCGCCGGAAGGCGTGAAGAATCTGTGGGCGCTCCCAGAAAAAGAGGCGAGCAAGGGCGTCGGCGACTTCGCCATGCTTTCGCATAAGGTTCCAGCTGAACTTTTCGCCGGGCGACGCACCTTCCCTCACAGCCTCTTCGGTCGCGAAAACGTAGAGACCTATCTCGAGAATTTAGCCGAGGCTGTCGCCCTCGAACTCGATCTACTTGGGGACTCCGGCGAGTTCGAAGCATTTGACTTCACACGCCGCCTGGCCCACCGAATGGGGCTCGCATCTTGGGGCTCCCCTCTCGCCACACAACCCGGACGCATCGAACGATTGATCGAAGCCTTCGACACCCTCGACAGCTCCGAATCCTTCGTGCATCCACACAAGGGTTTTGCGACCTGGGCCACAGGCAAGCGTAAAGAAAAAGCTGCCCTCCTTCGCATCGAAGAGATCTACGGTGAGATCCTCGCCGAGCGAGACGCGCAGCCCGCCGCAGATCGAAACGAGGGTTTCTTCGAACAGATCTGCCAAGCCTGGGAAGACGAATCGGAAGGCGAACGCGCCCGGGGAATCGCGGGCGACGTGATGCTCGTGCATATGGGATCGCAGTCGAATCTCTTTGCAGCGATGGCATGGACGCTCATTCACTTGCTCGAGCGCCCCGCACTCCTTCGCCAAGTCAGGGACGGAGATGATGACCTGCTCGAGCGATGTACACATGAATCAATTCGTCTGCGCCAGCGCTCGATCGTCCTTCGTCAAATCCTGCGGCCCTGCGTCATCGCCGATGAGAAAGCCGCCTATCAACTCGAGCCCGGGATGTTTCTCGCAACCATGTTGTCCGTCACTAATACGCGCTCGGCAGATGGCCTCGACCAGTTCGATCCCGATCACTATTCCGGTCCGCGTTTCACGCGCAATGGTGAAATTGGCGCTCGCGAACTCGTGACGACTTTCGGGCACGGCGCGCACTATTGCCCCGCAGCGCGATTCTCAACCTCTTCCATCCGGATTGCGGCTCGCGCGTTATTCGACAAATTCGACCTGACACCCAAATTCCACGATCCGCAGCCCCTCCCTCGCCAGATCGGCGGAGTCGCCCGCGCCGATCGCCCGTGTCGCATCGGATATCGGCGTATCACACCGTAATACCCGGCCAACCGATCCGGCGCTTCAGAAGCATCCCAAGCGTCTAAGCCCTAACCGCGTCAGCACCTAGGCGCTCACAGGCCGTTAGACACTTGGGCGCACGGGCGCTCACTTCACCTCGTAGACTTCGTAACGAATTCCATCGGTGACCCAACGTCCCGCCGCGACCGCCATGATTTGATTCAGCCAGTCGTAGCGCCCCGTCGTTGTTTCGAACTCAAAGGTCGTACGAAGGGTGTAGTCGCTGGGATCCACGCCTTCCGGTGAAGGCAGCCGGGTCATCATCTCCTGCGTGATATTCCAACGCCCTTTGTAGATCGCATACAAGAGCGTGCCATCATCGGTTTCGAAACAACATCGCCCGTCTACTCGAAGCGTACCGTCGGGCATGAAGAGGCCCCAGTCCCCGCCGCTTGGCAGGACTCGGCCCCGCAAGCGTTCGCCTTCGAAGGATCCGCCGCCAAGGTCCGCGACGACACGGGTCCCCATAGGCGTTTGGCCGACGGTATTAATCGACCCTATCTGGAAGTGGATATCGAAGAGCGGTTCCAGCGAAATAGGTACGACGGGAATC
>Ga0209632_10004825_pt1 | contig 11845 bp, 1 predicted proteins | sample COG_10_FD_184754 | JGI IMG/M metagenome (GOLD analysis project Ga0209632, IMG submission 184754) | Pelagic Microbial community sample from North Sea - COGITO 998_met_10 (SPAdes) (version 2) | ecosystem: Environmental > Aquatic > Marine > Neritic zone/Coastal water | place: Helgoland, sampling...
CTGGTGCGACTATCTTAACTTCCACATTAAATGTTTCGAATACAGCAACTATGAGTAGTAATGCTATTGTTTCCGGAGATGTATCATTGAATTCTAAATTGAGCGTTGGTGGTGATGTGTCGTTAAACAACGATCTTGATGTTGCAGGGGATGTTAATGTATCTGGTGCGACTATCTTAACTTCCACATTAAATGTTTCGAATACAGCAACTATGAGTAGTAATGCTATTGTTTCCGGAGATGTATCATTGAATTCTAAATTGAGCGTTGGTGGTGATGTGTCGTTAAATAGTAATGTTGATATTCAGGGTAATATGGTAGTATCTGGAAATATTACTGGGAATTATCCAACTGAATCCATTCCTAGTACTGCTATTAATGGTGGGTTACCTGGTGCTGTATATGTATCATTGATTGATAGTAATGGGGATATATCAAATGAATTCTCAGTTACCAAAATACGATTTGATACGGATTCAGGTTTTGCTATAGACAATTTATCAAACAATGCGGTTAAGGTTAAAATGAATTCTACGTTTAAATATTGGAATGTAGAAGGACAAACTTCCTTGGTCGCAGAAGGATTGGATACAATGGATTTTTTCACTGATGGAAATATTCAAATTGTAACCGATGGTAGCGACGCGAATCATATTACATTCAACGCACCCAATATGGTGGATAGCAGTGCTAATCAAGATATAAGCGGTATCAAAACATTTCAACAAATATTTGTGTATGATGACGTATGTATGAATAGTAATTTGAAAATTATTGGTAATGCGGACATTGGTGGCACTCTTGATGTTTCAGGAGATATTACCGGTGTGACTGATCTTAATGTAACCGGTTATAGTTACTTGGATGATGTTGAAATGACGGGTAATCTAGGTATAAAAACTACTGAGGCAGCAGTTTATGATTTAGAAGTACTAGGCACTGCATATGCCACCGATATTAGCGCCGGCACCAGTATCAAAGTCGGTGATACCAGCATTACCAGCACAGGCACTTCTCTGGGGGGAATACCTACCGCACCCACCGCTAATCCTGGAACAAATACTGCACAAATTGCGACTACCAATTTCGTGACAACCGCTGTAGCTAATTTAGTAGATAGTGCTCCCGCAGCATTGGATACATTGAATGAATTGGCTGCTGCTCTGGGAGATGATGCTAACTTCTCTACTACGATTACTACTCGTTTGGGGAATGTAGATGTCTCAGTGAATGCGTTGGAAAGCACTACGGCAACCCACACTTCTGACATTAGTGTATTGGATACTTCGGTGAATGCGTTGGAAAGCACTACGGCAACTCACACTTCCAACATCAGCGTATTGGATACTTCTGTTAATGCATTGGAAACTACTACTGCTACTCACACTTCTAACATTAGTGTTTTGGATACTTCCGTTAATGCGTTGGAAAGCACTACGGCTACCCACACTTCCAACATGAGCGTCTTGGATACTTCAGTGAATGCGTTGGAAAGCACTACGGCTACACAAACTTCCAATATTGGCGTGTTAGATACTTCTGTCAATGCTTTGGAAAGCACTACGGCTACACAAACTTCCAATATTGGCGTGTTAGATACTTCTGTCAATGCTTTGGAAAGCACTACGGCTACACAAACTTCCAACATCAGCGTCTTGGATACTTCTGTGAATGCGTTGGAAAGCACTACAGCAACCCACACTTCCAACATTAGCGTCTTGGATACTTCTGTTAATGCGTTGGAAAGCACTACGGCAACTCACACTTCCAATATAAGTATTTTGGATACTTCTGTTAATGCTTTGGAAAGCACTACGGCAACTCACACTTCCAATATAAGTGTATTGGATACTTCTGTGAATGCGTTGGAAAGCACCACATCAACCCACACTTCCAATATTAGCGTATTGGATACTTCAGTTAATGCGTTGGAAAGCACTACGGCAACTCACACTTCTGACATTAGTGTTTTGGATACTTCTGTGAATGCGTTGGAAAGCACTACGGCAACTCACACTTCTGACATTAGTGTTTTGGATACTTCTGTGAATGCGTTGGAAAGCACTACCGCAAGTCACACTTCCAATATAAGTGTATTGGATACTTCTGTGAATGCATTGGAAAGCACTACGGCAACTCACACTTCTGACATTAGTGTTTTGGACGCCTCTACTAATGCGTTGGAAAGCACTACGGCAACCCACACTTCTGACATTAGTGTATTGGATACTTCTGTGAATGTCTTGGAAAGCACAACAGCAACTCACACTTCCAATATTAGCGTATTGGATACTTCTGTGAATGCGTTGGAAAGCACCACATCAACCAACACTTCCAACATTAGCGTCTTGGATACTTCTATGAATGCGTTGGAAAGCACCACATCAACCAACACTTCCAACATCAGCGTATTGGATACTTCTGTGAATGCGTTGGAAAGCACCACAGCAACCAACACATCTGACATTAGTATTCTAAATGGCACAGTAAGCGACATGAGTTCCAATTTTGTAACACGTTCAAGATCGGCGGTTAGTCATGGAACTGGCGTTTCCATTTTAAACGGCGAAATTTCAATCGGTCAATCCGTTGCCACTAATGCAGATGTGACATTAAATAACCTTATATTATCTGGTAACCTTACTGTTAATGGCAATACTACCACAATAGATACAGCCAACTTGGATGTTTCCGATAGTTTAATTGGACTCAGTAATGGTTTTACGGGTGCACCCGTAAATGATGCAGGTATTCTTATTAATCGCGGTGATGCGTCAAATGCGTTTATGGGATGGGATGAAAGTGCTGACAAATTCACAATGGGAACTACTGCTGATACCAGCACAGATACCGGAAATTTATCTATTACAAAAGGTATATTGGTTGCTGATTTAGAAGGTGATGTTACCGGTAATGCAAATACTGTTACCGATGGTGTTTATACTACCGAAAATCAGACTATTGGGGGTAATAAAACATTTTCTGGTGTTACAACTATGAATACATTGGAAGTGAATAATGATGTTTCATTCAATTCTAAATTAGACGTAGAAGGAATATTATCCACAACATATATCAATGTTGGAAACACAATTATAACAAGTGAAACAACCGCGTTAGCGGGAATTCCTACAGCACCCACAGCAGTTGTTGATACCAGTTCCAATCAAATCGCAACAACCGCATTCGTTCAAGTCGCAATTGGTTCAAATAGTGGTAGTAGTTCTTCTGTTTCCGAACAACCCCCAGTGCTTGTGAGTATTGCAAAAGACTCACAAAGTTCATATGTAGATGTATCATGGGTAAGTTTCGATGAAGTCTATAAAGACGCATTCACTGGACGTAGTTACCCAATTTATTTACAAACATTTGTAGATATCAGTTTTACAAGCATAAATAGTCAAACTTCCAGTGGATGGAAAACAATACGTATTGGTAATGGTAATTACAATACCAGTGGTTCAGAAACGACACCTTTAAATACATTACGTTTTACTGCCGCAAGTGGATTAAATTATAATAATTCTACAGGCTATAGTGTTACATTTTCAGGAAAACCAGGAACAGATAATTTACCTGTATTCACCCAAGACGATACATTTGATTTACGTGTATATGCGGTTAATAATAGTGGCACTGTCCCAGCGTTTATTTATATATATAATGTTGGATTGAAAACAACCGGAGCACCAAGTGCTGTAGCGATTCAAAACACAGATACATATACAGTAACAGCATTTAAAATTGATACAACTTTCAATTTAGATTCAGACGATACAAGTATTACAAGCGGTATTGATATTACGAACTATGATATTTCGTATACATTAATTGATACAAAATCAAATGAACAAATGATACACCAGGGCGTTTTTGATTTGGATAATTATAATAATAAAAATAACCTAACATTCAGTGGTTTGAAACCCGGTTCCAAATACAGACTTCAAATACGAGCGAAAAACGCATTGAATAGTGAATTCGGTCCATATGGAGACGCTTTTACTGGTACAGATTTTACAAATAACGGAACTAATACATACATAAGCACCAGTTCTTTAAACAGTGTGTCTCATAACGGCATGACCATCGCAAATGTTGGCTCAGCTACAATTAATGGTAAAATAGTAGGTAATAATAGTCTTACAACTAGAACATTATTTAGCGCAAACAATACGAATAGTCGAATCACATTTTCAAATACAAGTTCGTTTTATCTTAATTATGGAAGACAAGGGACCAATTTTACAAGCGGTACTTACGTCATTGCTACATTTCAAATATTGAAAAATGGTTCAGTACAATATTCTGACACTATGGATTTTATAAATAATGCAGAAGCGTTAACATCATCTATTGGTGCTGCTAATAATCAAATTACATTTACGTCAGCAAATTCATATACAGATAAAGGAAAAACAACTAATTTTAACAAGGGATTTGTATATAGTTCAAGTTTATCATGCACTGGAAACGCAAATACAAATAGCATATTTAACGCTAACTTTCCTGCGTCAACCGATTATTATCAAGCCAAATATACAATCGCAAGTCAATCATATAATAATAATGCACGAATTGACGAAAATGGAAATACATCCACAACTCGAAATAATGGGAATTTCTGGGTAGATAATTATAGCGGAACACCAAGTATTACATATACAACATCTCCGACAGTAAGTATTCAATCAAATAGATATTTATTTGGCATTCCATCCATTACAAATATTCAACTTACAGCAGCTTACACTATTTCGAGCTTCGCCAGTTATTATATTCCATATGGCACAATTAGTGGCACAAATAATATACATTCAAAATCGAAGGTATCCAGTTCAAAAAACGGATATTCATTTGGAACAGTAACACAAGACGATATTTATACCACATCCAGTTATAGCACAACATTTACTAAGAATGATAGTTCTATTGGAAATGGCACATACAACGCAAATTCCACACAATCATTATTGGTAACCGTCAATTATTTAAATAATTCGGGAACACCTACTGTTACTACACAAAGTTCTACCACAAATTCAAATAACTTGGGTAAAACATTCAAGGATACAACCACACTTTATTCCGGAAGCAATTTGCGATTCTTCAATGGTAGTGATACAATTAGTGGAACTAATATTGATACTGACAATACTACATTTGCTTCAACATACAGCACTCATATTAGTAGTGCACTATTATTTTTCAATGGTAGATTTGTAGCAGGTGGATACAGTAACTCGTATAATAGCAATACATTAAGTCCATTTAGTAATTGGAGCAGTGGATATGCCGTATCTGGACCGGATTATAGTAGTTATTCAAATACTGGTAGCAATGGGTTCAAATGGATTGCTATACAAGTATCCAGAAGCGGTAACAATGTGGATTTAAGTTATTTTAATATAGGAACAGGGACCGGTACAGCAACACGACACGATAATCATTTATCAACATTCGGTACAAAATATAAAGCATATATTTATCAAGATGGTTATTTTGGAAGCCTAAGTTCAGCTTCTAATTCGGGTGCCACCTCATGGTTCGGTACTGGACCTACAACTATTAGTGGTGCTGATAGTGCTAATGGTGCTTTACAAGCAGATGGATTTAACGCACTTGTAAATTCGAACGGAGGGATAACACTCTATTTAATTGTTGGTATAGATCAAGATTCCAGTCACTATTTTACTTTCTAATCTTAATTTGTTTATTTATATTAATAATCATGTATTAATATATATATACATCAATGAGTAACGATGGGTTATCCACAAATGAAAAGGTTAATTTGCTATTCAAGAATTTTATGAACTTTACATCCACATTGGATTCAAAACAGTTTTATGAAGAAACCGCATTAGCAAATAATACAAATATATTTAGTGATAATATATTATCATCATTGCCACCATCCAGTCCTTCTTACAATAGCGTCACTGATGTAACTACAATATCCAGTCTATTAGAAACTGGAATTTCTGATATTTCCATCAACGCTACATGGTATACTGATAAAACACAAGACAATTCAAACAATACTGTTGGTTCATTTCAAAAAGACGCGAGTAATGTCATTCTCCGTATGGAAAAAATTAAGTTGGATTATGTCAATAATGGTGGTGCTGCGTTTGTTTGTATAGATAACAACGGAACCAATATATTACAGAATATTATTCCTTCAAATTATGCTTCCAGTGGATATAGTATTTCGTTGGAATATGAAAAAACAGACGGTACATTGAAACCGATTGGTTGGCTTGCAACCCGTTCGCAATTAGCAGGTAACGCGTTTGTAGGTAGTAGTGTTAATTTTGGCGGTGCGCTATTTGACGCCAAGAATGGTATTATTACATTTTATGATGTTAATGGCACACCATCGGATGTTTTTTCAGGGGAAAATTTTTATTTTAGTGCTACAAAATATATTGGACCCAAAGGCGCTGCTGGGTCAAGTTCAAGTGTTGTATTAGATGCGAGCACTGGTATTATAATTAGTAATAACGAAATTAGTTTAGACCCAGATACGGCGCGATTAACCAGTTTAGATTCATCATTAAACGCATTGGAAAGCACTACGGCAACTCACACTTCCAATATAAGTGTATTGGATACTTCTGTGAATGCGTTGGAAAGCACCACATCAACCCACACTTCCAACATTAGCGTATTGGATACTTCGGTGAATGCGTTGGAAACTACTACTGCTACTCACACTTCCAATATCAGCGTATTGGATACTTCTGTGAATGCGTTGGAAAGCACCACATCAACTCACACTTCCAATATAAGTGTATTGGATACTTCTGTGAATGCGTTGGAAAGCACTACGGCTACTCACACTTCCAATATAAGTGTATTGGATACTTCTGTGAATGCGTTGGAAAGCACTACGGCTACTCACACTTCCAATATTAGCGTATTGGATACTTCTGTGAATGCGTTGGAAAGTTCAATCGATCAATCGGTTGCTACTAATGCAAATCCTACTTTCAATAACCTTACATTATCAAGTACCCTCAATGTCTCTGCCGATGTGTCATTTGGTACAAACCTTACTGTTGACAAAGCATACATTGGTAGTGGAGATGGAAGTGAAGCTATATTTTCTTATTCTAATCTCAACTCAAAAGCGACTTGTGCGTTACGACAAACCTTAGCCGGACACACAATTGTAAACGCAAAGACCGGCACCAATATTTGGTTTAGAACAAATAACGACAATGATATTATGACTTTATCGGGTTCTAACGTTGGTATCGGTACTAAGACTCCATCTCGTAAATTACATGTCATTGGCGACGCACGTGTAAGCACTTCTTTAAGTGTTGGGACTGATCTTACTGTTACTGGTAACCTTACTGTTAATGGCACTACTACCACATTAAATACAACCAACACGGATATTTCCGATAGTTTAATTGGACTCAGTAGTGGATTATCTGGAGCTCCCGCAAATGATGCAGGTATTCTTATTAATCGCGGTGATGCGTCCAATGCGTTTATGGGATGGGTTGAAAGCGCTGACAAATTCACAATGGGAACTACTGTTGCTACCAGCACAGATACCGGAAATTTATCTATTACAAAAGGTATATTGGTTGCTGATTTGGAAGGTAATGTTACCGGTAATGTTACTGGTGATGTTACTGGTAATGTTACTGGTAATGCAACTACTGTTACAAATGGTGTTTATACATCATATTCCGTTGAAGCATTGAGTGATGTAACAAGTGTGGGAAGTGGGGCGATTATTACTACTACTGAAAGAATAAAATTAAGTGGTATTGAAACAGATGCGGATGTTACAGATGCGTCTAATGTGGCAGCAGCAGGTGCTGTAATGGAAACAGGAAATCAGTCTATTTCAGGAGCGAAAACATTTTCTGATTTGTTTATCGCTGATAATGAATCAATTAAATTTTATAGTGCAGGCACAGATGCTAAATATGCAATCGGGATGTTTAGTACTGGTGTAAATGGAAAGGGGTTTACTGGTTCTTCACCTAGTCATTGGGCGATGAAGTTCAAAATGAAGAATATTGGTAGCCAAGGATTCATTTTTTCAAATGATAATAGCGATTGTCTCGTTTCTATACGTGCAAGTGACGGGCTTACATATATTAATGGAAAAACTGGTATTGGGGTTGATCCTAGCAATTCTTCTTATAAATTATCGGTCGACGGCACCGCATATGCCACCGATATTAGCGCAGGCAATAGCATCAAAGTCGGTAGTACCAGCATTACCAGCACAAGCACATATCTTGGTGGCACACCTACAGCACCTACAGCAGCCAGTGGAACAAGTAATACACAAATTGCTACTACCAAGTTCGTGACAGACGCAGTAGCCAGTGTTGCAGGGGGAACTGGAGAAACCACAACTCTTGCTGTCGGTACGAGTAATACTGAATTCGCGGTGGATACTTCAGGGAACACTGACATTGCTGGAACATTGGATGTTAGTGAAAATGTGTCGTTGAATTCCGATTTGGCCGTCAATGGCAACGCATATGCCAGTGATATTAGCGCCGGGTCCAGTATCAAAGTCGGGGCTACCAGCATTACCAGCACAAGCACTTCTCTTGGTGGCACATTAGGCGTCACTGGGACAGCTACTTTATCCAGCACAGCAACTGTAGGTAGCACCCTCGGTGTTACCGGAGCTACTACTTTATCCAGCACCCTCGGTGTTACCGGAGCTACTACTTTATCCAGCACAGCAACTGTAGGTAGCACCCTCGGTGTTACCGGAGCTACTACTTTATCCAGCACCCTCGGTGTTACCGGTGCTACTACTTTATCCAGCACAGCAACTGTAGGTAGCACCCTCGGTGTTACCGGAGCTACTGCTTTATCAAGTACCCTCAATGTCTCTGCCGATGTGTCATTTGGTACAAACCTTACTGTTGACAAAGCATACATTGGTAGTGGGGGTTATACTGGTAATTACGCGTCATTTTCTCATTCCGATTTTAAAACTTCAACAACTGACTACGCATGTCTACAGACTACCGACGGTAAAACGATTTTGAATTCTAAGTTCGGTCAAGTTCTTACGTTTAGACATCATAATTCCGACCAAATGACTTTAAACGCCGGTAAACTCGGTATTGGTACTACTACTCCATCGGATAATTTGGATGTTAGCGGAACTTTCCGGGTACGCTCGGATGGATCTAATGTTTTAATTAAAACGCTTATACTCGGGGATAGCAACACCACACACGTCGTTCACATGGGTACTACTTTAGGGGGAAACAGCAATGGGATATACACAGGAAGCAATGTTAATACTAACTACCTTTCTAATAAAATAACAACCAGTGAATTCGACGATATCACATTGAATGTTGGACGTGTTCATACCTTTGATAAAGTGGGGTTTAAGTGGGATTCCCACTTAGAGGGGGGTCATTCAGGTGGTGATGGTACAAGAACAAAAAGTGTAAATATTTTTAGTGATCAAGCAATCATTTCCGCAGTAGGAGTATATGTGTATAGTGATAAACGCATTAAGAAAGATATTCTTACGGTTGAGGATGATAAAGCACTTATTGATTTCAGAAAACTCAACCCGTGTACTTATTCTTATATTGATACAATTGATCGTGGAAATAAAACTGTTTATGGGTTCATCGCCCAAGAAGTAAAAGAAGTCCTTCCTCTAGCGTGTACTACCAAAACGGAAACAATTCCCAATGTATACAGCATCGCCGATATTTCAGGCACCTTCTTAATACTACAAGGTGGCACTTTTGATAATTTAGAACACGATCTTACTGATGCTTCTGGTAATGTATATACAAATATTAGTATTGCAATTGAAGGAACTAATCGCGAGAAAACATATTATTACATCAAAGACATTGTCAATAGCACTACCATTGAATTATACGAAGAATTACCCAGCAGTTTGTATCTTTACAATGAAACCACAGGTAAGAATCAATGTTTCGTTTTCGGACAATTTATAAATAATTTCCATACATTAGACAAAAACGTAATATGGACGGTTGCCGCAGCAGCCACCCAGGAAATAGACCGCCAACAACAAGCGGATAAGGTACGCATTGCCGAATTAGAAACAAAAGTAGAAACATTGGAAACTCAATTGACAAGTGTTTTAGCAAGACTCAGTGCCTTGGAAAATGCGTAATAATTATTTGTTTGTAATGATATTATATATTCTAACCCAAAATATATAATAATGGCTGTGAAAATAACAAATAATGAGATTGAAGGATTTGTAGATGAGCCATATTTCACGTATGACAGTTCACAAGATACATTTAATGCTGGAATAAATGATGGCGTTGATTTAATACAGAAAGGATATGAACCGCTTACCGGCACAACACTTGGAATTACCATTGAACTCATTGACGTTGTGTTTAACGATGTGTGTAATAATAGCACGTTGTTTGATATTGGTACTTCTCTTGGTACCGCAAATAGGAATTTAATTGGTTTTATTAGTGACGATTATAAAACAGTAAAATTATCAACATATGGTTCTGAAGTTTATAAATTTGGTGGTTTTTCTGGTCTCAATGATGGAAATCCACATCATATTATATTTAGTTATGATGATGATACAGGTGGAACTGGTGATAATACAAGTACTTTGGGTAGTGGTAATGACCGGGGATATATTATTGTAGATGGTAATGTTCTCAATACCGATACGACATTTGGAGAAGAACTCGATCTTTCCGGTAGCGCTGCGTATTTAGGTCGTAGAGTGAACTCGTCTGAAAAGAGATCGTTCAGGGGTTCAATCGGACGCATCAATATTTATGACAAAGCGGTTAGTAACATAGGACAATTAAAACACCTTGCTTTCAATGCACCATTGAAATTAAATTACGGTATTACAAATACATCGCGAAATGTATTAGACATTAGCATGTCCGATAGTGTAATATTACCACGACTGGATAGCGAACCTTCATCGGCACTGAAAGGAACTATATTTTATGACAATCGCTCTCATACACTGAAAGGGTATGACGGCTCGCGTTGGCAATCCCTCAATAATGATGTATTTGGAAACGACATTACATATATTGACCCTTCCAATGGAGGACATATGGAATTCTACGTTGACGACGGAAACGGAAATAGTATTAAAAAGGTCATCATTACACAAGATAGTAGCATGGGTATCAATTTCCAAAACGCAAGCGATATTGTAAACAAAGTGGATATTAGCGGCACAGTTTCTCTATTAAACGGGATCCGATTTTTAGATGCGTCGGCCTCTGGTATATCTACTTCCATTAAAGACGATGACAATACTGGTGTGGATATTTCATATTCGGATTCAAATGGATTCAGTAGTTTTGAAATAGAACCATCTAGTACCAAATTCGTGGTTGGTTTAACTGGTAACACAGCATCTACAAAACTTTATTTAAAAGATATGACGATGAATGTAAATACGGATACAAAAGGCGCGAACCGCGTCAATGTGAATGGAAGTATGGCTATTGGGTATAATAATGTGTCTATTCCGGCAAATTCCCTGTGTGTGGAAGAAAAAGTAGTATTGGATAATCAACCTTTAAATACTAATTACACTTTTCAATGTGGAAGTAGCGGGAATTTTGGTATAAGGTCTAATGGAGTTGTCGTTGCAAACGATTTTTATAGCAATGATGTGAATTTTGATAAAGCAGATGTATCCATGATTAGTATAAATAACGATAAAATAATTATTCGGGACCAAAGCTATTATGGCGCTAATCGCACTGACCCTATATTCACAATACAACCCGAGACAACGTCTAACGATATATGCTTTAATTGTATGCAAATCAACAATGATTACGGTATG
>Ga0209632_10004829_pt1 | contig 11840 bp, 10 predicted proteins | sample COG_10_FD_184754 | JGI IMG/M metagenome (GOLD analysis project Ga0209632, IMG submission 184754) | Pelagic Microbial community sample from North Sea - COGITO 998_met_10 (SPAdes) (version 2) | ecosystem: Environmental > Aquatic > Marine > Neritic zone/Coastal water | place: Helgoland, sampling...
GCTGCATATCCTCCAATTGGAGGTTTACGGGAGGACAATTGGGATACTGCCATAGTATTTCCATGATATGTATTATCGGTAGATATAATTCCAACTTTACCTGTCATCGCTTGGGCCATACGTAGCGCAATATCGTTAGCCTCAGAGCCACTACAAACCATAATTACCTGATCCAACTCCATTTGGAACTTTGCAGTTAGGCGCTCGCCGTATGAAACGATACCGTCATGTAGATAGCGTGTGTGGGTATTCAATGTAGCAGCCTGTTCAGAAATCGCCGCAACTACATGTGGGTGACAGTGGCCAACATGCGGTACGTTGTTGTAGCAATCAAGGTACTTATTGCCATCCATATCCCATGCCCAAACACCAGAACCACGAACGAGGTGCACAGGATTATCGTAAAATGTGGGCACATTAGGCCCTAGAACAGCTTGCCTGCGAGCCATCAATTCATTCGTCATCTTTTACCTTTCCGCGCAAAGACTTTACTGTACCACGTTGCGTTTTACTGGCCAGCCTGCGTTTTTGTGAGCCAAAAGTCGGGCGAGTTGCAATCCGGGGTTTTGGGCGATGTGTTGCTTTAACAATCATTTCTTTTAGCCTCTCACGCGCAATCTCACGATTGCGAGCCTGCGAGCGGGTATCTTCGACACGCACGATCAAAGCGCCCTCTAGTGTCCATTTTCGCCCTGCAATTTTTTTTAACCGTATTTTTACCGAGCGAGGCAGGCTTGGACTACGGTCTGCTTCAAAACGCAGCTCAACCGCCGTAGCAACTTTATTTACGTTTTGACCACCCGGCCCTTGTGAGCGGGTAAAGCTTTCTGTGAGCTCCCAATCTTGAATCGTTATATCATCATTAATTTGCATAATGGGCCCAATATGCCACAAAGAAAAAGGGCCGCCTAGAAAAGACGGCCCTTCGAAAGTTTTTTGGGAGGCCGGGTCGTTTAGGACACCTTCGCCCAAGTTTGGCGGATTAACACCAAGGGTTGCCTTAGAGGACACCCCCCAAACCTGTTACGACTCCATTCTCCAATACCTTTCTTGACACTGGATCACCTCCTTTCAGTTGTTTAAAGATACTCACAACTTGTCAGAGAGAGTTTCAAAGTCAATGATTTTTTACACTACGCCCTACTAGATATTGTACGAGCATACGAAATGGAACTAATGCCATAAGTGCAATAGAAAGCTTAACAAGCCAATCAGCAACAGCGAGCGATACCCATAAAGGCAATTCCGGGCCACTTCCAAGTAATGGTGCACCACCTTGTGCCCAGTCAGGAATGCTTGCCACTTCGAGCCTGTTGAACATGGAAGAGAACGCAATCGTAAAAAATAAAGCCGTGTCTATGGCGCTGCCAATCAAAGTAGATGCTAAAGGCGCACGCCACCATAGACCACTTCGTAAGCGATCAAATATTTGGACGTCCAACATTTGTGCAATTAAAAATCCGATGCCTGATCCAAGTGCGACGCGCAAGGTTACAGCTGGATAAGAATATCCATCTCCCTGCAACATAACTTGCGTGCCAATGAGTGAGCATAAGATCCCCACACAAAAGCCAACAAAAACTACACGACGTGCTGCGGCAATTCCATAAACTCGGTTCATCACATCCGTGACGAGAAAGGCCAAAGGATAAGTAAAAGCACCCCATGTCAGCCAATCCCCAAATAAGTATTGAACGAGGATGTTTGAGGCGACAACAATTAATGCCATGGCAATAATACCAGGGAGGTAGTTATTTTTCATAGTTTCAATTCCGTTTTTTAGCCAAGGTAGCGGCGACTTGGTCAGGTTTGACGTCACCCCGTACGTAGTTTGCAAAAATCTTTCAAGTAAAAAATATTTTTACCATTCAGGGAGAAGTCAATATTGTTGAACACTGCTCGGGTAAGACTGATAATTTTATTTCTGACCTTGGCTTTCTTGGTTTTGGATTCGAATTTGGTGGGGGCGGGTTGAGGATGCGATCAACCCACCCTTGCGCCTCATCACAGCCATCTCCCAAAGGTGGAGGAGCTTGGTTTTTGCATCCCTTTTGTCCCTTGGGGCACTTTATCCGTACGTGAAAATGATAGTGATGCCCATACCAAGGTCTAATTTTACGTAACCAGTCTCTGCTACCTTTTGCTGATTTACACATGGCAACCTTTGCGCCTGGAAAAATAAATATACGTGCGACCCTCGGGTCTGATGCCGCTAGCTTCAAAATAGCTTCATGCTCCGCAGTCCATTTATTATTGGTGAAAGCACCTTTGGACCTACGTGTCGAGACCGAAGAGATTTCTTCCCGAACGGCCTGGTCTAGATTCAAATCTCTCGCAGGCAGCAACCAAATGTCAGCGTCTAGTCCTATTTGGTGACTAGCATGACCTGACAGCATAGGACCTCCGCGAGGTTGCGAGATGTCACCAATATAAATACCTTTCCAACTAGTTCCTCTGGCTACTTTACTAGACAAATCTTGCACATAATCAATAAGAACCGGTTGACCCCAATTTCGGTTACGCGATAGCCGCATCGCTTGCCAAGTGGGCCCAGTTTCAGGTAACGCCTTTGCACCAGCTAAACATCCTTTAGCATAGCTACCATGGGACTGCGCCCTTTGCTTTGAACCCCTCTGAGCAGCTCCGAACAGAAATTTTGCTGGCAAATCTGCCGCAATAGACTCAGGTCTTGCTCGGGGGCCATCTTCATGACTTTGCGCAAGTAGCGGTTCAATGACACCACAAATTGCCAGCACAGTTATTAAGGTTAAGGTACGGAAGAAGAGGAAACTTTTTCCCATTTGTCTTGATCTCCATTCGGATGAACCCAGCGCAGCAACAATAAGCCCAAAACGAACAAACCTACGACTGGGGTAAAGCCTAACCGAGCATCATTTAACCAGTATGTGAAAACTCCAATCAGAAGTGGAGCTAAAAAGGCAGTAGCCTTACCCGCCAAGGCAAACAATCCGAAGGCCTCAGTCGGACGGTTGGGATTCGTATGTCTTACCATCATGGAACGGCTGGCAGCATAAATGCCCCCACCAGATCCACCAATCGCCGCACCGCAAATAAACAGCATAATATCTGGCAAACTGGAGCCCTGAGCCAAAGGGAAGCCATAAAAAGACGTGCGTGACATTCCAATGATGAGTAATGATACGATAATCAATATCCAAATATGACAATAGATCACTGGACGGGGACCGAGCTTACGGTCGTATTTTCCTGATATCCATGTGAACAATGCCGCCGAAATTCCACTGATAATTCCAAAAACCCCAAGTTGTGTTTGTCCCCAATCCAAAACTAAGGCTGCGTAGACACCACCAAACGCGTAAAGTCCGTTGAGTGCGTCACGATAAAACATTTGTGCGCCCATAAACGAAAAGAGGCTTGGCCGTTTAACCATCTCTTGAAGTGAGGACTTCAGCTCCCCCATAGATTTCCGGAAACCGCCCTGGCTATTTGGGGCTTTGCTTTCGCGCACCCACAAAAAATAAGGAACCATAAAGACGATAAACCAAATTGCTATAAGCGGACCCACAGCGCGGGTTCCCTCGCGCATATTTGCGTCCAACAATCCAAAGCCGGGATCCAGACCAATCATGAAGGTTTTTCCACCATCATCAAAAAATAAAAACAGCATAATAAACAGGCTTAAAATCCCACCAGTGTAGCCCAATGCAGCACCACTCCCAGAAATTTTACCCACTTCGTGGCGATCTCCAAGGCTCGGAAGTACCGCATTGGTGAAAACCAACGCTAACTCTGCTGCCACGAATGCTATTGAGAAAAAAAGCAAAGACGACCACATCGCAGATCCGTCTGGCACCATGTACCAAAGCATCCAGCTACAAATAACATAGACAATCGAGGCCGCCCAAAGCCATGGCATTCGTCGGCCAGTATTATCAGCGTAAGCTCCAGCTAAAATTCCAATCACCGCCACAAATAATCCAGCAACAGCCTGTCCCATAGACCACATAGTCTGAGCGCTTGCCTTTGCCGTTGCGTCATCCATACCACTTTCGAGGTAGGCTTGTGCTGCAGTAACCGCAAAATATGGTCCAAAAATGAAAGTAAGGCCTAAAGTATAAAAGGGTTGCGTTGCCCAATCAAACATCATCCAACCACGGATCCGTTTTTTTAGACTTACGCCAGCGATTATTTCACTAGACATTTATTTCTCCCTTACTGACATCTTTGGACTGTGCGGGAGCAGCAGTATCAACGCAAGCCTTTCCTAAACTAAGGGCTGCATCGGTGGCCAAGGTCGTAAGTCTTCAGCCGCAGACCAAGCTGCAATCCAGTCTGGCATTTCAGGTAGAATTACGCCAGTGGCCAATTCAGCCAAAACACGGTCAGTCGAGACAATCCCATTCTCATCAGTCACGGCTGTTCGGTACAAAGCATGTCCAGCACAAATTCCACGAACCCACATGCTTTGCTCCAGATACATGAAACGTTGATCTACACAAACAGCATGGCTTTGCATTTTAATGCAATCAAACATCCGTATACGCTTTCGATACCTTACTGAGCTTCCAGCGATAGTCAGTCCCCAGTTGCGTCGCCTTAAAACGTCCATCAAACCTGCACGCTTCGCCAACGGCAAACGACCCATGTCATAAAGGGTCAAGGCACGCCCATTGTTAAGCTCCATCCAAAGATCCAAATCCCAGGGCAGGCAATAATGCAAACTTTCATGGGTCTCACCGATACCTAATGGAGATGCCTTCCTGTGTAGGAAAAATTGCCATGCGAGGCGAATAAAGGGATACATGTAAGGAACTCCAGTTTATAATCAAATCGCCTGTGTAAGAAGGAAGGTCAAGCCTTCGGACAGTTATGTCTCTTGCCGATAGATCTCTTAGCGCTTAGGTAATAACTTATAAATTTTACTGAGGTTCCCATGGCACCAATTTTTGCAATTCCCTACATGATCTTGAACGTAATCTGGTTCTTCATCATCGCACATTTTATCATGAGCTGGCTCATCGCATTTAATGTACTTAACCTAAAACAACCCGTAGTCAGCCAAATTTGGCAAGGACTGAACCGCATGCTGGATCCAATTTACCAGCCTATTCGCCGTTTTTTACCTAATATGGGTGGACTCGACCTTACACCGCTAGCCTCTTTGCTCATTGTCGCAGCGCTACAATATACGCTTGTTTATTACGGCAACTAAAGCATCGGAACCGCTATGCCCTATTCTGCCCTCCTGAGGGATGTCTTTGGATTCTCTACCTTCCGGCCCGGACAGGAAGATATTGTTCAGGCTGTAACAGAGGGCAAAAACGTACTGGCGATTATGCCAACAGGCGGTGGAAAATCCCTATGCTTCCAATTACCAGCACTGCTCCGTGAAGGGGTCACTGTTGTCATCTCGCCACTGATCGCTCTGATGCGCGATCAAGTTCGCGCGCTTCAGGCAGTAGGCGTAAGCGCAGGCGCGCTCACATCTGGAAACACACCTGAGGAAACCGATGCCATTTGGGAGGCGCTGGAGCATGGGCAGCTAAAATTACTTTACATAGCGCCTGAAAGACTGGCCGCGGGATCAGCTCTTGGCATGTTGCGCCGGATTGGTGTCAGTTTGATTGCGGTTGATGAAGCGCATTGCGTATCACAATGGGGCCATGATTTCAGACCAGATTATCTACGCATTGGTGAGTTGCGTCAGGCACTTGATGTGCCACTTGCCGCCTTTACCGCAACTGCAGATGAAGAAACCCAGGCTGAGATTATCAAAAAATTATTTGATGGTAGGGCACCAGCCAGCTTTTTGCATGGATTTGATCGTCCTAATATACACCTTGCCTTTGCCGCCAAAGACCAACCACGTAAACAAATTTTGAATTTTGCCAATGCTCGAAAAGGACAATCTGGAATTGTTTACTGCGGCACACGCGCCAAAACAGAAACAATCGCACGCGCACTTCAAGAAAATGGACACTCAGCCTGTCATTATCATGGCGGCATGGAAGCTGAAGGTCGGCGCCTTGTCGAAAGCAGATTTCAACGGGAAGACGGCCTGATTGTTGTTGCGACTGTAGCGTTTGGAATGGGCGTTGATAAACCCGATATTCGTTGGGTTGCACATGCAGATTTACCCAAATCAATCGAATCCTATTATCAAGAGATTGGTCGTGGCGGCCGCGATGGCGCTCCTGCGGAAACTCTCACACTATTTGGGGCAGATGACATCCGATTACGCAGATCCCAGATTGATGAAGGCCTTGCTCCCACTGATCGGAAAATAGCAGATCATGCTCGCTTGAATGCCTTGCTTGGCCTAGCAGAGGCTTTGAGCTGCCGACGTGAAAACCTTTTGCAATATTTTGGAGAAACTGATGTCACATGCAAAAACTGTGATCTGTGCGACAGTCCACCCGAGGTCTTTGACGGTACCCAACCTGTTCGTATGGCGCTCTCCGCTATTTTAAGAACTGGGGAATGGTTCGGAGCCGGGCATTTAATTGATATTTTGCGCGGCACCGCTACCGAGAAAGTTCGTCAACGCGCTCATAATGAAATTCCAACTTTTGGAGTTGGAAAAAATATGAGCAAAGCTCAGTGGCAGGCTATTTTTCGCCAAATGATGGGCCACGATTTGATTCGGCCAGACCCAGAGCGTCACGGTGGATTACGTTTTACCGAAAATGCACGTCCATTGCTAAAGGGCGAGGCACAGATACAACTTCGCAAAGACAGTATCACCTCCGCAAATGATAGTAGGCCTGTTGTCAAGTTACTTGTTTCAGATGAAGATGCGCCTCTCTTATCAGCACTGAAAGCAAACCGACGCGCGCTTGCCGAACAACAAAAAGTGCCTGCTTACATAATTTTCAACGACAAAACTTTAATTGAGATGGCAGAAAAACGTCCAAAAAACCTAGATGAAATGGCGGCCATTGGAGGTGTGGGTGCCAAAAAGTTGGAGAGCTATGGCAAGGGCTTCTTATCGGTCATAACCGGAACTGATACCATCGTTCATCCAACGCGTCGCAAATTAGCAGGACAACCAGTAGCTAACATATTCGATCAGTTGCTCGCTGTGCAAGTAGAACTAGAGCGTGGGGAACTGGGCACAGATAAACCATTATCTTGCTCAAAATCAGTCTTACGAAATATTGCAGAAATGCAGCCCAAAACCATCAAGAAAATGTCTAAAATTGCAGGAATGAACGAATCGCGTGCTGAAAGGTTTGGTGCTGCGTTCTTAGAAATCTTGAAGTCCCAGTAGGTAGCGCTAAACTAAGGTAATCCAGGAGTTCAAAACATGTTGGTATGTATTTCACCCGCTAAAAAATTAGATTGGTCAGCCGTAGAAAGAACGGATTTAACTCTGCCAGACTTCAGTAAGGAAGCTTTGAGCTTGGCAAAAACAGCACGCGGCTTATCTATTACAGAACTTCAAAACCTAATGAAAATTAGTCTTAATTTAGCCCAACTGAATCAAGATCGATTCAAAAACTATGCCGAGACACCAGACATGGGCGCTCTACGTCCTGCAGCTTTGGCCTTCGCAGGCGACACCTACCAGGGATTAGAGGCGACCACTTTGAGTGACGACGACATGCGCTGGGCTCAAGATCATTTAAGAATTTTATCTGGCCTTTATGGTGTTTTGCGTCCACTCGATCAAATTCAAGCCTACCGTCTCGAAATGGGATCACGCTTGAATACGCAACGTGGGAAATCATTATATGAATATTGGGGTTCCAACATCGCCAAAGCACTAAATGATCAAGCCGTAGCAACAGGATCCACAACTTTAATCAATTGCGCTAGTCAAGAATATTTTGGTGCAGTGGACCTCAAAATCTTGAAAGTTGATACCGTTACACCACAGTTTTTGGAGTTCAAGAATGGTAAAGCAAAGATTGTAAGCTTCTTTGCAAAAAAAGCACGTGGAGCAATGGCACGGTTTGTTATGCAGAATCGTCTCTCACGCGCAGATCAAATTATGGACTTTGATAGTGGTGGGTATGAATATCAGCCAGATCAATCCACATACGAAAAACCTGTTTTCTTGCGCACTTATCGAGTTTAGGCCTTAAAAATTTTGTTTGCATATTTCTGTAAATAAATCTTAAGACATGGCGTATATATATTTGGTTGGGATACAATTTTAGCGTTCAATTCTTCCAGAGCTTCCCAACAGTAGTCCATCACCTCATCTGGGTTGGGTAGCATTATAACGCTTGTAAAGTTTACAAAAAAAATTTGCACAACTTCGTTTTCTATTAATCCCGGAGGTACTTCAGCTCGGTACTCAATAGTGTCGATATATTGTGGCTCAACACCGATGATACCCAATTCTTCTTGCAGTCTTCGTTGCGCACAATTCAAGCCTAGCGTTTTCCAATTTGGATGAGTACAGCACGAATTGGTTTACAGTCCTGGCATATGATATTTTTTCAATATGCGGCTCTGCAAAAGCGTATGAGATCCATTCAAAACAAATACAAACACGGCCTTGTGCTGTAGACCTCGTTGGTGGGCCTCCAGTTTTTCAACTGACTGCACCACGCCATCAATTCAAGTAGGAATCATTATACCCATGAGACGAGTCCAAGAAACATAACAAGTTTGTAAACAGTTTTGAGCAGACACAACATTATAGAATAATAGTCGATCTGTTCACTGATTTAAAACTCTGCGGAAAATTAACATTTATGACTTGTGATATATAAAAATTAGAACTGATGGAGTTGTAGATGGCTCTTTTTTGATTCTAGGCCTTTTGGGCGAAAATGTCGCGGGTTTTGCCATTGAAATTAGTAGGTCCACAATAGATTGCTTCATGGAAGCCAGACCTATTATAAAAGAACTGTGGGAAAGAATATTTTAATGTCATTTGATAGTTTTTTCAAAGATCAACTGAATCAATTAAAGGCAGATGGAAATTATCGGTATTTTGCTGATCTTGAACGTAGCACAGGTAAGTTTCCACGTGCTACAAACCACTTTGATGGTGGAAAGCGGGATGTGACTGTTTGGTGTTCTAATGATTACCTTGGTATGGGGCAGCATCCAAAGGTTATTGCGTCAATGCAAGAAGCTGTTGGACGCTGTGGAACCGGTGCTGGCGGAACACGTAACATCAGCGGGACAAATCATGACCACTTGTTGCTCGAAAAAGAGCTGGCGGATCTACATGGCAAGTCAGATGCTCTTCTGTTCACATCTGGCTATGTCTCCAATTGGACAACCCTGACCACTTTAGGTTCTAAAATACCTAATGTAGTTATCCTCTCTGATAGTGAGAATCATGCGTCGATGATTGAAGGGATCCGCCACTCGAAAGCTAATAAAGTAATTTGGCAACATAATAATGTGAAGGATTTAGACAGAAAATTGTCTGCATGCGGAGACCGCCCCAAGATTGTGGCGTTCGAAAGCGTTTATTCAATGGACGGCGATATCGCTCCAATGGCTGCAATTATTGATGTCTGCGAAAAACATGGCGCACTAACATATGTTGATGAGGTACATGCAGTTGGCATGTATGGTCCACGCGGTGGTGGTATCAGCGAACGTGAAGGTCTCACAGATCGAATTGACGTTATTGAAGGAACTTTAGGTAAGGCTTTTGGCTGCGTCGGTGGTTACATCACAGGTTCTTCCGAGATTTGCGATTTCATCAGGTCATTTGGATCTGGTTTCATTTTCACAACAGCCTTACCACCAGCAGTTGCAGCAGCAGCACTGACCTCAGTAGCACATCTCAAGGCTAGTAACACAGAGCGACTTGGCCAACAGACGCAAGTAGCGCGCTTGCGCGCTGGGCTTGATCATGCAGGTATTCCGCACATGCAAAACGACAGCCATATCATCCCGGTTATGATTAAAGATCCCGTTAAAACAAAAATGATTGCTGATTATCTGATGGATCAATTTGGTATCTATGTGCAGCCTATTAACTACCCAACTGTTCCAAAAGGGACAGAACGGCTTCGGTTCACTCCATCGCCACTCCACAGTGATGCAGACATTGATCACTTAGTATCAGCGCTCTCGTCGCTGTGGAAACAATGTGCAATTTCGCGCGCCGTAGCTTAATTGATACCTATTTATTGGCGCTAAACTCCAGTTTCGTCACTGTAAAGTTACCTGCCAGGTAAGTACATTAAAGGAATGTTAAACAATGAAGCTTTTATCAATCCTTATGGTCCTAATTTTATGTGCCACTCCTGTTTTTCCTGATGCCCCTACACCTCCCGGAGACGTTTTTGCTGGCGCCACTGCTTTTAAAAAGCAATGTACCTCATGCCACATAGTTGTGAACGAGGTTGGAGAAAAGCTCGCTGGTCGCAACTCAAAATCAGGCCCAAATTTATATAATATTGCAGGTGCCAGCGCTGGTACCGTGGAAGGTTATCGTTACGGAAAATCTCTTACGGCAGCGGGTGCTGAAAATGGTTTAGTTTGGACTAATGAGACTTTCACAGCTTATGTCCAAGACCCAAAAGGTTTTTTGCGTGAATTCTTAGATGACAAGCGCGCCCGAGCAAAAATGAGCTTTAGAGTCCGTAAAGAAGAAGATGCTGTGAACATCTACGCCTACCTTTATAGCCTGTCATCCGCAGAATAAGCAGACCCGTTATATCAAAAATACGATCTTTTAATATTCATTAATCTAACGCAATCGGCCCACTTTAAAGTCGCTCAATTGCAACAGCAATACCTTGTCCACCTCCGATGCACATAGTTGCTAGACCGTTGGTCCCACCACTTCGCTCAAGCTCAGCCATAAGTTTAACCATAATGATTGCCCCTGTAGCTCCAACTGGATGCCCAAGGGCAATGGCGCCACCATTGGGGTTAACCCGAACGGGGTCCAAACCAAGACCTTTGTTAACAGCCACTGCTTGGGCCGCAAAAGCTTCGTTGCTCTCAATCACATCAAAGTCCAGAATAGAAAGTCCAGTTTTTGCCATTAAATTTTCAACAGCAGGCACAGGCCCTATGCCCATGACTTCTGGGCGAACACCTGCATGACCGTAACCCAAAATTCGGAATTTTGGTGTAAGTCCTGCCTTCTCTGCGGCATCAACATGGGCCAAGACAATGGCCGCCGCACCATCATTAATTCCTGAAGCATTTCCAGCAGTAACTGTTCCGTCTTTTTGAAACACGGTGCGCAAGCCAGCCAACGTTTCCAGATTTGTAGATTTTGGGTGTTCGTCCGTGATGAAATCAACCATCTCTCGACGCACTTTCACTTGTACTGGGGTAATTTGGTCAACAAATTTTCCAGCTGCAATAGCATCTGCGGCCCTATTTTGGCTTTCGAGTGCAAATTTATCCTGATCTTCTCGACTTACTCCATTTTCAGCAGCTACATTTTCAGCTGTGACGCCCATGTGTCCTGTTCCAAACGGACAATGTAATGCGCCTAGCATCATATCGAGCGTGGTCACATCACCCATTTTCTGGCCCCAACGCTGAGACTGCGTGATGTATGGAGAGCGGCTCATGTTTTCAGCGCCACCCGCAAGACCAAATTCAGCATCGCCCAACATCAGAGATTGTGCAACCGATACGATTGCTTGCAGACCTGATCCACAAAGCCGGTTAACATTCATTGCTGGGACATTATCGGGAATACCCGCTTGCATTGCCGCAACGCGTGACAGGTACATATCACGCGGTTCGGTATTAATCACATGCCCGAATGCAACGTGCCCAATTTGGGCGGTCTCTATTCCTGAGCGTGCAATAGCAGATTTCGCCACTGTTGCACCCAAATCAATAGGAGCCACTCCAGCTAAGCTGCCCCCAAAGGTGCCGATTGCAGTGCGTGTGCCACCAAGAATAACAATATC
>Ga0209632_10004830_pt1 | contig 11832 bp, 10 predicted proteins | sample COG_10_FD_184754 | JGI IMG/M metagenome (GOLD analysis project Ga0209632, IMG submission 184754) | Pelagic Microbial community sample from North Sea - COGITO 998_met_10 (SPAdes) (version 2) | ecosystem: Environmental > Aquatic > Marine > Neritic zone/Coastal water | place: Helgoland, sampling...
ATTGTGAATCGGCAAGTTGAATATGGTAATCTTTAAACTCTGTAGGTAAGACACAATAACTACAGTCCTCATTTAATAAAATATCCATAATCAAGGTAAAGAGCACGGCAATACCTAAAGCAATATAAATATCACGTGTTCCCATCCAAGCTATGGCAAAAATGAGGACTTGACGACTAAACGTATATTTTAAATACGACTCCATTGTTTTGCTTAATTTAATTGTAACAAAACGCGAAGATATTTGTAATACTATGATCATTAACCCCGCAAATATTTTACTATTGTTTAATGTACTTACATTTTGATGAACACTTTGTAAAAACGCATTGATTGATTTTCCTAATGTATTTTTCTTTTGCTTCATAGTTATTTATAAAATAGGTAGATAAAAACGTAGTTTAAAAATATAATGAACTTAACGAAATGAAAATCCTTCATAAGTAGACTGTTTTGGGAATGGAACCGAATTATCTTCGCTAAACCATGTTTTCCATATTTGAAATACCCAATTATCGTCTTGTTTTGGATATACAATGCTTTCCTCGTTCTGTAACTTTTCATTAATAGTAACCCCGCAATGTTTATCACATGGATTACACGGTTCTTCTAAAAATTCCAATTCTGGAAATATGTGACTAGCATTTTCATTTTTAACACGTTTATTTTTGTATTCTAGACTATTTGTTTTGCAGTTCTCATTGCGAAATTCATCCATTTTCTTTTGTACTTTTTGTTCTGTGTCAAATGGTTCATAATATTGATCCCCGATAAGCATATAGGAATCATACATACTTGTTTTTTCAACGAAATCCATTTTGTAATAAACGATCACCAACACACACATTAGAATTCCATAATAAGTATTTATGACTGAATATAATAAAATTAGAGTAATCGCAAATAATCGCCCTAAAGGGTGTATGCTTCCATATAAAAAATCATCAGGGAAAGCAAAAAACAGGTAAAAGATGACAAGAGGAAGGACTTGAGCAATTGTATTTAACATATCTACTATAATAATAGATAATAGATTCATTTAATTTGTCGAAATAACCGTTAATAGTGGTCAAGAAATTTCTACGTATTTTTTAAGGATTAATAAATAAAATATGTCATTATTAGCAACAGCTTCAATATGGAATGAAGATGTCAATAAAAAACGTCAACCCACAATGAGAAAAACACAGAAAAAAATGCCGGTATTGCATGAAAATTCTGAAACTATAGAGAAGGATCCAGATATTTCATCAGATGAAACCCGCCCGAATTCTTTTGAAGAAGATCAAACAAAGTCGGATGAACGAAATAATCGAGTGTCTCGATTAATTGATAATATGTCAAGTGTTTTAGAAGAAAATGATGGAAGCAATTTAGAGAATTTTACTCCACTAGATCCACCCGAACTTCACAAATTACATGATCAAGAACATTCGCCTTATGGTCGAAATGGAGATGAAGAAATTCCTTCTTTGCCAAATCAAATACAATTACAACCTCCTAAAATTCGACAGGAAACTGCCAATTTTGGTCCATCGCAACAAGATTTAGGCGTTTCCAACAATCCTTCTCAAACAAATCCTTACAGTAATTATCGTCGCATATATGAACCTAGTCAATTGCGCGTTCCTGATAATTCTTACAGCAAAATGGGTTCAGATTCGCAACCAATTATGGATAATAGATTACTTGAAAAAATTAATTATATGATTTACATGTTGGAACAGCAACAAAATGAGAAAACCAGTAATATTATGGAAGAATTTATTTTGTATTTGTTTTTAGGTGTATTTATTATTTTTATCGTTGACGCATTTTCACGCACTGGAAAATATGTGCGTTAAATAATAATAGTGTATTGTTTACACACTATTATTTATTCCGTTTGAAATGATCTATCTTCTTTTGTGAGAGTAAATCGAGGCACCTTTTTATCTTTGAAATGAAAATTATCGTTTACATCGCCTGTGGTAAAATAGGAACTCTTATACCGATATGATAAAGATGCTTGAGAACACATAGGTGCGTAAACATATGTATACCCAAACTTTTGTTTGCATACGTTTAAATATTCATAAATATGACAATATGTTTCTGCGTCACCGCAATAATAATTACCTTTACGTTCTATTAAAAAACAATCGATCATACCAAAATGGCAATGTTTTGATCCTTTTGTTGTATAATTTAACCCAACTTTTGCTAAATCCTCTTTTATAGAAAAGAGTTTTTTCCATTCAGTTGGAGTAAATCCAATATCAATATCATTGTCCCATGGAATAATTCCACCATGACGATTTAATCCTAAAATTGTTCCAGCAAGAGCAACATATTTAATATTGTGTTTTTCTAATAATTCATTCATAATGTCCATTTGTTTGTATGTTTCTAGTGAAGGATTTCTCATTCTTGGTGTAATATGTTTATATATGTTATAATTGCTACTATTTTCATAATAAGGAAGTAATTTTCGTTGTAAAACGCAGCGAATTAGCAATGGATCTTTTGTTTCAGTATTCGTATTCTTGGAATAGTAATCTTCGCTTAATTCCAAAATTTCTAGATTGTTTGTTTGAGCATATTTTTCTAATTGTTCTTTTGTATAAGGCCAGCGTTTATGTGTAGTAGTATATGATTTATCACTTTCATTATATGTACTTGTTTTGATTAATTCTTCATCATTCATAGAACGCACTTCAATACATATTAACCCACCTGGTTTCAATGCCCCTAGTGTTTCATTTAATATAGAAGTAGAATGTTCATATGGCATCGCATGAAGAAACCAACGCATATAAACCAAATCTAACAATGTGTTTAATTGTTGTTTCTTTAACACTACATCTACATCTTCTAATATTAGTTGACAACGATCTGTTTTAACATTATTGACACCATCTTTGTCGATTGAAAATACAATATTGTGTTTTGCGAAAAAACGACTATCTCTGCAATTGCCACATCCAAAATCGCCTATCTTTAAATAAACACCTTGATCATTATATGATTTAATGTGATTATTGTACACATGTTGTGCGAAATCACTATGTTCAACAATTGGATTGTTCTCTTTTGAGTAAAATCCTTTCCAAAATGTTCTATTTTCGTCACTCATATACTAATAAATTATACAAAAAAAACCTCAAAATTTATAACGTTTCTTGAAATGCTTTCAAATAAGCACCTCTTTGACCCAAATCATCAATTATGACTCCATAAATGGGTATATTTTCTATGATATTTTTCATGTGATCTTGTAATAATGTTTTCATAAATATTTGATCAGGGTCTTGTAACTCATTTATAAATCTAGGAGTTAATCCGCCACTAATATAACATCCACCATATGGCAACCATTTTAAACATGAATTCCTAACTTCTTTTCCATAATGTTTGAAAAATATTTCCATTGTTTTTAAGCACAATATATTATTGGAAGAGGATATTAGTTTTGCCTTTATATGCGATTTTGTCAACTTTTTTTGTAAATCATTATCTATATGTTTTGGGAATTTACACGAAAGAAAATTATATATATTTACAATTCCCGTTCCCGATACAATATTTTCAATGACTACGTTTTTTCCAGTGTTGGATAAAATGTGTTGCTGTAATTCATATTCTAATTTATTTTCAGGAGAGAAATCACAGTGCCCACCTTCACTGGGAAAACACTGATCATTTATCATAAAACATTGTCCAAGACCCGTTCCTGGTCCAATACAGCATTTTACACCATTATCTTGTTTTGTACCTTTATTAAGTATAACTATTTCGCCTTCTTCCAATAATTGAATACCATAACCGGACGCCTCAAAGTCGTTTAATATGCATACTTTGGTAGAATATATTTTTTCAAGATGTTGTTTATCAATAGTCCAAGAAATATTGGAAAAATGAACGCAATTGTTTATTACTGGTCCAGCACAGGCGATACTTATACAATCAAACGATTCCATATTTGTTTCTTGTATAAAATTTGTTAATATATCGTCAAATCTGTCATAGTCACTATTTATGTATTTTTTAGAATACAACGCTTCATAATTTTTTAATTCGTTGTTCGTGTTCATATATAATGTTAAACGACTATATGTGCCACCAATATCTCCACAAAAAAACATTTTAGTTTGATTCATTTTATAATACTATAAAGTTGTTATATAAATTATTTAAATCCAATATATTAATGATGTATATAATGAATTTAACAAGTCGATTTCAACAAATACTACACAGTCATCCTGAAAAAAAAATATTAGGATACAAGGAAAATGGATCATGGAAATGGATTAATCGTGATCAATTGAAAAATAAAGTGCTGTTTTGTGTTCGATCATTACAAAACAATATATCTTTACATGATCGCGTTATGTATAAAGGCAATAACAGTGTAAATTGGGCAGCATGGTCCATCGCAACAAACGCAGTAGGTGGAACGTTTGTACCATTATATAACAACCAAAATGATGATTACGTGAATCATATTATACAGGATTGTAAACCGTCTCTCTTTATTACAGATGGTAATTATAAAGATGTAAAATTAATGAAAGATGAAATTGACGACGGTATTTATGGTGAAACAATTCCAGTAAACGATAAAAGTGAGATTTCAAAACTCATTTATACTTCAGGAACAACGGGAAAACCCAAAGGTGTCATGTTGACACATAAAAATATTTTACATAATATTCAAAATTTGGAAAAAACTTTTTCGAATTTACAAACCAATACGACATATACATCTTTGAATATCCTTCCGTGGGCACATATTTATGGTTTAACAACCGAATTATATTATAACTTATTAAATAATAATAGAATCGCAATTTCATCAGGTCCACAAGAGTTTGTAAAGGAAATACGAGAGATTCAACCCGATTTACTATATTTGGTTCCACGTATTTTACAAATGATTAAACAGAAATTAGAATTCTTAGACAAACCTCTTATTTCTAAAATATTACCTTTTGTATTAAAAAAACTATTTGGTCCCAATCTAATGACTATTTTCATTGGCGGTTCACAATTAGATGAATCCACAAAACAGTTTTATAAAAAATATAATATTAGTTTTTGCGAAGGATATGGATGCACCGAAACAGCACCTATGATTAGTGTAAATCATATTCATAGTCCAAGAAATGAAGATTCGGTTGGGAAAATATTGGATGATATGGTAGTAAAAATTATTGATAATGAAATTTGCGTTTCGGGTCCTTCTGTAATGAAAGGTTATTTTGGTGATGATGACGCCACAAATAATGCGTTTATTTTGAAAGATGATACGGTGTTTTATAAAACCGGCGATGAAGGGTACGTGGAAGACGGGTTTTTATTTTATAGTGGTCGTATTAGCGAAAATTACAAATTGTCAAATGGAAAATTTGTGAATATTGGAATTATAGAAAATATTGTTAAGCAATTCACGATTGAACCTATTATGGTTTATGGTAATAACAAAGATTATAATATTTTAATTGTAGAAGAGAATTCGAAGATAGAGACCTTATTATCGTGTATTAATGTTGAATTAGACTCTTATTTACAAATTAAGGATGTTTTGAAAATACCAAATGGTACTTTCCAAAAATATTTGACACCGAAAATGTCATTAAAAAGAAAGGAAATAGAAAATAAATACAAAAATGAGATCGAAGATATTTATAGCAAAACAAAACTCTTGTTTTCATCATAAGGCATATTTGGAAATACTGCGTTATATAAGTAATACGCAGATTGTGTAATAGATAATGGGTTATATTTCCATTTCCATCTTTGTATTAATTGACTATTATGGGTCAATTGATAGAAACTAATCAGTTTATAAGGATCTTTTGAATCTTCTTGGACATTATGGATTGCGTGTAGAAGTCCTCCGAAAAATAGGGATTCAGTTTTCTTGTCTAATGGTTGGAGAAATACACTTCCAATCAAGTCCAAAACATTTCGCTCTTCGCTAAATTCATAACATATCTTGGGATCTTTAAGAAAATAAAACCCAATTGTCTTGGACTGTTGTTTCAACGCATATACTAAAATTCTCTTTTTTTGTATAAGATGATCTAAAACGTTCACTTCGGGAAAAATACATAATGGAAAGGGTGGATTGTCACTATGCGTAATATTATACAAAAAATCGAATAAAGTTGTTACATTGGGTCCAATAATGCGAATAATAGTATGTTGTCCAAGAGGGGGTTTTTTTATTTTTTCTAACGGAAACGTATGGACATAAAAACGTAATAAAGGAATTACCCCGTCGCATAGAGATATATCGCGCCGAAATAATGATGAACAAATATCTTTGTTATGTAAACGCTGATGTCTTTCGTGACTCTGGATTAAGTTTCGTCCAAGAAATTTGTCTTGAAAATCTCGATGTGTACATAAATAATCCCAAAAATAGGTATATTGTTCATGTGTGACACCATAATGATAATATATTTTAATAGCACGTGATGTTAATGCCCCTATACATGTATTTTGTTCTTGAATAGGGGGATTCATATCTTTGTCATAAACAAATTGTTTGTTATAATAAAACGAAATATAAGAGGTGTTTGAGTGTCCTACAAAATCTTCTTGGACCTCTTGTTTAGTAATCTGTGTAAATACTTGATCAGATTCAATGTAGTGACTCTGTATAAGATTCTCTAGTTGATCTAACTCTTTATTACCCAAGTCCAAGAAATCCTTTGAAACCACATTTTGTGTCAAATACTTGGTTTTCATTGGGAGTCCTGAATGAATAATATATGGTTGTTTTGTCCAATATCGGAAAATATCATAACTATGAAATACAGGTTGATGACTCCAAAACGGGTGTTTTATTTTAATATATATAAATGGAATCAACCAAGCAAAAAAAATGAATAAAAATATGTATTCCAACATGAATATATATTTAAGGTCTAAATGACTATTGGCATTATACGGAATTATTGTGTTCTCTCTAAAATGACTAAATATTGATGCTCATCTTCACATCCTTGAAGCATGTTTACTTGTGCGTGAGGAATAAAACCAGTGAAAGATGATTGTTGTAAAATATTGTTCATAGGTTCCATGATATATTGCGTTTCTTGCTGCCTTACATTTTTGGTTAAATCATCCGTAAAAGTTTCAATAAATTTCACTTTGTTGTCATTTAATTGTGAAAAATCGTATTTTCCTCGATATTTGAAATCAACAAAATCAATCACTGTATCACTAATGCGAGACGAAGAATATTTTTGCGGATTTTTCAATAAAGGTGGTTTTCCTCCTGGAACAATAGAATCGAATTTATCACGGTCGACTAAATGTAATATCAAATACCCTCCTGGTTTCAACCAGTAAAAACAATTTCGTAAAAATTCATCTTTGTTTTCAAACAAATAAATAGACATGCCTGTTGCTAAAATATGACTGAAAGACCCCTTTTCATAAGTAATAGCTTCTTTTGCGTTTCCACATTTTCCATTTACTTTTGGATGATTTTTTTCCATATAATTTATCATATCTTGTGATGTGTCTAAAGCATATACATCAAATCCACGTTTTGTCAATTGCCCACATATTTCTCCAGTTCCACTTCCGATGTCCAAGAAAGTACTCTTTTTGCTCGGTGCTGTCATCTCAATGATTTTATCAATTTCAAAAGTACATCGCTGTTCAGGCATCATTAATTGGTTGTAAATTTCAGCATAGAAATCGTCAAATACGTTTTCACCTTGTAAAAACAAATAAGGTGATTCTTGACTAAATCCCTCATAATAGGAAGACAAATCCTGCTTTTTAAACCATATAATAAGTAACATGAATATTGCTAAAATAATTAAAACATTGTACCATTTTGATTTAAACATGAATATTTTAATACTATATTATATTAAAATATTAGTAATTTACATTGTTGGAGGCGGGGGTGTGGATGAAGACATAGAAGTAATAGGAGGTGTTGTGTCACTAGAGGGAGTATCTGATGTATCGTCTTTTTTATCACCATCAGTTGACATAGGTTCGTATAGTTGAATATTTTCAATATAAGGATAGGTTACAGACAATAGAGCACTAAATAACAAAGCGTGTAATAGAACATGATTCATTTTAGATGTTTTTACAGGAAGTTTAAATAAATTACCGGGAATGAATACATAAAATAAGCAAAATACGTACACAAGAGTGAGAAGTTTCATTATATATATTCCACATATAAAAGTGTCTAAAGGTTTATAAAGGTTATTTTAATTGAACCCGAGTATTATTATGGAAGCGATCTTGACCTATATGAGGTGCGTTCTGAATATTTGGATGAACCTGTTGGTTTAGTACAGGAGATGTAAATAATTCAGGATGAGGTTGCTCACTTGGCGCAGAAGGAATATATACTTTATATAAATCACTATTGGATGAAGGTACATACGTTGTGTTGTCATTACCACGATTCAAAGCATAGTTTTGATTACGTAAACCACTTTCTAGTTGGACATTATTAATAAATCCGGATACAGGTCCGTTCTTCATTAGTGGAGGAGTGAAATTTCCACTTAATGAATAATCGTAGTTTGGTTCAATCGGTACAGTTGCGGGTTTACGTGAATCTAACATAGGAAATAAGGAATATTTCGATAATACTGGACGAGGTGTGAAATTCGGAGGTAATGGAGAATCGGGAACACTTCTTTCTAAAATACGATGATTCAGTTCGTCAGTTCGGGCAAATTGTCCTTGATGTAAATATTGGGGTAAATTTTTTACTTTTTTATTGGCATCTTGTATGTCCATTTGTATTTAGTATATAGTATATAAAAACAAAAATACATAAAGATTATACTACAATTAATATCGTATAACTAAATGGTAAAACTTTGCGTAAATAAATATCCTACAAATTCGAAATATGAATGTTATTTTCAAGAATATAAATTTCCTTTGAGTGATTTTCAAAAATATGCTATAGAAGCAATTGTAAAAGAACAACATGTGTTAGTAACCGCACATACGGGTTCAGGTAAGACCCTTCCTGCGGAATTCGCAATTAATCATCTTGTTAAACAGAACAAGAAAGTGATTTACACAAGTCCGATAAAAGCGTTGTCGAATCAAAAATATTCTGAATTTAGACGTAAATATCCTCATATTTCGTTTGGACTGATGACTGGTGATATTAAAATAAATCCCGATGCGGATGTATTAATTATGACAACGGAAATATTAATGAATTCTCTTTTTATTCAAGGGAACGATAATGTGAGTGATTTGGAATTCAATATTAATATTAATAATGAATTGGCATGTGTAGTATTTGATGAAGTACACTATATTAATGATCAGGATCGAGGACAAACATGGGAAAAAACGATTTTGATGTTGCCTAAACATATTCAAATGGTGATGTTGTCGGCTACAATTGATTCCCCCGAGCGTTTTGCTAAATGGGCAGAGCGCGATGATCCGTCTAAAGAAGTTTATTTGGCATCCACCGACAAACGTGTAGTTCCATTAACACATTATGGATATTTAACAAATACGGAAAGTTCTATTAAATTGTTAAAAGATAAGGCACTGGAAAAGGATGTTCGTAACAATATCCATAAACTTATCAAAATTCAGGATGAGCACGGAAAATTCAATAATGAAGGATACAAATCGTTGTCGCGGATGACGAAATTGTTTAATCAAAAATCCATGTATGTAAAGCGAAAGCACGTATTAAATAATTTGTCGCATTTTTTACGTGATAATAATATGTTGCCTGCGATTGCCTTTGTTTTTTCTAGAAAATTGGTCGAACAATGTGCTAGTGAAATTACTGTACCGTTATTAGAAGACGATAGTAAAATCCCATATAATGTTGCCAACGAATGTGAACAAATCGTGAGAAAATTACCCAATTTTAAAGAATATTTAGAACTACCTGAATACAATACTTTGGTGAAATTACTAGAAAAGGGAATAGGAATTCACCATTCGGGTATGATCCCCATTTTACGAGAAATTGTGGAAATCATGATTTCAAAAAATTATATTAAATTACTATTCGCAACTGAATCGTTTGCTATTGGTTTAGATTGTCCAATTAAGACCGCAGTTTTCATAAGCACCACAAAATTTGATGGAAGGAGTCAACGTACTCTTTTATCCCATGAATATACACAAATGGCAGGACGTGCTGGTAGACGTGGTATAGATAAAGTGGGGCATGTGGTTCATTGTAATAATTTATTTGATCTTCCATTACAAAATGATTACGAATTGATGTTAAATGGTAATCCTCAGTCGCTAATATCGAAATTTCGCATATCATATGGGTTGGTATTTAACCTAATAAAAAATGGAAAATTCACGATTGATGAATTTTCGGATTTTATTCATCATTCTATGATTAGTAGCGAATTGCGAGATGAAATAAAACATCAAAATAATGTGATACAAGAAATTACAAATAAACAACAATCCTTTGATGAAAATACCTCGTCACTAAAGACAATTCCGATTGTATGTAAACGGTATAATGAAATTTGTAATACAATACAGAATTCTAAAAACAAACAACGTAAGCAATTAGAAAAAGAGAAATCGCGCATTTTACAAGAAAATCCTAATTGTAAAAACGACGCGAAATTATACAATGATTTTGAAGAACTAACTAGTCAAATACACCAAGAAACGGAACAACTTTATTTTTTAGAACATTTCGTACAAGATAAACTGGAATCTTTGTGTGAAGTATTAATACAAGAAGAATTTTTAACAAAAACTGAAAATAATTACACGTTCTTCGAAAAGGGCGAAATATCGTCGAATATTGCGGAAATACATCCATTGATTATATCCAACATGTTATTACATAATAACTGGTTTTCGTCTATGAATGTAAACGAAATCGCAGCAATATTGAGTTTATTTACAGATGTAAATGTTGCCAAAGAAGAAAAAACGTCATTTCCGCAAAGTGAAAATAAGGAAATATTGAACACAATGGTTTATCTTCAAGAACAATTTGAACATTACGATACAATCGAACAAAATTCACATATCCGTAGCGGATTAGAATATGATGACGTTCTATGTTTTGACATGCCCGAACTTGTAGAAAAGTGGTGTTCTTGTGATGATGAACAGCAATGTAAATATTTTCTTCAAAATGATGCTGCACATAAAGGAATTTCCCCTGGCGATTTTACAAAGGCGCTATTGAAAATTTCTAACATTGTTAGGGAACTAAGTGTATGCGCAGAAAAAATGAATCAAATTGAATGTCTACATAAATTATCTCAAGTCGATGGAAAATTATTGAAATATATTACTACATCTCAGAGTCTGTATATTTAAGATAATAATAGGAGAAAATAACTCATATTTATAGCAGTTTTCTCACACGCTTTGCGTTAGGAGTTTTTCTCCCTCTACTATTCTTTTTACGAGTTTTTCGTGTTACTCTTTTGGAAGATCTCTTGGATTTTTTGGACTTTCGTGTTCTTTTTTTTCCACCCCCTAGATATTCTCCTATTTTACGTCGTAAATCATAAGGCATTGTTCCATCACCTCTATTCCCTACATCTTTTTCACTCATAACCATAGCTAGGTTTTTCCTATCTTCTTGTCTTTCCAAAACTTTTGGAATAGTCTGTGCGACAATATTTTGTATTCTTTTTTTTTCTTTTTTCGTGATTATGTAGTCTTCTATCGCATAAGGAATACTATTTTCTTCTTGATCCTCTGGTGTCATATCATCCCATAGGTCTTCTGCCAGTTGAAGTTCTTTGTTTGTAGCAAGATCAAGTTCAATATTAATATCTGGGCGTTCTAATAATAAGTAAACCATGTCTATATCTTCTAATT
>Ga0209632_10004835_pt1 | contig 11822 bp, 10 predicted proteins | sample COG_10_FD_184754 | JGI IMG/M metagenome (GOLD analysis project Ga0209632, IMG submission 184754) | Pelagic Microbial community sample from North Sea - COGITO 998_met_10 (SPAdes) (version 2) | ecosystem: Environmental > Aquatic > Marine > Neritic zone/Coastal water | place: Helgoland, sampling...
TCTTTTTAAATATTAATCAAAAAAATATAATTTTAAAAAGACTGGGTGTTGACTTTGTAATTACTCAAAAGTTTGACAAAAAATTTTCCAAGGTTAAATCTGATTTTTTTATTAAAAAAATTCTATCTAAAAAATTAGAGGCAAAATATATATTTGTTAGTAATAATTTTAAATTTGGCAATAAAAGAGAAGGAGATGTTAATCAATTAATTAAAAATGAAAAAATTCATGATTATAAAATAGTAAAACCACAACCACTAACAGTGGATAAGAAAGTTATATCATCAACATATATTAGATCTCTATTAGAAAAGGGTAATTTAAAAAAAGCCAATAAAGCCTTAACAAGAAATTGGACAATTGAGGGAATAGTTAAAAAAGGTAGGCAACAAGGAAAAAAAATTGGTTTTCCAACCTGCAATATTGATATCAAGGATTATGTAATTGCAATGCCAGGAGTTTATGCGGTTAGGGTTTACAAAAAAAATTCCAAAAAACCCTTAAAAGCCATAGCAAATCTTGGTTATAGGCCTACATTCAATCAAAAGAAAATTTTATTAGAGATTCATATTTTTAATTTTTCTGGAAATCTTTATAATAAGTATTTATCAGTTGAATTCATAAAATTTATAAGAAAAGAAAAAAAATTCGAAAACGTTAATCAATTAAGAAAACAAATTCAAAGTGATCTAAAGATAGCAAAAAAATAATAATATGAGCAAAGAAAATATAAACCTGCCAAAAACAGCTTTTTCAATGAAAGCGAATTTGCAAGCTAAAGAGCCTGAAATTTTAGATTATTGGAATAAAATTGAACTTTATAAAGAGTTAAGAAAATCTAACAAAGGTAAGGAAAAATTTATACTTCATGATGGCCCTCCATACGCAAATGGTAACATTCATATGGGAACTGCTTTAAATAAAATTTTAAAAGATATAATTGTTAAATTTCATCAAATGGACGGAAAAGATTCAGTTTATGTTCCGGGGTGGGATTGCCATGGGCTGCCTATAGAATGGAAAATTGAAGAACAATATAAAAAAAATAAAAAAAATAAAAACGAAGTTCCGATAACAGAGTTTAGAAAAGAATGTAGAGCTTTTGCGGAAAAATGGATTGAAGTCCACAAAACACAATTTAAGAGATTAGGTGTTGTTGGAGATTGGGATAATCATTACACAACAATGAGCTTTGATGCTGAGGCACAAATTGTAAGAGAGTTAGGTAAATTTTTAAAAGAAGGAAGCCTTTATAAGGGATTTAAGCCAGTTCTTTGGTCTACTGTAGAAAAAACTGCATTAGCAGATGCAGAGGTTGAATATCAAGACCATAAATCAGATACAATTTATACTACTTTCCCGGTTACAAAATCTAATTTAAAAGAACTGGAAGGAACAGATGTTGTTATATGGACAACTACTCCATGGACAATACCAGCTAATAAAGCTTTGGCTTATAATGATGCACTAGATTATTTAATAATCCAACTAAACGATGATGGTGATTTTAAGAATAAAAAAATAGTTATTGCAAAAGAGTTGTTAGACTCTGTTATTAAAGATTGCGATATTAAAAATTATAAAGAGATTAAAAGTTTTAAAGGAAAAGAATTTAAAGATACTATTTGTAGCCATCCATTTTTAAATCTTGGTTATAATTATGAAATTCCAATGCTTGAGGCAAGATTTGTTACAACGGAACAAGGAACGGGAATTGTTCACTGTGCTCCCAGTCATGGTCCAGATGATTTTAACCTTTGTTTAAATCATGGTATTAAAGCTATAGAGACTGTAGACGGTGATGGAAAATATACAGAAAATATTCCTTTATTTGAAGGAACACATATTTTCAAAGCAAATCCAATTATAATTGAAAGATTAAAAGAACAAAAAAAATTACTGTCAAATGGTGAATTAATACATTCCTACCCCCATTCATGGAGATCAAAAGCTCCACTTGTTCATAGAGCAACTCCCCAGTGGTTTATTTCAATGGAAAGCCATGGCCTTAGACAGAAAGCACTAAAAGCTCTTAATGACACAACGTTTTACCCAGATAAGGGTAGAGAAAGAATAAAAGCAATGATTGAAACAAGACCTGACTGGTGTGTTTCAAGACAAAGAGTTTGGGGAGTTCCATTACCAATATTTGTTAATAAAGTTACAAAAGAAATTTTAGTTGACGATCAGGTAAATGAAAATATTGCAAGTATTTATGAAAAAGAAGGTTCTGACTGTTGGTTTTCTGATGACCCACAAAGATTTTTAGGAGACAAATACAAAGCAGAAGATTATGACAAAACAAGTGATATTGTTGAAGTCTGGTTTGATAGCGGTTGTACGCATTCGTTTGTTTTGGAAAAGAGGAAAGATCTTCAATGGCCAGCATCAATGTATTTAGAAGGTTCAGATCAGCATAGAGGCTGGTTTCATTCTTCATTACTAGAGTCATGCGGAACAAGAGGTAGAGCTCCTTATGAATCAATTTTATCACATGGCTTTGTAGTGGATGGTAAAGGTCTTAAGATGTCAAAGTCAGTAGGAAATGTAATTGCACCCGAGGATATTTTAAAAAAATATGGAGCTGATATTTTAAGAATATGGGTAGCTTCGTCAAATTATGAAGAAGATTTAAGAATTGATTATTCAATTTTAGAACAACACGCAGATTCTTACAGAAAAATTAGAAATACTTTTAGATACCTGTTGGGGAATTTAAATGATGAGTTTCAAATAATTGATACTGAAAAGTTAGACTTGAATAAATTACCAGAATTAGAACAATACATGCTGCACAAAATCTATGATTTAAATGAAAATTTTAAGAACCACTTTAAATCATATGATTTTCACAATCTTTATAAAGAACTTTTAAATTTTTGTACAGTAGACTTGTCTGCGTTTTATTTCGACATTAGAAAAGATGCATTGTACTGTGATTCAAAAAATTCAGAAAAAAGAAAAAGTTGCATAATTGTATTAAATATCGTTTTAGAATCATTACTTAAATGGTTTGCTCCCATACTTTCATTTACAACAGAAGAAATTTTTACACTAACAAATAAGAATAAAAAGAGCATTCATTTAGAAAAATTTACTAAATTTCCAAAAGTGTTTGAGAATAAAAGATTAAATGAAAAATGGTTAGAATTAAAAAAAATTAGAGATATTTGCAACATTAGCATTGAAGCCAAAAGAGCAAGTAAAGAAATTGGATCAAGCCTTGAAGCAAATTTATTAATTAGTTTAAATGAAAAGTTATTTAAAATTACAGAAAATACTAATTTTGCAGAATTATGTATTACATCTAATGTAAAAATTGAAAAAAAAGAAATAAAAGAGGTAATTGCTATAACAACAAAGGCTAAAGGAGAGAAGTGCTCAGTATGTTGGAAAATTAATAAAAATGGATGTGAGAGACATCCTGTTTAGATAAAAAATAAGAATGCTTAAAGTAAATTTAAAAAAGATATTATTAAACAGTATAATTATTTCAGTTATTTTCTTAATTGATAGAATTTCTAAAATTTATATTCTCAAAATAGCTGAATTAGAAAATAAAGTAGATATTTACTTAACCCCGTACTTAAATCTTTATTTGATTTGGAATAAGGGAATAGCCTTTGGATTATTTTCATTTGAAAAATTCTTTATTTATCAGTCAATAAGTTTAGTCATTTTTATAATAAGCATTGTACTTATTGTTATGATTATAAAATCAGAGGGATTCAAAAAATATTCATTAATATTGATATTAGGAGGTGCTCTAGGTAATCTTTTTGATAGAGTATATTATTCAGCTGTACCAGATTTTATAGACCTGCATATGAATGGTTTCCATTGGTTTATTTTTAATGTTGCAGATATATTTATTACAATAGGCGTGATATGCCTTATTTTAGATGAATTATTTTTTTATAAAAAAAACAATGAAACTAGTTAAATATACAAGCATTATTCTACTATTAGCTTTTTTTACATCGGGATGTAGCTCTGTAAAAGAAACTTTAACAGGTGCCAAGAAATCAAATACAGATGAGTTTTTTGTAAAAAAAAAAACACCATTAGTTTTGCCACCAAATTTTGACGAGTTGCCAAAACCTCAAAGTGAAATAAAAAAAAATAATATTAAAGATAAAGGCATAGATTTTTCAAGTGTTTTAAATAAATCTAACAATGAAAAAAAAATAATTGTAAAAAAAAATAATTCCCTAGAGAAATCGATTTCAGACATAATAAGTGGCAAGTAATGTTATCTAAAAATATCAAATTTAGAAGTTTTAATCATAAATTAAATAATAAAAAGATTAAAAGAGATTTAAAGAACATCTTAACTGAAAATAATGAGATTCTTAAATCACTCACACCAGATTACAAATATAAATATAATAAAACTTTAATAGCAAAAATTAAAAAAGAAAAAGCTCTAAGAATTATTGGTATGGGTGGTTCTATACTGGGAACAAAAGCAATTCATGATTTTTTGAAACACAAGATTAAAAAAAATATTATTTTTTATGATAATTTAGAATCAAATATAAAAATTAAAAATAAAAACACAAATATAATAGTTTCAAAATCAGGTAATACACTTGAAACTATAGCTAATACAAATTTTTTAATAAATAAAAATGATAAAAATATTTTTATAACAGGATCTGAGAATAGCTATTTAAGATCATTAGCCCTCAAAATGAAAGCAGAAATTATAAATCATAATAATTTTATAGGTGGAAGATACTCTGTGCTATCAGAAGTAGGCATGTTACCTGCATCACTTATGGGGCTGAATGAAAATAAATTTAAACAATTAAACAATCTAATTAAAAATAAAAACTTTATCAATCTACTAGTTTCAAATATTGGTAGTACATTATTTTTTATAAAAAATAAAAAATTTAATTCGATAATATTAAATTATGACAACTCTTCTTATGAATTATTTAATTGGTATCAACAATTAATTGCAGAAAGTTTAGGAAAAAAAGGAAAGGGAATTCAGCCAATTATTTCAACAATGCCTAAAGATAATCATAGCCTTATGCAACTTTATTTGGATGGACCTAAGAATAATTTTTTCACATTTTTTTATGCAAAAGAAAAAAATACTTCAAAAATTGCTAGTAGTAAGATTCTTAAATCACATAATTATTTAAAAAATAAAACATTAGATGAAATTAAGTTTTCTCAAAAAATGGCTACTGAAAATGTATTCTTGAAAAAAAACATACCTTTTAGAAGTTTTGAAGTTATCGATAAAAATGAAGAATCACTTGGTGAATTATTTTGTTTTTTTATTTTAGAAACAATATTGCTTGGTAGAGCATTAAAAGTTAACCCTTATGACCAGCCCTCTGTTGAATTAATAAAAACAGAAACTAAAAAAATTTTAGTTTAAAAAAATTTACCAAAAATAATTTTTGATATTCCATAATTTTTTTCTTCAATTATGTTAAAAAATTTATCTAAATTATCATTCTCGTTCTTATGTCTATGAATAATTATAACACCTTCTTCATTTAAAATATTTGCTTCCAATATCTTCTTTAATAGTTCCGATAATAATTTTTCTTTATAGGGAGGATCCATAAAAATTATATCAAATTTGTCACTTAAAGTATTCAAATCTAATTGATTAAATGCATCTTTTTCAAGTATCTTAGACTTTTCTAAACAATTAATATTTGAGATATTCTTTTTTAAAATATGCAGTACTTTTTTATAATTTTCAACAAATGTCACAGTAGAAGCTTCTCTTGATAAACATTCTAAGCCAAATGATCCAACACCTGAAAACATATCTAAGATATTTGCATCCTTTATCTTTAAATTAAATTTATTTGAGTGCAAAATTATATTAAATAAAGACTCTTTGGTTAAATCTTTAAGCGGCCTAGTAGATTTATCTTCTGGTTCAAGAATTTTTTTACCTCTAAAGTTGCCAGATATTATTCTCATTCATCAATTACTTTATGGCCAATATCTTTTCGAAAAAAACCATTATCCCAATTTAATGAGTTTATTGATTGAAAAATTTTATTTCTACTTTCATTAAAGCTATTAGATACACAAACAAAATTTAATACTCTGCCACCTTCTGAATAAATTTCATTTTTAATTATTTTTGTACCTGCGTGGTAACAATATTCATTTTCATCATACTTGATTTTATCTAAATTTTTAATTAGTAAATTTTTTTTAAATTTATCAGGGTATCCTTTTGAACATAACACCACGCATAAACTTTTTTTATTATGCCAATTAATCTGTGTTTCATTTAATGTTCCATTGCAACATGACATTAGTATATCTAATAAATCAGAATCTAATTTTGGTAAAATTGTTTGGCATTCTGGGTCACCCATTCTAACATTGTATTCAATTAAATATGGTTCATTATTGATAATCATGAGGCCTGCATACAAGAAACCTTTGTAAGATGTACCAAGGTTTTTAAGTCCTTTTAATGTAGGTGTTATTATCTTATCTAGTATCTTTTCCTCTAATTCATTATTAATCAATCTAGAAGGGGAGTAGGCTCCCATGCCACCAGTATTTTTTCCAAGATCACCTTCAAGTACTCTTTTGTGGTCTTGAGCCGTCCCAAAGCTTTTTATTGTCTTACCGTCACTTATAATAAAGTAACTCATTTCCTCACCATCAAGGAATTCTTCTATAAGTAAATTTTTTGCTTCACCAAATTTTCCCTCAAATATTTCATTTATTGCTTCCTTAGCCTCTTCTATTTTTTCACATATATAAACACCCTTACCAGAAGCTAAACCATCGGCTTTTATAACTAAAGGGTAATTAGAATTTTCTATGAAAGCAATTGAATTTTCTTTATTTGAAAAAACACCAAATTCAGCAGTTGGGATGTTATATTTTTTACAAAGATTTTTTGTAAAAATTTTAGAACCCTCAAGTTGAGCTGCTATTTGATTTGGTCCAAATACTTTAATTTTGTTTTTTTCTAAAAAATCTACAATTCCGTTAACAAGTGGTTTTTCTGGTCCAATTATTATTAAATCTATTTTTTTTAAAAAAACAAACTCTTTAAGGTTAACAAAATTTTCTAGATCTATTACAATATTTTTTGCTATTTTTGCTGTGCCCGCATTACCAGGAAAACAATAGATTTCTTCAACTTTACCAGATTTGCTTAAAGATTCACATATAGCATGTTCACGACCACCGCTTCCTATTATTCCAACTTTCATATACTGTTATATAAACTAAAAATGTATAAAAAATTAGCCAAAATTAAATATTTAGCAAATAACTTTCAGATTATTGAAAATGGAGACCATGTTTTGTGTGCTATTTCTGGAAAGCATATTAGACTAGAAGAGTTAAACTATTGGAATGTTGATCTACAGGAGGCTTATTTTTCATATAAAGAAGCTTTCTTAAAAAGAGAGATTTTAAATAAAAAATAGATTTATTTCCATCTATTATGAGACCATATCCATTGGTCAGGATTCTTTAAGATCATTTTTTCAATAATACGATTTAAACTAAGAGTTATATCTTTAATTGATTTATCATTTGAATACTCAAGAGGTTTATTAACTGTTAATTTGAAATTAATTTTATTAATTCTCTCAATATAAATTGGTACAATCTTGCAATTAAATTTTTTTGCAAATTGAGCTGGTATTGTAGTTGTGTAAGCCTCATGTTTGAAAAAGTTTGATTTAATACCTTGTGACACTCTTTGATCAATCATTAAAGCTATGGAGTAATTTTTTTTAAAATAGGAAAGTAATTGTCTAGTTCCAGCAAGACCTTTTTTAATTTGGTTTTTACATATATATTTTTTTCTGATCTTTTCCATTATATGATTCAAAAATTTATTATTTAAAGGTCTATAAAGCACAGCTAAATTAATACCAGATTTTTCAATTTGCATAGCCATTAACTCAAAGTTATTAAAATGACCTGAAATAAATATTACTGGTTTTCCCTCTTTTTTAATTTTACTTAAAATATCTAAACCAACAATTTCTAATTTATTGTCAAATTTTGATCTTCTGAAATCTTTTAGAAAAACATACTCTGATAATATTCGACCATAATTACCCCACATATTTTTAATAACTTTATTCAAATCTTTTGAATTTATTTCTGGTAATGCCTTGAGAATATTTTGTTGTATTAATTTTTTTGATCTAAAAAAGGGACCAAAATTCTTTAAGAGGGTGCTTGAAAAATCTGATGCAATCTTTAAACCTAAAATTTTATAAATTATAAATAGAGAAGAAATAATCAAAAATTGAATAAAATATTTTATAGAACTCATATTTTTGATCTAATAAAAGAAATTAATTCATCTTGGTTTTTAATAGTCAAATCAATTTCTAAAAAATTGATGTTATCTAAATTTGGTTGAGAAATTTTTACATAATCTTTTTCTGTAGTTATAATTTTAGCATTCAAATCAGTTGCCATTGATTTTATTCTTTCAATATCTTTTTTTTTATATTGGTAGTGATCAGGAAAGTTTATTTCTTCTATTATTTTAAATTTATTTTTTAGTAGTGTTTTTTTAAAAGTATTTGGATCGCCAATTCCAGAGAATATTAAGTAATTGTCTTCAATATTAAATTTGTGAACATTAATTGGTTGATAGCTTGTTTCAAAAATTTTTATATTTTTGTCTATTTTCTTTATTGAATCTTTAATGTGTGAATTATCTTCTCCGTTACCATTTAAAAATATTGCATCATATTTTACAATACTTTCTAGTCTCTCTCTTAAGGGTCCCGAAGGTATTAGAAAACCATTGCCAATCCAATTGGTAGTACTGAAACAAACAAAACTTAAATCATAATTTAAATGGCCATCTTGTAATCCATCATCAAATACTGCAATCTCAATATTATCTCTTATGGCATCATTAAGAGCATCAAATCTATTTTTTTTGCAATACAGATTAGATTTTGTAGATAATAGTTCTTGTTCATCAACCTGATTTTTATAAAATTTTTTAATGGAGGCGGTTTTAAAATTTAATTTTTGTAAAATTTGATTGAATTTAATAACCAGCGGTGTTTTGGCAGTACCACCAACATATATATTACCTAAGCAAATAGTTTTTATATTTTTATTAGTAATCTTTTTTTTAAATGATAAAAAATAGTTGTTTACTATTATTGGTATAGTGAATGGGAGTAAAATATATGATAAATAATTAGGTTTCTTAAAATCCCAAAATTTAGGCTTACTTATTATCATTGTTAAATAAATTTTTTTAGTTCTATCAAGGTTTTTTTAAGAATTTTTTCTCCCATAATATTTATCTTACTTGCAATATGTTTTGATCTTATATCTTTTTTTAATAATTCATTAACTTTTTTTATGAGTTGGCTTTGATTGTTCACTTTAAATGAAATTTTATTTTTACCTAGAAGGGTGTAGATTTCATGAAAGTTTTTTACATTGGGCCCATGAATTATATTGCAGTTATATCTTGCTGGTTCTAGTGGATTTTGCCCACCATGAATTGTTAGTGACTTTCCAAGAAAAACAATTTTACAAATTCTAAAAAAAGATTTTGTTTCACCATAAGTATCTACAATATAAACTTGAGTATCTTTTGGTATTTCTTCATTTATGCTATGTAAATGTGTCTTTAAACCTAATTGAGAAAATATATTAATTATTTTTTGAGTTCTTTGAATATTTCTTGGTATTATAATTGTAATCAAATTAGTAAACTTTTTTTGTAGGCCCTGATGAGTCTTAGCTACAATTACCTCCTCCCCTTCATGTGTGCTTGCAGCACACCAATATTTTTTATTATGTAAAAATTTTTTTAAATTTAAATTAATTAATTTTTTTGAATCAAAAGTACTTTCTGAAAATTTTAAATTACCAAGTTTTTTTATTTTTTTTACATGAAAGAGATTTAAATAATTTTTGGTTTCTTCATTTTGTGGGTAAGTATAATCAAAACTTTTAAATAAATTTTCAGAAAATGTCTTCAAAGTTCTCCATCTTTTAAAGGATTTTTTAGTTACCCTTGCATTAAGTAAGATGTGATAAATAGATTTTTTTTTTAAATTAGTAAGCATATTGGGCCAAATCTCAGAGTCTATAAATATTGCTAAATTAGGTTTCCAATAAGTCAAAAATCTTTTACTCAAATAATTACTATCAACTGGAAAAAATTGGTGGATTGTTTTTTTAAACTTAAACTTGTTAAATATTTTTGCTGAACTTAAAGTAGATGTGGTTACTAGAATTTGTTTAATATTTTTTTCTGTCTCTAGTTTTTCAATAAGTGGAATAACACTCATTAATTCACCTACACTAGCTCCATGAAACCATATTAAGTTTCCCTCTCTCTTTTTTTTTGAAAAAAATGTAAATTTTTCTTTAAATCGTATGGGATGTTCTTTTTTTTTTATTAATCGAATTAAAATTATTAGAGGCGAAAAAATTAAAACCAAATTAATTAGCAATCTGTAAACTAAAATCATTAGCTTCTCTTTAATTGTTTCTCATAAAAATTTTTATATGTTTTAGAACTTGAGAGAAGGTCCTCATGTTTTCCTCTTGTAATAATCTTACCTTCTTCTACTACATAAATTATATTTGCATTTAGTATTGTTGAAAGTCGATGAGCTATAACAACTGTTGTTTTATTTTTTGTTAATAAAGATATGGCATTTTGTATTTTTTCTTCAGTATCTGAGTCCAGAGAAGAGGTTGCCTCATCTAAAAGAATAATAGAACTTTTTTTAAGCATAGCTCTTGCAATCGACAACCTTTGCTTTTCTCCACCCGATAGTCTTACACCATTTTCTCCAATGATTGTTTCATATCCATCGGGTAATTTTTGGATAAATTCATCTGCATGAGAGTTTTTTGCTGCTAAAATAATTTCTTCATTGGAAGCATCAAGTTTTGCATATGCAATGTTGTTTCTAACTGTATCATCAAATAAAGTTGTCTCTTGACTAACTAATGAAATATTTTTTCTCAAAGAATAAATATTTACCCCATGTATTGATTGATTATCTATAAATATTTTTCCTGAATTAGGATCATAAAATCTTGGTATTAAATTAAGTATTGTTGATTTTCCAGCACCGCTTAAACCAACTAGGGCTGTCATTTTTCCACCCTCTATATTTAAATCAGCAGATTTAAGAACTTTTTTTTCTTCATTTCCGTATTGAAAATCAATTCCTTCAAATACAATATTTCCTTCTTTTATAACTAGATTTGAAAGGCTTTGATCATCTTGAACCTCATTAACAAGATCTATAACAGGCAAAACTCTTTTTGCAGCAGTAATACCTTGGCTAATTGCAATATTAAGTCCAGCAAGAGATCTTACTGGTTGGTAAGCAAGCATCATGGCAGCTAAGAAAGAAAAAAAGTTATTAACTTCTAGCTCACCGCTTTCAATTAAAATGCCAGAATAAAAAAGAAGACCACCTATCATTATTCCAGTTAAAGTTTCCATAATAGGAGCATTTCGATTAAAAATAACTGTCATTTTAATAATTTTATTTTTTAACTCATTAATATCTTCAGTAGACCTCATATTTTCATAGGTTTCTTGCTGAAAAATTTTTATTAGTTTGTGATTTTTAAAAATCTCAACTAATCGAGTGGTAAATAGACTTGATTTGTCCATTGCCTGAATTGAGGCTTTGTTCATTCTCTTTCCTAATGATCTAGCAAAAAAAGTTGCTAATGGTATCATTATGATTGCTATCATCGAAAGTTTCCAATTTTGGTAAAACATTACTGTAAGTAAACCAACTAAACTTAAAGAGTCTTTAAATATATTTAAAAGAGCTGTGCTA
>Ga0209632_10004838_pt1 | contig 11814 bp, 14 predicted proteins | sample COG_10_FD_184754 | JGI IMG/M metagenome (GOLD analysis project Ga0209632, IMG submission 184754) | Pelagic Microbial community sample from North Sea - COGITO 998_met_10 (SPAdes) (version 2) | ecosystem: Environmental > Aquatic > Marine > Neritic zone/Coastal water | place: Helgoland, sampling...
AATTTTCCAGGAAGTGGAGAAAATGGAATCGTAAATATAACACTTGGTAATAGTGCAACAGCATGGCAATATAGTATAGATTCAGGTGTAAGTTTTTCAAATGGTTCAGGAACCAAATTTACATTACAGCCAGAAACATATGCTCAAAATCAAATTCAAGTGCATAATGGAGATGGAACAAATTGGTCTGCGACAGAAAATAATGGTAGTGAAATAGTAATATCGGCACCACCAACTCCACCACCAGAGCCAGTATCAACAACTGAACCAGTAGATATAAGAAAGAGTTATTATCCAGAAAGCAAAGTAAATTCAACATCAAATAGTTTGTTTAATAAAGTCTATAGTCAAAAGTTATTAACATCAGTAGATAAAATAGAAAGAACACCACTGGAATTAAAAAAAGATAAATCAGTAGAACAGTATCATAATGGAACACAAGATAGATTATTACGAATAAAATCAAAAGCAATGAACAACAAGTAATAATATAAATAAAAAATACTTATATATAACAATATAGTTATATATAATGTCAGAAAATGAATCAAGTTATGGTTGGTGGATATCAACAAATATTAAATCGAAAGAGGAAGAAGATAATCGGTTGTATAAAAGACGAAATATAAAATACCCAGGAGATTTAGATACAAAAATAAAAACGAAAAAACCTACGGAAATAGTATACACATTTGAAGAATTAAAATGGCATAATTAAACCCTTGGTAATTTCAAATGGAAATATTAGAAAGATGAAATGTAAAATACCCTGGAGATATAGATACAAAAATAGAAACAAAAATCTAAGGAAATACTATAAATGAAATTAAAATCAGGACAAAAAAAAATATTATCAGTGATGACATTATTTTTAGATATACTTTTGATATACATCCTTTTACATGAAAAATTAAATAATTATGATAGGATTTTAGTATATTTTGTCTTGGTAATCCATTTCATGTTTTACACAAGTATATATAACGATTTTAGTAAATTAATGGAAATATGTCATATAGGAATGCCATTAATAATGCTATTAGGTATATTTGTAAAAAATATATACTTATTAGGAGTAGTAGCAATATATATAATAGAGATATTTATAACATGGTATATATACGATGATTGTATATTAAAACACGATGAAGAATATAATGCGATATACATGATAAATAAAATAAAAGAGTTAATAGGAATAGATTTTTATAATGGTTATAATATACCAAAGTTTTTTACAATAATTTTTGTAATAGTAATAATAAAAATAATAAAAATATTATTATAATATACTCATATGAATAGAAAAAGAAAAAACTCATTCGATAGCAAAAAATCAATAAAAACAGAAGCAATAGAAATACAATTTGGAAAATGTCGTAGCCGAGATGTAGAAATGTATTATAATGAATCAACAAAAGAATATAAATTGGTAAATAATACAGAAAATTCACCTCACCCAGATAAATATATATTGACGCTAAAAAAATAATGTAATCATATATATATATGAATAGTTGGTATAATGAATTGAAAACAGCTCCATGGGCACCACCCAATTATGTCTTTGGTATAGTATGGCCAATATTGTATATATTCATGACAATAGCACTATTAATCGTATTTTTAGATAAAAAATGTTATCCATATTGTTCGGCAATGACGTATTTTTTTATACAATTGGGAATGAATTTAATGTGGACAACAGTATTTTTTAAATGGAAATTACTGATACCAGCGTTAGTATTATTATTCTTAATATTATTATTTACATACTATACTTATAATAAGTTCCAAAAAATAAATAAGACAGCGAGTTATTTACTAATACCATATATGTTATGGTTATGTGTAGCATTAAGTTTAAACACATATATAGTATTAAATAATTAAATATTTTTGAAAATGGAAGTATCAATAAGACATTTAGCGGGTTTAAGCTCGTCATTATCATCATCTTTATTTGAATTATTAGGTTCAAATATAGTAGCCCATTTCGTATCAATGCCAATATATTTATTGGAATTAGATTGAACAACTCGATAATTGCATTTTTTGTAAAATCTTTTACGTTGATACCATTGATTTAAAAATATATCATGAGAGTCAACAATATCAACAATAATAGGGTTTTCATGTTTAACACGCAATATTCGTCCAACGGATTGGGTAATATCAGTTTTAGGTGTAACCATAATAAGAACAGATAGAGTTTTAATATCGAGGGCTTCAGCAGCCATAGCATAAGTAGCAAGAACAATTTGTTTAGTTTCAGTTTCTTGTAAATCTTTTTGTTTCATACCACCAACATAAAAACCGACAGTAGTAATATTATTATTAACAATAGATTCATGTAAATAAGTAAGAAGTGAACGATTATGGCATAATATCATAATTTGAGAGCCATTTAATTCAGAAACTAAATCTCGAATAACTCTAACGATAAAGTCGGAACGAGGTCCAAAAGCACATAATTTAGTAATCATAGTGCTATATTTGGGACTACCCCTATAGTCTAATTCAGTTTCATTAAATTCGGTATCGTTGCATTGGTAGCGAATAGCTCTAACGCATACAGGGTCATCATCTTCACGTTTTTCGCTATAAATCTTATCACCAATAAACATATGTAAAACTCGTGTAAGTTTATCTTTTCTATCAACTGTAGCGGAAATGCCCAGCATATATGGTGTAATCGTTTTAAACAAAGTTCTGGAGAATTGTTCACTGCCAATTCTATGCACCTCATCAACAATAGTAAGTCCAAAACAAGAGAATGTATTCGTAGGAAACTCTTTATCATATAGGGTTTGTATCATGCCAATAACAATATCTTTACCATCAACGTCAAATACTTTACCTTGAATCTTACCAATGGTAGTTCCAGGTAAAAATTCATCAATTCTTTCAATCCATTGATTCATGAGAAATTCTTTATGCACGATAATAAGAGTTTTTTTTTGAATTTTGGAAATAATATTAAGAGCCATGATAGTTTTGCCTCTACCACAAGGGACTTCAAGTATACCACCAGTGCCATCAATACAGTCATTATTATTACAAATGGGTTTATTAATATAATCCATATAAACATTAACAATATTAATTTGATAATCACGAAGAGTTTTAGTAAAAGTTAAATTAATATCATCACCAGATTCTAAATCACAACGATTAGGAAGTCCATATCTGGCAACGCCATAAAAACGAGGTATATACATTTTATTGGAGTTTTCTCTATAAACAGCGAATGCTGTATTTTCAGCAACGGCAAAAGCAGTTCCCATAATTTGAGGTTTAACAAAAAGGTCTTTTCTTAAGAAATCCAAATCTTCATTTGACAATAAAGATTTAGAGATGGTATAACCTTTTTTACCGATATATGCATGTTTACAAATATTCAATTTATATTCATTGGTTAAAACAAGAGGAGGGTCTTTAGTGGGAAGATTCGATTTTTTCTTAATAATTTTTTTATTGGAATTAGTAGAAGGGACACTTTTAAGAAATCTATCCATTAGATAAAATATACAAATATAAAAATAATTTAGGAATTATCAATTTTTATTAGGCGTTTGAATAATAAAATAAAGAATGTGGATAAAAAAAATCATCATGTATAATATATAATGAATCTTTTGAACAATTTCAAAAACATGTCACAATTAGAAAAAGTGTTGGGTGCACTATTTGTATTATTTATCGTTTTACCGGTAGAAGTGCCAAGTGTAATAGCCAATTTAGTAGATAATACATTGGGTATGGTAGGTTTATTTGTATTAGGCGTTTATATGTATTTACACGTAAGCCCAGTATTAGCAGTATTGTTTGTATTTGTAGCATATGAACTATTGAGACGTTGCTGCAAGACAACTGGAAAGGCAATAATCATGAAACATACACCAACACAAGCAAAGAAGGACGAAAAAATGAAAAAGATGAATCCCCCAAAGAAAGAAACATTGGAAGAGCAGGTAGTAGACCAAATGGCACCAATTGGAAAGAGTGATATGGCATCATATGTATCAACCACATTTAAGCCAGTAGCAGAGGACGTAGGAACTGCATCAGTATTCTAATTCTAATTATAATGTAAGTAAAAAATTATATTATAATTTATTTGTTAATGTTGGAAGACCCCTTATATAATAAATAAGAAATGGGTGTAATTAATAATATATTAAGTAATAATGCATGCATATGCCATGTGCCTTTATCTGTTAAATTATCATTTAATCCAATCGATAATATAAAAATAAAAAAGAAAATAGTTAAAACAGCCCAATATGCGGCGTCAGTAATAGCGATAGAAGCTAATTCAAATGGGAATTTAAGTAATTCCATAAAACTAATTTTAGGAGGTTCATCGTCGGCTTTGTATTCTAACTGAATAACTTCTTCGGGAAGTTCAACCTGTAAAAATTCTAAATCTTTTTTCTTAAGTTGAATAAGAGAATAACCAAATGAAGAAATAGCAGCAAAAATCATGAAGAATACTTTAAAAATATCTTTGTTATCTTTTGTAGCGAAAGTAAGTAAATAGGTAATAGTAAAAAAGCCAAGAATAAATGAAATATTTTTATCAGCTTTATAAATGAAGTCTAAATAGGTTTGACGTTTAGGTTTATTATCTTCATTATATCGCCACTGAACAATATTTTGTAAAACAACGACCTTATATATACCAGGAATAGCAACTCTACAAACAACAATAATAACAATAAATAATATGAAATTCATAATCATTTTATAGAATTCTTCATTCTTTTTATTTGCAGCAGTATCACTATTAACCATAGTGGTATAAGCAACATCAGTTTCATCACTATCACCAACAGGCTGACAATCAATATATATATCTTGCATATCTTGGTGTCCTTCTTTCAATTGTTTACCAGAAAATAAATTATAAATATAACCAAAGAAGGAGTTAGAATAATTAATATTTTGAAAATTTTCGGAATTGTCAGGTTTAGAAATTTCTTTTTTCTTCTTTTTTTCAGAAAGGATAATTTTGGTAGAACCAGTATTAGAAGAAGTATCAAAAAGTGTAGTTTTAACAGCTAAATTAGATTTAATATAATCAGCAGTTTCGCTATTAACAGAAATAGGAGTAGTAAAAATAATAATATGGTCATATTGTTGTTCATAATGAATACATTCATCTTGATTAAAGATAACTTTATTTAAATCAAATTTTAAATTATTAATATTTTTCTCTTTATTGGCAATAAAATAAACTAAATTATCTATTTCGTTATTTGGTTTGTTGCTATTCTCAAGTAAATAACAAGTAAATATGCGTTGATTATTAGCGTTTTTAGGCTGATGTTCAATAACTAATTCACCAATGATAGATTTATTTTGGTCAGTAATATTAGCAATATTATCATGTAAAAGTCCATATAAATAAGCACGTCTGGCAGTAAAAGATGTAGGATTTAAACCAGAAAAGTTCAAATTCGGTTTATTATTCGAAAGAACAATTTCATGATAGATTCTTGGAGTAATAATAGGGTCGCCTTGAACCTTAATGGGTTTATCAAGATGCATTTTAGTATTAGCAATTCCCGAAATTTTTTTTTCAATATGTCGTTTATTAATTTCATTAATTGGATAATCAAAGTTAATTGTTTCATCCAATATGTTCATTTCATCAAGATAAAAATAGGACATCTAAAATAAAGTATATTATAATATAATACTATAGTTTATTTTTATAAAATATGCGATAGAATTTGTCTAAAGTACGGGTATGTATTGAAAGGAGCCATTTTCATAAATAGTCGCTCTGAAAGTATCGTTATAACCTTCAACATATAGGACATCACCATTATATATTTCATCACATCCATATTCACCACTACAAGTTTTACCATTAACGCTTACAGGTAGGCGTGTGTTTAAATTACCTGAACCAGAGACGGTATAATATTGCCATTTATCACGTCCAGCCATAGTGCGTTTACCCATAAGAGGCAAAATTAAATCACTATTATTAGAATCGTTAACTTTATTTAAAATACCGATTTGTTGGTAAGAAGTAGGTAGACCTCTGGTTTCGATATTAACGGGAATTCCTCTAATATCACCAGAATTAGTAGGATGATGCATATTATTTTTTAATGGAGGTCTATAAGGGTCGTTAAACATATCTTGTTTACTGGAAATAGGCAATAAAATAGGAGAGGATTCAGAAACAAGTTTGGTATCAGATAATTTATTAACATTTGTGATATACCAAACATAAAATCCAACGCAGATTAGAATAATAAGTAGCATTAAAGTCATATTTTCAATACATATGACGCCAGGTAGACATTTTTTAGGCATTAATGTTATATATATATAATTACATATAAAATTAATGAACATCTTCGGGTTCTCTAACATGAGGATAAGCAAAAACTTCGTTGAATTGATTTGCACCTCGTTGAAGTTTATGACTGGCATTTCGAAGAACTTGCGGAATATCTTCGGTAAATGTGGTATCGACTTCATCGGCCTTTTTATTGATAACATTAGATTTCAATCTAACACAAGAATAACAGTTTTCCCGAATATGTTGTGGATAATGAACAAGATGAAATCCTAAATAAGGGAATAAAGTATAGCTTAACATATTAATTCCTTCCCAAGCTTGTTTTTCTCTTGCATAAAAATCCATGCCTAAAAACGTGCTAAATATCCATAAGAATATAGTAATGGGTAAATATAAAATGAATCCAAGAATATCTAAAAGATAGAAAGGTAAACAACTAATTAAATTAGAAAAGAATTTAACACCACAATTAATATAAGATTCAATAAATAATGAAACATGATAAACTAAAGAAGAAATGCTGGTAAATCCAAGTTCTAAAGCATATCCCATAGCAATAAATTCTTCAATAACTCCTTCAAAAATATTTTCAAAAGAAGAACTTAAATTACGAAATCGAGAACCACTTTTATTAAGAAAACAAACAATACGAATAAAGTTCTCAATCATATCATCTATTCCATCAATAACAGACATAATGGGGTCAGCAATATTTTCATTGACAAAATCTTTTATAGGATTATAAACAGACATAACAATAGTTTCAAGACCATCAATAATTTCATCAATTCCATCAGTAAACCACTGTGGAATTTTCTCAAGACCTAAAAACTCTTCTTTTTTTGTTTTTTTTGGCTTAAGTAAGTGTTTCCATAATCCAAAATAAAAAATTAGAAATGAAATAAATGATAATAAAATATAATAAGCATAACTATTTTCAGTAAATAAAAAATTATAAATATATTTTAAAAAATCCATTCTATTATATTATTAATATATTAGAATCTAACAAAATAAATTATTCAACTTTATTGGGTTCTCTTGGATTTGTGGCAAGAACCTCATCCCAATGACGAATACCTTTTCTCATTTTTACAATACCCACTTTTGTAATATTACCGCTAATCAATTCAGGAATATCTTTATTAAATGTGCGAGAAACAACATGACCTTGTTTTTTAAGAGTATTGCCACTTAATCTAATACAAGAATAACAATCTTCTCTAACTTTTTGTGGAAAATGAATAATATGAAATCCAACAATTGAAAAAACGAAATTGTTAATTAATTCTAAAGATTTCCATAATCGTGTTTCAAGCGGATATAAGTCAATACCAAATAAGTTTTTAGATAACCAAAATAATAAACTAAAAGGAATGTATAAAATTTTACCGATTAAATCTAAAATATAATAGAAGAAGCATTTATATGAATTTCGTAAAAATTTGAACAAACATTGAATATAATTATAAGTATATATACCAGATAATTTTGCATAGCTGCTTGTTTCTTTAAAACCCATTTCTCCAGCTTGGATAAAAAGTTCGATTTGTTCGCCAATACCAATAAAAATATTATTAAAACCATGTAATATATTTTGGGCACGAACAGGAAAAGATTGGAACAAACAGATTAATCTCTCAAAATTAGTAATCATATCATCTATTCCATCAATAACATCCATAATCAAACCTTTCAACGCGTCGAGAATACTTTCTAAAGCTTCGACAATATCATCAATGATGTCCATAATCATATCCGGTATACCTGCAATCCAATCAATAATATCAGTAAAAACTTTTATTACAGATTCAACTGCATCTACAATAGGGCTAATAACAAGATCGATTGCTGATTCAATTGCATCCTCAATTGCACCCCAAAAAGGTTCTACGACAGGTTTTTTATTAAAAAAATTATTATATATAGTAATGCAAACAATAATAAAAGACAATAAAAACAATATGATATATGCAGTATTATTATTTTTAAATAAAAAATTGGAAAATAATTTTATCATAATAATATCAATAAGTTATATTATTATTAGAGAATTATTGAATAAACTTATTTTTTATTCTTTTTATAGTGTTCAAATTTAGTAATGAAATTTTCAGCTCTTGTTAAAAGAGGGTCAATTACTTTCATATTATTTAAAATATCTTTTTGAATATCTTGAAACTCATTAAAGTCGCCTTTTAGTTTATCATAAGTAGCTTGTTTTTCTTTAATATTGCCTTCTTTGGAAGCAATATCTTTTAAACGGTTATTAGACCCAGATACACTTTTATCAATAAGAGCTTGTAATTGGTCATCACCTAAAACATCCTTCTTTTTACTTTCTACTTTTTCATCTCCTTCTTTGGGGTCTCCCTTCTCCTCACCTTCTTTAGATTCTTCACCTTCATCACCTTCTTTAGATTCTTCACCTTCTAAACCTTCTAAACCTTCTTTTCTTATAACTTTATTGCCGTATTTAATTCCGTGTGTAAACAATAAAGCAATTAATAAAATAACTATCATATTCTTACTAAAGAAACTGGTTAAGAAACCAACAATAATAAAAATAACAACAGAATTAAAATCTTTACCGTTTGCCAATAAAAGGATATTCAATACGGAAGCTAACACAATCAGATATAAAACGTATTTGTTATGCAACAAAGATTTCATATTAAATGATTTAATTAATTTTGTACTTTTTGACGCAATCGTTTTCATTTACGTATATTATATTATTTGAAAATATTTTTTAGCATAGAATAAATAAAATATTATTTTGATTCGGGACTATAACTAATAGGTATATCACCTCCGTATATTTCTAATATTTCTTTTACTACTTCTTCACGTTGAATATCATCACGGTCGAATTCTACACTGGTAATACTTGATGAACGTTTGCCCTTAAATTTATTTAAAAAATCTTCTAAACCATTTACTTCTTCATGTCTATCATGTTGGTCTAAATCACCAGTAATAACTAATCTACTATTTTCACCTAAACGAGTCATTAACATTTTCATTTGCGGAATGGTGGAGTTTTGCATTTCATCAGCAATAATCCAACAATTTTTAAAAGTTCTACCACGCATATAACCAAGTGGTGCAATTTCAATAATTTTATCTTCAATAAGTGCCGAAACTTCTTTTGGAGTTATAAAATTATATAAAATATCATAAATCGGACGAACCCATGGAGCCATTTTTTCCTCTAATGTCCCAGGTAGATAACCCAAGTCTTCATCAACAGATACAGAAGGACGTGTAAATATAATTTTTTCATATGTTCCCATTAAAAAGTATTTAATTCCAGTTTCAGTGGCAAATAGAGTTTTGCCAGTTCCAGCTGGTCCAGTGCCAACAACAATTTTTTTGGATTTTTGATTTAATAGATTAGAATAATCTCGTTGCATACCATTTTTTGGTTTAGTGAATTTATCTTCAAATAATTTTTTTTCTCGGCTGGACAAATGCTGTATCATAGTATATTTATTTAATAAAGAATCATCATTTAGTTTATCATAGTTATAATCTACTAATAGTTCCTTTTCAGTTAGCTTCTTTGTCTTACGAGTTTTGCGTTTAGGTTCAGGTTGAACGGTCCCCATGTGAGAATCATCTTGGTTTTTCATCCCCTAAATTACAATAACGGTTGATAATATTCTATATGTAAATAGAATATTATGTATGAATACATATATTATATATGTAAAAATGATTGCAAATATATAGACCTTTGGTGATTTAAAATATAATTATATTAAAATGTCTAAAAATATAGAACATATATTTTATATAAATTTAGATAAACGAAAAGACCGTAAATCACAATTGGAGCAAGAAATGAAAAAAGTTAGTTGGAATGCAGAAAGATATAATGGAATATATTCATATCCACCAAGAGGTATAGTAGGTTGCACAAAATCACATTTAAATGTATTAAAATTAGCACGAGAAAGACTTTATAAAAATGTATTAATATTAGAAGATGATTTTCAATTTATTGAATCAAAAGAAGTGGTTGAAGAGAAATTACATCAATTATTTAGTTTTAGACCAGATTTTGATGTATGTTTTTTATCTTATAATTTAAAAGAAGGAAAAATAGAACAGGAATTCCCATTTTTAACAAGAGTATTAAACTCATCAACTGCATCGGCATACATAGTAAAAAATCATTATTATGATAAATTAATAAATTTATATGAAGAAGCTATACCAAAATTGGAATCTACTATGGAACACTGGAACTATGCAAATGACCAGGTTTGGGTATCATTACAGGAAAAAGACCATTGGTATTGTTTTACAAAAAGATTGGGGAAACAACGTGATGGATATAGTGATAATTCAGATAAAATAGTAAAATATGATTGTTAAAAATATCAATAAATATTTTTTTTAAAGGAGATAAAATCTATGCTATATATTATTTAGGACGTGTAATGGCTGATATCGCTTCTAATGAGATTTTGCTTAAACCAGACGAGAATAGGTATGTAATGTTTCCAATTCAATGTAATGATATATGGGAAATGTATAAAAGACAAGTCGATTGTTTTTGGCGAGCAGAAGAAGTTGATTTATCAAAAGATTTAATCGATTGGAAAAAATTAAATGATGATGAAAAAAAGTTCATAAAAATGGTTCTTGCGTTTTTTGCAGCATCAGATGGCGTAGTATTAGAAAATTTGGCTGTTCGATTCATGTGTGATGTTCAATTATCAGAAGCTCGTGCATTTTATGGTTTTCAAGTAGCAATGGAAAATATTCATTCTGAAATGTATAGTTTATTAATTGATACTTATATTCAAGATAGCACCGAAAAACAATCATTATTTGAAGCTACTCAAAATTTTCCGTGCATTGCAAAAAAGGCAGAATGGGCAAAAAAATGGTTAAATGATAATCGTAGTAGTTTTGGTGCAAGATTGGTAGCATTTGCTGCTATTGAAGGTATATTTTTTTCTGCATCATTTGCATCTATATATTGGATTAAAAAAAGAGGATTGATGCCTGGATTAACTTTTTCGAATGAACTAATTTCACGAGATGAAGCATTACATACGGAATTTGCGGTTCTATTATATTCAAAATTAAGTAAAAAATTAAATAAAAAGAGAATCTACGAAATTATTCAAGAAGCAGTAGAAATAGAAAAAGAATTTATATGCGATGCAATTCCATGTCGTATGATAGGTATGAATTCAAAATTAATGACACAATATATTGAATTTGTAGCAGATAGATTAGTAGTTCAATTAGGTTATGACAAAATATATAATTCATCAAATCCATTTGATTTTATGGAATTGATAAGCGTAGAATCAAAGGTAAATTTTTTTGAAAGAACTAATTCTGAATATGCATTGGCAAACAAAACAGTAGAAGCGGACGTATTCGATTTTAATACAGAGTTCTAATTTTGTAGTTAAATATTCAAATGTATAAAAATCTTATGTAGACACAGTATAAACTGATAATGTTCG
>Ga0209632_10004844_pt1 | contig 11807 bp, 9 predicted proteins | sample COG_10_FD_184754 | JGI IMG/M metagenome (GOLD analysis project Ga0209632, IMG submission 184754) | Pelagic Microbial community sample from North Sea - COGITO 998_met_10 (SPAdes) (version 2) | ecosystem: Environmental > Aquatic > Marine > Neritic zone/Coastal water | place: Helgoland, sampling...
AATTTTAAGAATCAGTAATTCTATATGCTCTGCAGTAGCGTTAAAATCTTTTGGTGTAAAATGAATGTTCACTATTTCAATAGGGTTATCTACTAAGGAGTCATCAGAAAAGGTGCCTCTTTTTTTTGCTTTAAACTTAAACTCACTTACTTTTAAAACTCTCAAGTACCCTATAAATACATTGATAGACAAATGCCCCATCGCTTTCTGTAGCTTTGTTCGTACTTCTCATTTTTTTTATTACTTTTGAGGTGGAATCTACAAATAGAATCCCTCCCCTAATTATGAAAAAAATACTTTTAGTTACAATGTTAGCCTTTGTTTTTGCGTGTAGTAGTGATGACGATACTGTTTCTGCTGATGCTAGCAGTGACACATCAGAGACCAATGAAATAGATGATCCGCGGTTTACTATCGGGACTAAAAACATGAAGGAGATCGGGGTTGATAATTTAGAGGAAATGATTTCTTTATTTCTTGAAGACTGTCAAGTAAACGACATTGTAGTTTCTGATAGTCAAGAAATTGCTGTGATTTTTGAGTCCTTACCTGATGGTATTGTAATGCTTGCTTCAGGTATTGGAAATGATGATAAAATTACTTTAAAAATAGATGAAGATATATGGACGAGACTTTCTGAGGTAGACAAATGGTATATGCTATATCATGAACTTGGGCACGATGTGTTAAATCTGATGCACACTAGTGGAGGTGATATGATGTCTATTGAAGTAAACAAACGAGTAACTTGGGATCACTTCTTTACAGACAAACAAATTATGTTTGAAGTGTACAAAGATTTAGACTAACTCGATAGCAACTTGATTTGGTGATAATTGCCAAACCGCTTTTTTTTGATATTCAAAAAAAGAAGCGCAATTCATCTTTAGGACAACTTAAAAGCGGCTTTTATTTGAGGTATATAATCTAATTTCTCCTAAGTAAATGTTTCTACTTCTTTAGAAACCGTTTCATCCGTTGGGTTTCTAAATGTAACTATTTTTTCTTCTAGAGTTCTTTCCATTTGTCCAGAACCTTTTTCATTTCAGTACCAAAATGAGAAATTAAAAAATAATAAACGAGGTTATTAATTTTTGACTTTTTCAGGTTCCTCGTTTCTAAAATATGCTACATATGCAACAATTTCTTTCGTACGTCTTAAATACTCTTCAAAAATATCTGGACGGTAAATGTTTGGTTTACCATTTTCTATAGTTGTTATTTTTGGATCAAAAAAAGCATAGGTATAGAATGCATTTACCACTAACTTATCAGAAGGGATTACTTTATCAAAAGCATAAATGTATTTTACTACATGCTCTTTATTTTCAGGATATATCGTTATTAATTGCCAAATAGCTTTAATATATTTTCCGTTTGCTAAACTTACTTTTACATCATCATATGTATAAACATCTTTATAAACTTCGTTTCTATATGAAGGATCATCAATAAGTCTTAAAGCTTCTTTATTAAATGTCATTTGATCAGAGCTAGGATTTAAAGTAACTCCAGGTTTTTTAAGTTCATCCAGCCACACTTTAATCTTTTTCTCATTTTCATATAGCATTTTAGCCTGTTCAGCTGAAAGAGTAATCTTTTTAACCGTTGCGTCTTTAACTTGTGCAAAAACTGGAATGTTAAAGCTCGCAGTAATAACGACTAAACAGATAATTATTTTAATTTTTACTAGCATAATTTCTTTCATGGATATTAACTTTTTTAATTTTCTGTGCAATACGTCTTATTTTTGAACTCAAAGACTCAATTTTTGTATCTAATTTTTCTTGGCTTTGCTGTATTTTTTTCACTTCAATAGACCAATCCCCATTATGAACACCCACGACTGTATTTATCATTTTTGGTCCTGCTGCAGGATTATTTCCCCAAGAACGCCCAACTGCCAATCTAAAATCAGCTGCTGTCATCGCTTCTGGATGGATTGCAACACCATACCCTTTAATTTCTGAATTCGCTACAATATAGTCTCCTGTTTGTACAGCTCCCATTACTTTCACAGGTACTTGTCCCATAAAAGCAATATTATTTCCTTTATATTCTTGTTCTAGATCTGGTGCATTTCCTAAAATAATGGGTTTGTGTGAAACCACCATAATCTGCTCAACATCGGTTAAATCTCTTGTAATTTTACCACCTTTTATTGCAACAATATCTCCTGCTGTTAAATATTCACTGACATCAATTCGCTCTAACCACTCTGCATAATCTCCATGACCTGAAGAATATTCAACTCCTATCTTGTTAAAACTATCTACTAAATTTGAAATTTCCACAGTACCTGCAACAATACCATCTAATAAGTCAATCCCAACAAAACTTGACATTACATTTAATAAATACACATTATCTAAAACCGTATTGTCTCTAAAATCTTCGGTAGATTGCGCTCTAATAGTTCCTGTCCTTCTACCGTCTTTATCTTCAAAAGTGATGTACTGATTTTCTTTAGACAATGAATTACTAGGTGTAGAAAATGTAAAATTTGGTATCGTTAAACTTGGCAATCCTACTGTTGGTATCTGAGGAATTCTAGGAATTATATTCGGAATTGCGGGTAATATTGGTATTCTTGGTAAAGTAACACCTGGTATATATATCCTTGGAATAGAAACTGAGACCGCCCAGGGTGGAACCATAACACAGTCAGGAAGCCCAATAGCATCAAGGACCCCTGTTGGCTCACAAACTTCCACTTGAGGTGAAGTCAAAGTTTGTGAGTTTAGAATGTTTACATCATTCCAAAGAGTAATACTTGGCACTGCAATTTCTGGAAAACTATATGGTAGCCCCATTTCATCATTAATTCCATCTACAATACCATTTGCTATTTGTGCCATAGCACCTGCTTGAAATCTTTGTGGCATTAAAGCAAAAATGTCTGTTGGACTAAATGTCCCTCCGTTTAACCAGCCTTTTACCGTATTCAATGGGTCGTCATATGCTGCTAACATAGGATTCTGTAAATTTAAGTAACTCCCTGAATTCCAAGCTCCGTGAGTTCTTCCTAACTTTATCAATAATCCATCTCCATTACTTCCGTTTGTATTCTCAAAAGTAGCTACAAAACTTGCATTGTCACTTCTTATATCTAAAACTTTAATGTCTAAACCTTCTAAAGTAGTCGTTCCAGTAACATTTAGTGAGTTATTAATTTGTGTTGCTCCACCTACTGTTAGTGTACTCTTTAAATTAGTAGTGTCATCAACTGTTAAAGTATTCTTGATATCAGTTACGCCATCAACAGCTAAGGTTCCTGTTAATTTTGTTGGACTCTGATTATTTACATTTAATACATTGTTAAAATTTGAAATACCCCCTACCGTTAGAGTTCCTGTTAAACTTGTTGGCTTTTGACCTGTTACCGTTAAATTATTATTTAAAGTGGCTGCTCCTTCAACTGTTAAAGTATTCTTGATATCAGTTGCGCCATCAACAGCTAAGGTTCCTGTCAATTTTGTTGGACTCTGATTTTTAACATCTAAACTATTGTTCAAAGTTGTTACTCCCTCAACTGTTAAACTATTCTCTAAAGTTGTAGCTCTCTCAACAGCTAAGGTTCCTGTTAATAACGTTGATTTCTGATTATTTACATTTAACACATTGTTAAAAGTTGAAACACCGTCTACCGTTAGAGTTCCTGTTAAACTTGTTGGCTTTTGACCTGTTACTGTTAAATTATTATTTAAAGTGGCTGCTCCCTCAACTGTTAATGTATTGTTTAGCTTTGTTACGCTTTGAACATCTAAAGTATTGTTCAGCTTTGTTGCGCCTTCAACAGTAATGATTCCACTCAATACTGTTGGACTTTGATTATTAACCGTTAAACTATTCTCTAAAGTTGTAACTCCATCAACATCTATGGTTCCTGACAATTTTGTTGGACTCTCGTTGTTTACTGTGAATGAACTATTTAAATTAGTGGCTCCATCAACTTCTAAATCACTAGTAAATCCAACATCGCCTGCTACTGATAATTTTCCAGAGGCTGTTAAATCCCTATGGAATGCATAAGGAACATATAATAGCGGTTGGCTACTTAAAACCTTATAATCACCATCTAAATTAATCTCTACCTTTAACTCTTTTTGTGCTCCATCCCAATTAATATCTGTGAAAGGTACTCTCAGGTAAGAACCCTGGCCTATCGTTAAATTAATCATCCCATAAGCATCGGTGCTAGTAGTTTGTTCTTCTTGATATTCAACACCTGAAGAATTAGAAATCGTGAACCGTACCGATAAAGATTTGTTTGGGTAAATATTACCTGATGAATTTACACCTGGTATTTCCTGTGTTGTTGGATTAATTATCACTGCCTGATAACTTAATCCATCTGTCTGTGCTGTTATATTAACCGTTATAAACAACAACAATACAAATAATATTAGTTTTTTCATGTTTTATATTTTTTTCAAATTGATTGATTTCATTATTATTTTAATTAAAATTGATTGATGCCTAAATCTTTTTAGGTAAATCAATTAAAAGTCCAAAACTTAAATTTTTACTAATAAAACTTAATTCTTCTAGATCATCAGTATTAGCAGTACCTTCTTTTAATTTAAAACTTTTTCCATACATATATTGCACATAAAAGGATAGCTTGTCTGAAATGGGTTGTGATATCCCAAATCCTCCTCTAAAAAAAAACACCGTTTGATCAAAATCGTCCTTATTTTTTAAGTTTATAACCCTATTATTTAAAGTTTGAGTTCCTTGTAAGATATAACCAACAGAAGCTGTTTCTTTTAAATAAAATTTAGCCTTCTTAATTTTAAATAGTTCGTAATCCAACCCTACATTAAACTCTAAGTAGTTCACTTTCCATTCGAAAAAATTCCCAACAATATCATCACTTCCTATTGCTCCATAACCCGAATAACTTGTTCCAATGGAACCATGTAGGTTTTTAACGAAAATTTGACTCCTGTAACCCATCGTCATGAAACTTTCTGAAGTAGCCTGTAAATTATCAAGAGCATTCCCTTCAGAATTTTTATAATCAAATGATGACATTGTTTTACCTGCTTCAATATAAAATTGTTGACTATAAGAATTTATTCCTATAATTAGAAAAAGTAGTAAAGTGATTTTTTTCATAATTTATTGTTTTATTAAATTTGCTTTAAATTGTTTGTGTCCTGTTTTGGCAATAAATAGATATTGCGCGCTTGCTAAAAAACTAAGATCTATACTTAGCTGTTGAGTTGCTTTCACCTGTTTAACGAAAACACTTCTACCTAACAGATCAAAAACGCGAATAAATACAGGCGCTTTAATAGGTTCTTTAAATGAGATATTTAATTGATTATTAAGTGGATTTGGGTAAATAATTGCTTCAAGGTTTGTTTCTTCAGGGATTACTTTACTTGAATACAAAGGAGGTTGAATAAATCCTTGTCTGGCCATGATACCATTAGATTTGAAGTTTCCAATAACACTAGTCTGTCCAACACTTTGTTGGATAACATAACTTTTATAATTACTCGTAATTGTTGTTGAACTTCCTGAAACACCCAATGTTGAACGCATAAATTCTTGGGCATTACTATTCAATACAACTAGAGAAATCAATAAAATTAACAAAGTAATTTTTTTCATATTTTAGTTTAATAAAGAGTTAATTAAAAAATAGATCTCTTTGAGATGGTTTAAATACAATAATGTTGGAGTCTTTAATCTATGCCGTATTACATCAAAAGGGGATTAGGTATGTTTTGATAGTTTTTGGGGGATAAAAAACATCTGCGAATCTAACATTAAGTTATCGTATAAAAAAAAATGTTAGCATTTTTTTTTGAATTACCTAGTTTCACTAAAGCATGGGGCAGAAGCATACTTTTTCTTAGATAAATTATTTATTTACAAAGTTTACAGATGATAAAACTATTTATTATACTAATAATTAATACTTTAATTACTTAAATGCATTCAGTAACCTTAAAGACGTTTTTGGTTAAATAATAGGGACAAAAAAAGTATATGAGCCAACTTTTCAGTATTGTAAACATCTTGTTTATCGGAATAACTGCGTCCATTTCTGGAACAGAGACTAGGGTGCAAATGTTTGTGTTTGCTAAATCAAAAGAAATCTTTTTAAGGAAATTTCTAGAATTACCAAATGGTATTTCTCCAAAAGTAGCCCAAGATACATGGTCTGCCTTATATCATGAACTTGGGCACGGTGTGTTAAATCTTATGCACACTAGTGGAGGTGATATGATATCTATTGAAGTAAACAAACGAGTAACTTGGGATCACTTCTTTACAGACAAACAAATTATGTTTGAAGTGTACAAAGATTTAGACTAACTCATAGCAACTTGATTTGGTGATAATTGCCAAACCGCATCTTTTTTTTATATTCAAAAAAAGAAGCGAAATTCATCTTTAGGACAACTTAAAAGCGGCTTTTATTTGAGGTATATAATCTAATTTCTCCCAAGTAAATGTTTCTACTTCTTCAGAAACCGTTTCACCCATAGGGTTTGTAAATGTAACGGTTTTTACTTCTGGAGTTCTTCCCATGTGTCCATAAGCAGCAGTTTCAGAATAAATAGGGGTCCTTAGTTTTAAACGTTTTTCTATAAAATAGGGACGCATGTCAAAAAGAGAAGCCACAATTTTGCTAATTGCTCCGTCAGATAAAGCAACGGTTGCAGTTCCATACGTTTCCACATTGATACTTGTTGGTTTTGCAACACCAATTGCGTAAGAAACTTGTACAAGCACTTCTTTACAAAGTCCAGAAGCGACTAAATTTTTCGCAATATGTCTTGTTGCGTAGGCTCCAGAGCGATCTACTTTAGAAGGGTCTTTTCCAGAAAAAGCACCACCACCATGTGCGCCTTTTCCTCCGTAGGTATCTACGATAATTTTTCTCCCTGTTAAACCTGTGTCTCCATGAGGGCCTCCAATTACAAAAACGCCGGTTGGATTAATGTGGTAGGTAATATTGTTTGTAAATAATTTCTGAATGTGCTCCGGTAATTTTGCGATGACTCTTGGAATCAAAATTTCGACAATGTCTTTTTTGATTTTTGCTAACATAACATCATCCGATTTGTCAAAGTCATCGTGTTGTGTTGAAATAACAATGGCATCAATTCTTTGAGGTACGTTTTCGTCAGAATATTCTATAGTAACTTGACTTTTTGCATCCGGACGCAGGTAAGGAATGTCTTTGTTCTCTCTTCTTAACGCTGCTAATTCTTTTAGTAACCTGTGCGATAATTCTAAGGCCAATGGCATGTAATTCTCCGTTTCATCGGTTGCATACCCAAACATCATTCCTTGGTCTCCTGCCCCTTGCTCTTCTGGATTTGCTTTGTCTACTCCTTGGTTTATGTCAGGAGATTGCTCATGAATGGCAGACAAAACGCTACAAGAATTTCCATCAAACATGTATTCTCCTTTTGTGTAACCAATTTTATTGATGACATCTCTGGCGATTTTTTGAACATCTAAATAGGTTTTAGATTTTACTTCTCCTGCCAAAAAAACTTGCCCCGTAGTTACTAAAGTCTCACAAGCAACTTTACTTGATTTGTCAAACGCTAAAAAATTATCAATTAAAGCATCGGAAATTTGATCTGCTACTTTGTCTGGGTGTCCTTCTGAAACACTTTCTGATGTAAATAAATATGACATATTAAACCTTCTTTTTTATATTAAAAATGATGTTTTTTTGAAAAATAAAAAATGATTGCAACGTTGCCGAAAGTAGTAGGATAGTACTGCTTTAGCATTTTTTTTACTAAACTTGTTTCAAAATTTCATTCCATAGAAATTCATTTTCAAGTTAGGTGAAGCATCAAGTGCCGCACGAGAGGTTGCAATCAGTTCAAATTCTTCCTCTAAAATTCTTTGCAAAGTTACACTATAAATACAACTATCATCACTTTTCAGAAAAAATATTTTAGGAACTACATTCTCGTGAAAACTTAGTTTACTGTTTTTTAAATAAATAAGCACCCCAGAGACACTGTTTTTAATGTGAAATCAGGATTTTTTTCAAAATAAACTCCTTTTTATTTGGATATTAAAATTTTCTAAGCATATATTTGCACTCACAAAGTTCAATAACGTATTGAAATGTTATCAAGAAAGGCGGAGGGATTAGACCCGTTGAAACCTTAGCAACCCTTTAGCAATAAAGAAGGTGCTACATTCTACCCTTTATACTAAGCTTGTTTTTGAAGCAAATTTTAAAAGGATAGATAACAAAAAAGAAATTTCCTTTCAGGAAAATTCTAACCTTCTTAATAACATTTTTCTAGTAACTACATCAATAAATTGATGCATTTGACTTTTTGATTTAAAAAATAGTTTACAATAGGAGCTATTGTGTTTCTTTTGAAAAGATAAATCTATACTAACCAAAAAAAATAGAAAAATGAGTACATTCAAATTGGCAACCAACGCGTTGCATGCAGGACATGACGTAACTGCCAACGGTGGTACAAGAGCAGTGCCTATTTATCAAACGACCTCGTATGTTTATAAAAATTCTGAACATGCAGCCAATCTTTTTTCATTAAAAGAATTAGGCTTTATCTATACTCGTTTAAACAATCCTACAAACCAAATTTTACAAGATCGTTTAGCGGCTGTAGAAGGGGGGATTGGCGCAGTCGTTTTTGCATCTGGAACTGCTGCAATTGCAACAGGTTTACTAACGCTTTTAAAAGCGGGTGACCATATTGTAGCATCAAGTAGCTTGTACGGGGGAACTTATAATTTATTAAGTGTTACTTTGCCGAGATTAGGAATCACAACGACTTTTGTAGATGCCTCAAATCCAGATAATTTTGAAGCAGCTGTTCAAGAAAATACAAGAGCCTTTTTTGTAGAATCCTTAGGGAACCCGAAACTAGATGTATTAGATTTGGAAGCAATTTCTGTGCATTCTAAAGCGGCAGAAGTTCCTTTTATTGTAGACAACACAGTCGCTACTCCAGTATTGTTAAATCCAATAAAACATGGAGCAGATATCGTAATTCATTCTTTAACAAAATATATTGGTGGACAAGGAACTTCTTTAGGAGGCGCTATTGTTGATGCAGGAACTTTTAACTGGGCAAATGGAAAGTTTCCCGAGTTTACGGAGCCTTCTGCTGGTTATCATGGTCTAAAATATTATGAAACTTTAGGTGCGGCATCGTATGTTTTTAAATTAATTTTAGAAGGATTACGTGATTTTGGAAGTGCTTTAAGTCCTACAAATGCATTCAATATCATTCAAGGTTTAGAGACATTACCTGTTCGAATTAAGCAACATTCTGAAAATGCATTGGCATTGGCAAAATGGTTGGAATCACAGGAAGAAGTAGCTTGGGTAAATTATCCTGGTTTAGAAAGCAGTAAATACAAATCTTTAGCAGATAAATACTTACCTAAAGGGCAAAGTGGAATTGTTACTTTTGGCGCAAAAGGTGGCTTTGAAGCAGCAAAGAAAATTGCTGATAAAACGAAAGTATTTTCATTATTAGCAAATATTGGGGATACAAAATCATTAATTATTCACCCAGCAAGTACAACGCACCAACAATTAGATGACGTAGAACAAGCAAGTGCTGGTGTAAGTCAAGATTTAATTAGATTGTCTGTTGGTATTGAAGATTTAGAAGACTTAAAAGCCGATTTAAAAGCGACTTTTTCAGAATTATAATTAAGTAATAACGGACAAGGTTTTTAGAACCTTGTCCGTTTAAATTCATAAAAGATAATTGGAACATCAATTGCAACATATCAAAATAAAGAATTTCACTACAGAAACGGGTGCTTCGATTTCTGAACTAAATTTGAGCTACCAAGTTTTTGGAAAAGAACTAGGTACTGCTCCTGTGGTGTTAATTAATCATGCATTAACGGGACATAGTAATGTTGCTGGAAATGAGGGTTGGTGGGTCGATATTGTCGGAGAAGAAAAGGCAATCAACACCAATACTTACACCATTTTATCATTCAATATTCCCGGAAATGGTTTCGATGGTTTTTTAATTGATACTTACAAGGAGTTTATCGCAAGAGATGTTGCAAGAATTTTTTTAGAAGGATTATCAGTCTTAAAAATTAAGACATTATTTGCATTAATTGGAGGTTCTCTAGGTGGAGGGATTGCTTGGGAAATGGTTATTTTAAATACTAAAATTACCCAACATTTTTTACCCATCGCGACCGATTGGAAATCTACCGATTGGTTGATCGCCAATTGTCAGATTCAGGAACAATTTTTGGTAAATTCTAGCAATCCAGTTCATGATGCACGTATGCATGCAATGTTATGTTATAGAACACCAGCGTCTTTTAAAGAACGGTTTCATCGCTCTAAAAAAGACAATTCAGATGTATTTGACGTAGAGAGTTGGCTTTTGCATCATGGTGAAAAATTACAAGAACGGTATCAATTGTCTTCCTATAAATTAATGAATCAATTATTAAAAACAATTGATGTTACAGTTGGGGGAAAAAAAGACATTGAAATTTTAAAGAATGTGGAGGCTAATATTCACATTATTGGGGTGAGTTCTGATTTGTTTTTTACTGCGGAAGAGAATAGAGAAACGTTTAAAAAGTTAGCCCTAACAAAAGATAACGTGACCTATAATGAGATAAATTCTGTTCATGGTCATGATGCTTTTTTGATAGAATATGATCAATTACAAAAAATTATTGAACCTATTTTTAATAAAGATTATAGAGAAAATAAGATGAAAGTTTTAAAATTTGGTGGAAAATCTTTAGCCAATGGAAAAGGCTTGGCAAATGCAATTGAAATTATTGCAAGTAAATATAAGAACGGAGATAAAATTACGGTGGTTGCTTCTGCAAGAGGAAATTCAACCAACGAATTAGAAGCTATTTTAGAAAAGGCAGCAGCAAAAAAGGAATACAAATCAGCGTTTGAAGCGTTTAAAGAATACCAACAAGCACCGAATAATTCCATTGATTTTTCTCAAGAATTTTCAAAATTAGAAACTGTTTTTGAGGGTGTTTTTTTATTGGGAGACTATAGTCAGAAAATTAAAGATGTGGTTTTAGCGCAAGGCGAACTATTATCTGTAAAATTGGTGGCTAGTTTGATAGAAAAACAACAAGTTTCTGCAAATCCTGTAGATGCAAGGTCTTTGATTATTACGGACGAAAATTTTGGAAATGCACAGCCTATTACAGGGCTTTCTAAAGAAAATGTGTTTCGTTATTTTAAGGATAATACCACAAAAATTAATATTGTTACTGGTTTTATTGCTTCTAATGAAAAGGGAGAAACAACGACTTTAGGAAGAAATGGAAGTAATTATACAGCTGCCTTGTTAGCCAATTATTTGGATGCAGATGAGTTGCAAAATTACACCCATGTTAGTGGTATTTTTACAGCAAATCCAGATTTGGTTGCAGATGCAAAAAAAATTGAACAACTCTCCTATTCAGAAGCCAATGAGTTGGCCAATTTTGGAGCGAATGTTTTACATGCAAAAACGATCATTCCATTATTAGAAAAGAACATCGACCTTCGTATTTTAAATACCTTCAATAAAGAAGACAAAGGAACTTTAATTACATCAGCGTCTTCTGCGAAAGGAATCAAGTCGATTTCAACCATCGATAACGTTGCCTTATTAAATTTTGAAGGAAGAGGTTTGTTAGGAAAAGTTGGTGTAGATGCCCGTATTTTTAAGACATTAAGCGATCGAGATATTAGTATAAGTATTATTGCTCAGGGTTCTTCAGAAAGAGGAATTGGTTTAATTATTGATGCAAATAGAGCTGTTGAGGCCGTTGCT
>Ga0209632_10004846_pt1 | contig 11803 bp, 7 predicted proteins | sample COG_10_FD_184754 | JGI IMG/M metagenome (GOLD analysis project Ga0209632, IMG submission 184754) | Pelagic Microbial community sample from North Sea - COGITO 998_met_10 (SPAdes) (version 2) | ecosystem: Environmental > Aquatic > Marine > Neritic zone/Coastal water | place: Helgoland, sampling...
CAGTGAATCCAATATTGTATTGTGGGGCGACTCCTGTTTTTATTGAAAGTGAAAAAGAGACTTGGAATATGTGTCCTGTTTTTTTAGAAGAAGCCATCCAAGATCGATTGAAGAAAAAGTGTAGGCCGAAAGCAATTGTAGTTGTTGATTCTTATGGTATGCCAGCAAAGTGGGATGAAATTTTAGCAGTATCAAGGAAGTATGGAATTCCAGTCATTGAAGATGCCGCCGCCGCACTTGGATCGATGTATAAAGGACAGATGTGCGGTACGTTTGGAGACTATTCAATTTTGTCATTTAATGGAAACAAAATTATAACGACCTCATCAGGAGGCGTTTTAATTTGCAAAGAGAAACACGATAAAGAACGAGCAATTTATTTGGCAACTCAGGCTAAACAGGAAGGCTTTATTCATGGAGAAGTTGGCTACAATTTTAGAATGAGTAATGTATTGGCAGCGATTGGTTTGAAGCAATTAACAGTTTTAGAAAAAAGGGTTCAACAAAGAAGAGAGAACCATTATAGGTATCAATCACTTATAGAGACTCTAGGAGGTGTCGAATTACACCAAGAAAACAACTCCAATTTTTATGCAAATTTTTGGTTAAACTGTATCCTTTTAGATCCTTCTTTGATTTCTAAAGCATCATTTTTAAAGGAATTTTCTAAACATAATATTGATGTCCGATCTTTATGGTGTCCTTTGCATCTTCAACCCTATTTAAAACAGACTTTATATTATGGAGATCACTATAGTCAACAACTATTTGAGACCGGATTATGTTTGCCTTCTGGTTCTAATTTAATCTCTGAAGAATTTGATAGAATTTGTCAAGTTTTTAAAACTCTCTTAAAATAAAAATTATGTTTGAAACTTTTTTTATAGAACAAGCACTTCAAAAAAACGCACCTTTCGTGGGAGAAGCATTTTTAAATAAGTATAAAAATGAATCTATTTTAATAACCGGTGCTGGAGGATCTGTTGGGAGTAAACTTGTTGAGACTCTTGTTGGAATGAATTTTAAAAACATGATTCTTTTGGATCAGTCCGAATTCAATTTATTTAAATTAAAGCAGTCTTATACTTCGAGTAGTATTCAGTTTGAAATAGCAGATATTCGAGATCAAAGGAAGATGGAACATCTCTTTCAAATGCATACACCCAAACTTGTCATTCATACTGCTGCCTATAAACATGTTTCTTTACTCCAAAAAGATTCCTACGAATTGATAAGAACAAATGTTGAAGGGACCATTAATGTTTTTAAATCGTCATTAAAAAATGGTGTTTCAGATTTTATCTTTGTTTCTACTGATAAAGCGGTAAATCCAATCAATAGCATGGGGCTTTCAAAAATGCTTGCAGAGTTGTTTTTAAAATCCTACTTTCTTTCTAAAAAAATTCAGGTAAAAATTGTACGATTTGGAAATGTGATCAACTCTAATGGATCTGTCATCCCTGTTTTTCTCGAGAATATCGAAAAAGCTAATGATATAGAAGTTCGTGGTAAACATGTAGAAAGATATTTTATATATAGTGATGTTGTGGCAAAAAACATCTTACATATTGCGGTTGAGAATACCAATGCACTGTATTTATTAGAAATGAATACCCCTATTAAAATTTTAGACATAGCCAATTATTTGAAAGAAATTAACATGTCAAACAGTGCTGTAAAGATTGTTGATCTTCCTAGTAAAGAAAAAATAACGGAGGAATTATTAAATTTTGATGAACATCTTGAAAAAACGCATTATAAAGATTGTTATTCTGTCAAAAACGGATTACTACCCAATAAGAAATTTCGTAAAAAAATAAAAAAGATTGTTAAAAACAATAAAAAAGGTTTCCATCAAAAAGTCTCAGAACAATTACAAAAATCTTCCTCTTATACAACGTTAAGCTTCATTGAGAAATATTTCACCCTTTCTTCATGCCTATTTGAAGTTTATTAGGATGATTAGACTCCTTTTTTTTACCGAAATCGATTTAGTTTTTGAAACCTGTTGTGTATCATCTGTAGTTGTAATATATTTGAGTGAAAATTAAATATAAGATGATATTAATAGCAGACGGAGGTTCTACAAAAGCAGATTGGATTGCTTTAAATACAAATAAAGAAGAAGTATTTAGAGTGAGAACATTGGGGCTCAATCCAGCGATTGTTCCTCAAGAAGAATTGTCCAATAGAATCGTCAATATGTTTCAACTGATGCATATTAAGGAAGAGGTAACTGAGATTCATTTCTATGGAGCTGGTTGTGGCACTCCAAAGCCCATCGAAATTTTAAAATCAATTTTAGAGTCTATTTTTGTCAATGCAAAAGTTTTTATAGCCGAAGATATGTTGGCTGCAGTATATGCTGCCTCTGGTAAAGAACCAGCTTTGGTTTGTATTCTAGGAACCGGATCGAATAGTTGTTATTACAACGGAGAACAAATGGAGATGATGACAGCTTCTTTAGGCTATATTTTAATGGATGAAGCCAGTGGTAATTATTTTGGGAAAAAATTAATTGTCGATTATTTTTATCACAAAATGCCTAAGAAAATTGCAGACAAGTTTAGAAATGAGTTTGACTTAGATATAGATCATATTAAAAAGAATCTGTACAGAGCTCCAAATCCTAACATGTATTTGGCCACCTTTGCTAAATTCATGTTCGAGTTTAAAGAAGAAAAATATATTAAAAAAATTATTAAAAAAGGATTTCAAGAATTTTTTAAGTACAGAATCCTACCCTATAATAAAACAGCAGAAACCCCCATTTATTTTATTGGATCGATTGCTTATTATTTTAGAGATATTTTAGAGAAGGTTGCACAAAAAAATAACTTGGTAATCACAGATGTCATTCAACGACCTATTGATAATTTACTCACATATCACAAAGACAATATCAATTAATAATATCCAGAAGTCTTTCTAATTGCATTCCTCTCGAACCTTTAATGAGAATTGATTGATTTTTTAGCGGGTTTGTTTTTAGTATTGTAAATAATTCTTCAAAATTTTTAAAGAGCATAGAGGTTCCTTTTGTTTTATAAAAGGTTTCACCAACAAAATAAGCATTATCAAAGCCTAATTTTTCAACGATATCTACAATCGCTTGATGTTCCTCTAGTCGGGTTGCTCCTAATTCAAACATATCGCCTAAAATAACTGTTTTTGTGTTTTTATCGATCATTTTAAAATTCTCTACAGCAACTTTCATACTAGAAGGGTTTGCATTGTAAGCATCCAAAACGATACGATTGGAGTCTTTTTTTATTATTTGCGAGCGGTTGTTGTCTGGAATATAGTTCTCAATCGCTTCTTTTATATTCCCTGTTGAAACCTTAAAATATAGACCAATTGTAGCGGCAATGGCAATGTTTGAATAGTTGTAATTTCCAATTAGTTGGCTCTCAATTTGAGTTCCATTAAAAGAAATTTTCACAAAGGGGTTTGCTTTTAAAAATTTTAAATCAGCAGGAAAAGAGCCTCTTGTTGTATTTTTTGTTTTTTCTTCTTGAAGCCTATCTTCTGGATTTATAAAAGCAGTTTTTTTGTTTTTTTCTAGAAAATCATACAATTCACTTTTCCCTTTAATGACGCCCTCTATTCCTCCAAAACCCTCTAAATGTGCTTTTCCAAAATTTGTAATATATCCGAAATCAGGTTCACAAAGAGTACATAGAAATTGAATTTCTTTTTGATGATTTGCTCCCATTTCTACAATTCCAATTTCTGTTTTAGGAGTCATAGAAAGTAGGGTAAGTGGTACACCAATATGGTTGTTTAGATTTCCTTTTGTTGCAGTTGTTCTATATTTTTTTGATAATACAGCATGTATCAATTCCTTTGAAGTTGTTTTTCCGTTGCTCCCTGTGATTCCAATAATTGGTATTTTTAAGATATTTCGATGATAATTTGCCAACTCTTGGAGTGTCTTCAATACATCGTTTACAAGAATAATCTGCTGCTGCGTTGCATATTTTTCCTCGTCTACAATGGCGTAACTAGCTCCAAGTCTGAGGGCTTTTTCTGCAAATTCATTACCATTAAAATGAACTCCTTTCAATCCAAAAAAGAGGGTGTTCTTTCTGATCTTTCTGGTGTCGGTATCCGCAAGAAAGTGCAAGGCGTATAAATGGTATAGATCTTTAATCTTCATTGTTTAAAAAATAAAAAAACCTCACCGCTTGACATTCAGTGAGGTTTTTTTAGCATCATTACTATTTTTATCTAGATGGATTTCTAGCAGTTCTTTTTTTATTATTCATACCCAACATGTCAGTAACACATCTAAAACCAATATCATTGGTAGCCATATACTGTGGTAAGTACCTTCTTTGAGCAGGATCCAACCAGTATTCTCTGTCAGTCCATGACCCACCCTTATAAACTCGTGTTTTGTTACTAATTAATGTCGTTCTTTTTTGATCATCTTCAGGAATATTATGATCCGGAGAATTATACATAGCAGGCCTAGAAGTATACTCATCTTCATCATCTTCGTAAAATCTAGAGGAATTTAAATCGCCATCTCCAATATCTGAATTATCAGAAACGTTAAAGTTGGTTCTAATACCAATATCTTTTTTTGAAATTGGTGCATATTTAATACTTCCGGGTAATTGTTTTGGATTTATTTTTCCGTTAGGCAATGTTTCATAGTCTACTGGAGCTTCAGCTGAACTTCCTACAATGACTACTTTTCCTTCTTTATCAATCATTTTTTGAGTATAAATATTTCCTCTAAAGTAATTGAAATCGTTCGCTTCATTATCAATGTTTTGTCTGTAAATATCGGCTACCCATTCAGAAACATTGCCGGACATATCATACAATCCAAATGCATTGGGTGGATACGATTTAACACGAATAGGAATGTCAGAACCATCAGAGCTCCATCCAGAGATACCGCTATAATTTCCTTTACCTTGCTTAAAGTTTGCTAGTTGATCTCCTCTATATCTTTTTTTAGTTTCTCTGGAGTATTTTCCATCCCAAGCATATTTTTTTCTACCTCTGATCGTATTGTACTCCCTGTTTTCAATATTGGCTTTGGCAGCAAATTCCCATTCGGCTTCCGTAGGGAGTCTAAATTTTTGTTGAAGAATGCCATCTGCCTGTGTAATTTTTCTTCCTTGAAATGAGCTTCGAGTTCCTTTAACGGCTCCTCTGGTTCTTATGCCTCTTTTATAAACGGTAGTATCTCCATCAAAAAGCAGGTCTGAATCTGCTAGAAAAACCTCCGTATCAAAAAAGTTTCTTATCGTATCATTTTGAAAGATATTACTAAGGTACCCTTTGTCGATGAGCTTCTTTAAATTTACAGCATCCGTTCGCCATTTACAGTATTGATTTGCTTGAAGCCAGCTAACACCCACAACAGGGTAGTCTGAAAAAGCGGGATGTCTTAAGTAATTCTCAGATAATAGATCTGTATTTCCTAAACTTTTTCTCCAGACTAAGGTATCTGGTAAAACGGATTTAAAGATATGTTTGTATTTTTCTTCTGACGGAGGAAAAACATCTTTAATATATTGTAAATATAAAAAGTATTCAGAGTTGGTTACTTCTGTTTCATCCATATAAAACGAACGAACATGAATCTTTTTAGGCGTAGTGTTCCAGTCAAACATGATGTCATCTTGCACTTGTCCCATCGTAAAAGCTCCTCCTTCAATGGCGACCATTCCAAGAGGAATTTCTTTAGTTTTGAATCCAGTTCCTTTGATATAATTACCAAATCTTGCATTGTTAAAAGGGATTCCTGTAAGTGTTGAATTTGTTGAAGTTGATTTGCTACAGCTTGATACTAGTACTAACAACAAAGCAAGAACGGTTCGTTTAATTAATTTTTTCATTTCCTAGTTGAAAATTAGTAAGGGTTTTTAATCTTTATTTTGCAATTTACAATAATTCTAGATTCAAACAAGTCATTTTCAACTTTTAAAACTAGATATTTTTTATACATATAAAGGAAAACGAATGTTTTCTATGTTTAGTGTAATTTATGAAGATTATGCTAAAATATATATAAATTATTTGCGTTCTTTGAATACGAATATGAAGAGATCTATTGTACTCCTTGTCATAAGTTTTTTTTGCCAGTCAATTTTCACCCAAACAACCAATTCGGTCTTGTCTTCTGGGGATTGGTTTAAGTTCTCTGTAGATACCACAGGAGTTTTTAAAATAGATAAAAACTTATTACAACAAATTGGTATTTCGACCAATAATTTGAATCCAAAAAAAATTCAAATTTATGGAAACGGAGGAAGTTTGTTACCTGTTTTGAACTCTGATTCTAGGCCCGAAGATTTACAAGAGAATGCCATTTATATTGAAGGAGAGGGAGATGGTTCTTTCGATTCCTCAGATTTTATTCTTTTTTATGCAAAAGGACCCCACGATTGGGATGTTAATGTTACTTCTGAGACTGCAGAGCATCGACAAAATATTTATAGTGATGAAGCTTATTATTTTATTACCATTGGAAGTAGAGATGGTTTGAGAATTCAACAAAAACCAACTTTAGAAACAAATGCAACGACCCTAATAACCCGTTTTGACGATTATACATTTTTTGAAAAAGAAGAAATAAACATTATTGCGGCAGGAACACAATGGTTTTTTGATGACAATTTTAATATAGAAAATACACAGCGTTTTAAAATTCCTTTTCCAAACGCCGTCACTAATGAGCCTATTTCTGTTCGATTGAGAGGTGTGTCTACCTCTGTCGCTTCTTCAATAATGGATGTAAAAGTAAATGAGGAAGCATTATTTAGCCTCAATTTTTCTAAAGTATTTAAAGACACCAAGGCAATAGCAGTTGAAAAAACGGCTAGTATTGAGAATTCAGCAAATGTTATTGAGGTCACGGTAACCTATGATAATCGAGGAAATCCTTCTGCCAGTGCTTTTCTAGATTTTATCGAAGTAGTTGGTAAAAAACAATTGCTATCCAATGGAAATCAGTTTTCTTTTAGAAGTTTTGAGCAAGCAACTACTGCAGAAACAGTTGCGTACAAGATTCAAAACAATGCTCTTGTTTTTCAAGTATGGGACGTAAGTAATCATTTACAGCCTCAAAATATTCAGAACGAAGAATCAGAGGGAAACTTTACTTTTAAAGCTGAAGGCGGAGCATTAAAAGAGTATGTGGTACTCTCTGAAAATGATTACTATACTCCAAAACCACTTCAAAATGGCAGGGTTTCAAATCAAAACTTACACGCCCTAAAAGACATCAATTACCTAGTCATAACCAATTCTGAATTATCTTCACAGGCACAACGTTTGGCAGATTATCATCAAAACAACTCAAATCTTACGACTAAAGTTGTATTTTTAGATCAGATTTATAATGAGTTTTCTTCCGGTTCTAAAGACATTACAGGGCTCAGAGATTTTATCAAACGGCTGTTCGAGACGAATTCTTCTGCCGATAAAAAGTTGCAATATGTTTGCTTTTTTGGAGACGCTTCCTATGATTATAAAGATCGAATACCGATGAATAATAATATTGTCCCTGTAAAATTATCAGACAACAGTTTTAATTTGGCATCTTCTTATGTAACAGATGATTTTTTTGTAATGTTAGACCCGGATGAGGGAACCATGGATACTCTTCATACGATCGATGTGACTTCTAGTCGTATTCCTGTTTCTTCGGTCTCTCAAGCAACAGAGGTAGTGGATAAAATTTTAACCTATTATCAAAAAAATACCCGGGGAGATTGGCGAAATACAATTACTTTTCTAGCAGATGATATCGATGATATCGGAGATAAACCACTTCAGAGAGGGTTAGAATCTATTGCCGTTGAGGTACAGAATAAAAAACCTATTTTTAATATTACCAAAATTTATTTGGACGCCTACGTACAGGAGAACTCTTCTGGAGGAGAACGCTATCCTGAAGTAAAAACAGCCATTACCAATGCCATCGAAAATGGAACCTTGGTCTTTGATTATTTTGGTCATGGTGGTGAAGACGGTTTTGCCTCTGAAAAAATTTTAGATAAACCTCAAATACAGAAGTTTAACAATCCAAATACCTTGCCTCTTTTGATCACTGTTACTTGTGATTTTTCAAGATTTGACAATCCAAACCGAACCACCGCAGGAGAACTTATCTTCTGGAATCCAAATGGAGGTGCAGCGAGTATGGTTACAACGACTAGAGAAGTTTTTATTGGCACTGGACAAAAATTTAACAAACAGTTTATTCGGGTTTTATTAGAGTTTGACGATGAAGATTTAACCATTGCAGAGTCTTTAAAAGAGACTAAAAATCAGTTCTCATCAAGTAAACAAAAATTTTTCATATATTATTTTGGAGATCCTGCAATGAAATTATCAATTCCTAAACCCAATGTGATCATTACAAAAATGAATGGAAAATTAGTGCCACCACAACGCTTAGATACCGAAGAACAAGAATTAGATACCCTAAAAGCATTGTCTAAAGTGAGTTTTGAAGGAATCGTAGCGGATAAGGATAATACTATTTTAAAAGACTTTAATGGTTCACTTTCTACAACAGTATTTGATAAATCGATCAACAAAACTACCCTAGATAATGATGGCTTTGGTGTTGTAATGTCTTTTGACATTCAAGATAGTAAGTTGTTTAAAGGAAATTCTACCGTTACAGATGGGGTTTTTAAATTCGATTTTATTGTTCCTAAAGACATCAAAGTAGCCTATGGCAAAGGAAAGTTAAGTTTTTATGCACAAAACAAAAGCAATGACATTGACAAAGCAGGATACAATGCTGATATAATTGTTGGAGGGATCGATGAAAATGCTCCCGAAGATACCCAGGGTCCAGAGATCAAATTGTACATGAATGATGAATCTTTTATCGACGGAGGCAATACAAATATGTCCCCAAACTTAATTGTTTCATTGTCTGATATTAGTGGAATTAACACTTCTATAACAGCTGTAGATCACGATATTGTTGCTGTTTTAGATGGAGATACCACCAACCCAATTATCTTAAATAATTTTTATCAAACGGCAAATGACGACTTTACTAATGGAAAGGTAAATTATAAATTAAGAGATTTAACCGTAGGTCCTCATACCATAAAAATTAAAGCGTGGGATACCTATAATAATTCTTCTCAAACAACGTTAAATTTTGAAGTCATTAGTGATGGTTTATTACAACTTGAAAATGTTTTAAATTATCCCAATCCTTTTATCAATTATACAGAATTTTGGTTCAATCATAATAAACCCAATGAACTCCTAGAAGTTCAAGTTCAAGTTTTTACTGTGTCAGGAAAATTAGTAAAAACAATTCATCAAAATGTGATTTCTACTGAGACTTTGTGTAGAAGTATTTCTTGGAACGGGTTGGATGATTTTGGGAATAAAATAGGAAAAGGGGTCTATGTGTATAAATTAAGAGTAACAGCGACGGATAGTAACCTCGTTTCAGAGAAGTATGAAAAATTAGTGATACTTCAATAAAAAGTAGATATTTGTAAAACAAACAAAAGAAGAACATCAAATGAAAAAATTACCAATTTATTTTTTACTTTGTGTATTTGTCACCTTGAAAACATCGTCACAAACAAACACAGAGTCTACAGGAGGGATTACAACAGCGACTCCCTTTTTATTGATTGTACCCGATGCCAGAGCAGGGGCAATGGGAGATATGGGAGTAGCAACATCAGCAGATGCTTTTTCTTTGTTTCACAATCCTGCAAAAATTACATTTAGTAACCGACAGGTAAAAACAGGAATTACCTATTCACCTTGGTTGCGTAATTTAACAGATGATATTTTTATAGGAAGCGGTTCTTACATCAATAGATATAGTGAAAGAGCAGCTTGGGGTGCAGATTTCAAGTACTTTTCTCTAGGTCAAATAGATTTGACAGATAGTAAAGGTAACTCTAATGGAACGATCAATCCAAATGAACTTGTTTTTACAGGTTCTTATGCCTTAAAATTAAGCGAAACTTTTTCAGCAGGAGTCTCTTTAAAATACATCAGATCTAACTTAGCATTCAATGGAACTGCAGGGAATTCTTTACAGCCTATCAATTCTTTTGCGGTTGATGTTTCTGGTTATTATCAATCACTTGAGGAAAACTACGGAGATTTTAATGGTCGCTACCGATTAGGATTTAATATTTCTAATATTGGTCCAAAAGTTTCCTACACTCCTGGTCAAGAAGATTTTATTCCAACGAATTTAAAATTAGGCGGTGGCTTTGATTTTATTTTAGATGATTACAATACTCTTTCAACGACTGTTGAATTTACAAAATTACTCGTACCAACCCCTCAACCAGACGGTTCAGAGCAAGATTTAGGTTGGGTAGAAGGAATGTTTAGTTCTTTTGGAGACGCTCCAGGTGGTTTCAGCGAAGAAATGAAAGAGTTTACCTATGCTCTCGGAGGAGAGTATTTATACAATAATGCATTTGCAGTCAGAGGAGGGTATTTTCATGAAAGTCAGGATAAAGGAAACAGACAGTACTTTACAATAGGAGGCGGTTTTAAAACCAATGCTTTGAATATAGATTTATCCTATTTAGTGAATTCATCAGACGTTAACAATCCATTAGAAAATTCGTTGCGTTTTTCATTGTCTTTTGATTTGGGTGAGGTATATGACGATTATTAGAAGTCATTTTTTTTTAGTAAATTTATAAAACAAAAAAAAAGCAGTCAATTAAGACTGCTTTTTTTGACCAACAATATTTTATGAGAAAAATTGAAATTGCTACTTCGGCAACCATATATAAAGATATTTTTGAGCTTTCTTCAGGAGATGCTATGTTGATGAAAAAAGCAATAGAGGCCAGACAAACAGCCTATGCTCCCTATTCTAAATTTCATGTGGGCGCCGCTTTGCTTTTAGAGAATGGAGAAATTATATTAGGAAATAACCAAGAAAGCGCGGCTTATCCTTCAGGAATGTGTGCCGAAAGAGTTGCTGTTTGGAAAGCGGGTTCTTCGTTTCCAAAGGTTAAGATTCATGCCTTAGCTATTTCTGCAAGTTCTTTAATAGCCACAGTAGACAAGCCCGTTGGACCTTGTGGAGCCTGTAGACAAACCTTATCTGAATATGAGATTAACCAGAAAACACCTTTTAAAGTGATTTTTATGGGTGAAATCGGCGAAATAGTTGTTACAGAGTCCCTACTTTCCTTACTTCCTTTTTCTTTTGATAATTCCTACCTCTAATTTTTATGTTCTCTAATTTTAAATAAACGATGTTGTTCGCTTTTTAAAAGACCATCTGATCAGTTGGATGTCGTATTTACGCTACCTGATTTGTGATCGTTTAGACAAGAATATTTCTATTGCAATAATTCAGCAATATCGGTCATTAGGACATTGGGAGTGGTTTTTGAAAAAAGACAGAGATTATAAAAAGAGCTGTTTTTTTGTTTTGAATATCATTATATTGTAGTATTGTATCAATGTTAGTTGATTTCTAAGCGTTAGTTTTAAATAATTTTCAAAAAAATAGAAGATGATCTCATCAAAAATAACCGGAACAGGAGCTTATATTCCCTCTGTAAAAAAAGACAATTCAGCGTTTGCAAATGAGCATTTTTTAAATGAGGATGGCTCTCCATTTACTTCAGGAAACGATCTAATTATAGAAAAATTTAAAGCAATTACTGGTATAGCAGAGAGACGCTATGCGAAACCAGCTTACAATACTTCAGATTTAGCTTTTTTTGCAAGTCAAAAAGCAATCGAAGATGCAGCTGTCAATCCCGAAGAACTTGATTACATCATTCTAGCCCACAATTTTGGAGATGTA
>Ga0209632_10004850_pt1 | contig 11791 bp, 10 predicted proteins | sample COG_10_FD_184754 | JGI IMG/M metagenome (GOLD analysis project Ga0209632, IMG submission 184754) | Pelagic Microbial community sample from North Sea - COGITO 998_met_10 (SPAdes) (version 2) | ecosystem: Environmental > Aquatic > Marine > Neritic zone/Coastal water | place: Helgoland, sampling...
CAAAAACTACAGCAAGATCTACTTAAGGATATGCCAATTATTATGGATTTAAATGAGTAAAGTAAAAAAAGTCTGTGTTGTCGTGGGGTCTCGTGCCAATTACAGCAGCATAAAGTCTGCCATGAAGGCTATTATGGATCACAATCGACTCGAACTACAAGTTATTGCCGGAGCTTCCGCGATCATTGATAGGTATGGCAGAGTGGTCGATCATATGAAATCTGATGGATTTAAGATAGATGATGAGGTTTATATGATCGTCGAGGGAGAAAATCCGCTTACTATGGCACAATCAACTGGAGTCGGATTAATGGCACTTCCTCCTGTATTTGAAAGATTGAAGCCAGATGTAGTCGTTACAGTTGGAGATCGTTATGAGACTATGGCTACTACCTTGGCTGCAGCTTATATGAATATTCCAATAGCTCACACTATGGGAGGGGAGGTAAGTGGAACCATTGATGAAAGTATAAGGCATGCTGTTACTAAATTTGCTCATATCCACTTTCCTGCTAGCAGAGATGCTGCAGAGCGAATTATCAAGTTAGGTGAGCTGCCAGAAATGGTATTTAATGTAGGGTGTCCCAGAATGGATTTGGTGAAGGAGATCATCGATAATAAACCCGCGATAAGGTCTCATGAGCTTTTTAAAGATGGAGTAGGAGCAGATGATATTGACCTGAACCAATCGTTCTTGCTCGTTTCTCAACACCCGGTGACCACCGAGTATGGTGAGGGAGAAAAACAAATTACTGCAACTTTGAAAGCCTGCGATTCGATTGGACTGCCCACGCTTGTTCTATGGCCTAATTCTGACGCAGGATCTGAGGATATTTCGAGGGGGATAAGAAAATGGCGCGAGCAAGGTTTAGATAAGAATATGCATTTTTTTAAAAATCTTCCTATTGATGTTTACGTAAGACTTATGCAAAAATGTGGATGTTTAATAGGGAATTCTAGTAGTGGAATAAGAGAGGGTGCTTTCCTTGGTACTCCAGTAGTAAATATAGGTTCGCGACAAGATATGAGAGAACGTGGAGAGAATGTCATTGATGTTGACTACAACTGTAAATCAATAACTGCTGCTATTGATAAGCAATTAACTCACGGTTCTTTTGGGCATCAACCTATATATGGTGATGGTACGGCAGGATTTCAAATCGCAAAAACCTTAAGTGAGCTTGGTCCAATTGAGGTTCAGAAACGTATAAATTACTAAATATTAATCCTGGTCCAACATTTCTAGGAGTTATTCCCGCAAGAGGAGGGTCGAAAGGTATTCCCCAAAAAAATGTGGCAGAACTCTGTGGTAAACCTCTCATATATTATACATTAAAAGCAGCGTTGGATTCGAATTTAGATAGGGTCGTGGTTTCCACTGATTGTGAAATGATTTCTAAAGTTGCCTTGAAGTTAGGTTGCGAAGTTATTATACGTCCGGCACATCTTGCAGAAGACAATACCCCGACTTTACCTGTCCTGCAGCATGCCATGGAGCAGCAAGCCCTTTCATTTGATTATATTGTAACTTTACAGCCTACTTCACCTTTGAGGTCGAGTAATCATATTAACGAATCAATGACATTAATAGCGGAAGATGAGGATGCCGACAGCTTAGTTAGTATTGTCCCGGTTCCTCACAACATGGTACCCGAGTCGATTATGAAAATGGAGGATGAATATCTTATCCCATACATGGATTCAAAAATAAACAGAAGACAGGAAAAGCCTTCTTACTATGCTAGAAATGGAGCAGCTATCTACATTTCCCATTCGGAGATTTTAAATCACGATATCTTAGGCAAAAAAATTCTACCCTATAAAATGGATGAAGATTCTAGCATAGACATAGATTCCATAGAAGATCTCAAAAAAGCAGAATTATTAATAAAAAATAAATTAGCATGAAATTACCTTTCAACCATTGGTGTACGATCTTTGCCTCAATTAGGAACTACTTCCTGAATGCTCCGACCTGAACTCATTTGCATAGTATTTGAAGAAGTAATCGAAACATGAAGTTTTTAATTTCTTCCTACACTGGTTTAGGTAATTTTATTCTCAAAACACCTATGATTCGTGCGATCCTAGAGCATTTTCCGAATGCTCAAATTGATTTGATTTGTGGAAGTCCTTGGGGTGCTGAAAAGGTGTTGGAAAATTCAAGATGGATTAATCAGATACACTGGTGTAAACCTAAGTCGTCGATTTTCAAAAAAATCAGTCTTTTTTTTGATATAAGGGCTGAAAACTATGATGTTTTGTTATGTCCATTCGATTCAACGCCAAGGTTTTTGAGGATATTCGTATGCTTCCTTGGCATTAAAAAAATCATCTCTCATCTTTATTTCAATAAGAATAAAAATCTAAGGAATTCATTAACATTGTTATTTCGACCAGTTATCACATTTGTTCCTATTCTGACAGGAAGGCATGAAAGCGATTTAAACCTCGATTTACTTGAACCATTACTAGAAAAACCTACCGATAGAGATTTGCAGACTTTTGTAAATTGGGAACACGAAAACCTCCCTTTTAAACTTCCTGAAAGTTTTATTATAATTCAACTTGGAGCGTGCAACGGAGCGCCAACTCCAAAAACTTGGGATCCTAAAAATTTCATCGAAATTATTAATAGATGGAGGAAAGATCATCCAGAGAACAAATTTGTATTGGTAGGAGACCAAGGAGATGCAAAAATATTGGAATCTGTCGAAATCCCCGTGAACGGAGTTTTGAATTTACTTGGAAAAACGACTTTTAATCAGTTGTGTAATGTTTTAAACCAAGCTGAACTGGTAATTGCCCATGATAGTGGTGTGATGCATTTGGCAAACGCATTGCAAAAACCATTGATTGCACTTTATGGGCCGACAGATTATTCAAGAACCGCTCCATTATTTATAAATTCGCATATGATTCACTCCCGAAATGAATGTTGGGCCAAGATGTATAATTTTAATGAAAGTGAATCTAATTTAGCCAAACACTATAAAGATTATCACTGCATGAGTGGAATTTCATGTCAGGATGTACTAACTACAATTAAAAGTATTTTAAAAAATGGCTAAGATTAGATATTTTAGTAAAAGTACCGACGATAAATTAATCGCGGATGAGAAGAAAATTAATAATGCCGATTTTATAAATATCGGTAATCCAATTTCAGTTTATAGAGACGGGGTGGAGCAAACATTATCAAGTATGTATTTAAAAATTACTACCTTGGTAGATTTTCTGACTATTTCATTAAAATCTCTGCAATCTAATAAGAGGTTCACAATTGCCTATTATGGTTGCGGAAATGGATCTAATGCTCGCCAAATTCTGCGTTTAGTTAATTCAATAAATAACAAAATATCACTGCGTGTTGTATATATTGATGTGTCTAGTGAATTATTATATGAAGCAGACAGACGATCGAATTTTATGAAATTAAACTCGAATATAGATTTTGATTGGGAGTTAGTTCAAATAGATTTGTCTGATGCTTCGTCTATTTCAAAATTTACAGACAATAATGTGGGTAATTTTAATTTTTCGTTTTCGGTAAAGTGTTTCCATAATACATTTATAAAAATAAATAGAGATATAGCTAGAATGATATCTTTGTGTAGCTCTAAAGATAGTGTCTTCCTAAATCAGTTTTACGGACACAATCTTTATTCCTCATTTAAGCAACTCATTAAATTGATAATAGGAAAAAGATATTCTAACTCTATTTATCTAGATAGAGTGCTTGCTAATTTATATCCCAAGTATAACGGGTTTGATTTACAATATAGAGTTACATCCATGTCAATGAGTGAAGTATTTAAATCAAATCACTTTAAAAGATTATCTATAGAATCTTATTATTTAAAAAAATAATTAATTTCAAATTTGGAATTTAGTTATTTATTTCTTACCCTTTGCAAGAATTTAATTGATTAGTTGTCTACCAATATTTCATGAGCCATGGTGGCTCGATGCTACAGTAGGTATAGGTAGTTGGGCAGATGTAAAAGTTGAAAAAGGTGGGGAAGTACATGCGAGGCTCCCTTATCAAATAAAGAAAAAATATGGATTTACTCTTCTTACACAACCGCCATTAACCCAATTTTTGGGGCCTTGGTTTAAAGATATACCAGAATCTAAATACTCTAAGAAACTAGCTAGAGAAAAGGATTTAACGCAACTCTTAATAGACCAATTGCCAAATTATGACTATTTTACACAGAATTTTTCTTCTGAAATAAAAAATTGGTTACCTTGGCACTGGAATCGTTTTAAACAAACAACTTGCTATACATACAGACTAAACGACCTTTCAAATATTGATACTGTTTGGGATTCCATGGAATCAAAAATTAGAACTGATATTCGTAAAGCAGAAAAACATGACATTAAAACAGTTGAAACAGATGATGTGGATATGTTTTGGTGTGTCTTAGAGAAAACCTTTCTAAGGCAAGGCAAGGTTGTTCCATACTCATTAAATTTTCTCAAAAATTTGGATCTTGCAGCGAGGGAAAGAGAATCAAGAAAAATCTTACTTGGTCAAGATTCCCAAGGGCAAATCCATGCTGTTTGTTACTTGGTTTGGAATACGGATTGCGTTTGGTATTTAATTGGAGGTGGTGATCCTGAACTTAGGTCCAGCGGTGCGACAAGTTTAGTTCTATGGGATGCCATTAGGTTTGCGGCTAGTGAAGGAAAAATATTCGACTTTGAAGGCTCCATGATCGAACCAATTGAAAGGTTTTTTCGTGGATTTGGAGCCAAGCAAACGCCCTATTCAACTATTTCTAAAGTGAACTCGAAGATCTTAAAAATGGGGTATCCTTTTTTGTCTAATTTATGACCTGAAATTGAATTTTAAAATAACTAAAAACGTTCTATCTTGGATTGAAGGCATACTTTCTGAAAGGTACGGATTGGAATGTGTACTTAGAAAAGACAGTACAGATATAAATTTAGAAATTCGTAATGAAAAAGGATACATAAAGTTTGATGTGAACTTCCCTTGCTTCAACAAACCTTGTTCTGATTTTTCCTATACGCAATGGCATGCCGACAAAGAAGGTTGGGATTCTCCTTTTTGTTCGCCGTTGCCGGCCCCAGGATTAGATGAATTGGTCAGCCCGCTGATAGAGCAAAAGGATGGAAATTATCTATTTCATTATGATTTAATCGGTCTTATCTTTTGGATGCTTGCTAGGGTTGAGGAAATTGGACGAACCGATTTAGATGAGCATAGTCGTTTTCCAGCAAAATCTTCACATGCCTACAAACATGGATACCTTGACCGGCCAGTTGTAGATGAATGGCTAGAGGTATTAGCACAGGTTATTAGTAGGCAGTGGCCAAATGTTAAATTGAAAAAAAATCAGTCCGATATTTTTGTTTCTCATGATGTTGATCATCCAAGTAGGTTTACATTCTGCCCTGGGAACATATTTTTTAGGAGGTTGGCTGGTGACCTCCTAAAAAATCGAAAATATCAAAGTATGTATACCGCTCCACTAGCGAGAATTTTATCAAGAAAAAAAATATCCAATTTAGATCGCTGGAACACCTTTGAATGGCTGATGGATCAATGTGAGATAAACGATATTAAAAGTAACTTCTTTTTTCAGGTCGGGATTAGCTCCAGCAAAAAAGATTGTCATTACAAGATTTTTTCAGGGCAAATCCAAAATCTTCTCCTGAGAATTCATCAGCGAGGTCATGCAATTGGTTTCCATCCTTCCTACGAAAGTTCATTCGATGAAAGTAAATTTAATCAAGAAGCATCACTTTTTTTTGAAATTTGTAAGAAAAAGTTAAAATTAAGGCAAAATGAGTGGGGTGGTCGTATGCATTATTTAAGATGTAAAGTCCCTCAGACATCAAGATTTTGGGAAAATAACAATTTTACTTACGAAAGCAGCTTAGGTTATGCAGATGCACCAGGATTTAGATGTGGAACATGTCGGGAATACAAAGCTTTTGATGCAACAGAATCGATTGAACTTAATCTTGTTATTAAGCCATTGATAGTTATGGAATGCAGTACTTTTGATGAAAATAATAGATCAATAAGAATTGCAAATACTCACTTATTCAAAGTAAAAGAAAGATGTTTCAAAGTTAATGGAACATTCAATATCCTATGGCATAACAACTTTTTTGAAAAAAAAGTTTATAAAAAAATATTTGAAACCGTAATTAGAAAACCTTGAAATCGAATATTATTGGTGAAGATAAGTTGGTACCAGGTAGTGAAATTAAATCGAAATTGCATGAAATATTTTTGGTTGGTGGGAATGCGTAAAATGTTAACCTCGTAAATGGAGGGGTTGTAGTTTTAAGAAAAGATGAAAATCACCTCTACAACACTTTGTCATGGGGCTAATAACCAATAATTTGTTTCAACCGTGGTTCACAAGTTTAAAGGATAAATAAAATATAAAATATGACTATTATACTTGGTCTTAATGTAAGTCATGATGCAACTGCTGTAATCATGGATATTGAAGGGAATGTTTTAGCAGGTATTGCTGAAGAACGAATTACTCGTAAAAAGTATCATGAGACTTTTCCTTATCGAGCGATAATGTCTTGTTTAAGGGTGGCTGATCTTGCACCTGAAGATATTACTCATGTCGCATACAATTGGAAATGTTTAGGATCGGGTACCTATCGAGAAGAAATTTTTAATCCAGAGAATACCAATATTGATTGGGCTAACAAAATCCCATCAAGCATTGCTCGTAAAACTGTTCTTGATAAGTTTTTCTCTAAAATTCGAAATTCCCCAGAAATTGAAGATATGGAATTTGTCAAAAAAGCTCTTAATTACCTTGGGATATTTACCGACCAAGTAAGAAGTTTTGAACACCAATTATGTCATGCAGCTAGTGCTTACTACAGTTCTCCATTTGACGATGCTCTAGTTGTTTCTCTTGACGGTTATGGAGACGGGAAGGCAGGTGGAGTTTACATTGGAAAAAGTCGATCATTAGAGTGTATCGAGACAATCGATCCTGAAGTCTCTGTGGGGTCATTCTATGCGAACATAACCGGTGCATTGGGTTTTAAACGAAATCGACATGAAGGAAAAATTACAGGATTGGCTGCGTATGGTGATGCACAGACATGTCAAATATTTCTTTCTCAGTTTTTGGACTTGGACCCAAAAGATTGTAAGTTTATTCGTCCCTACAAGATAAAACCAAGCTTGTTTGCAAAGTTATGGAGTAATCTAGTTTACTTTTTGAGTGGTGAATACAGCAATTACTACTTTGATGGGATCAAGAGCTGTATAGCAAAAGGAGGTTTCAATCGGAAAGATGTATCAGCTGCAAGCCAATTAATTTTAGAAAAAACTGCAACTAAGTACATTGAGCACCGATGTAAAGAAAGTGGTTTGAGGAAAGTTGCTCTAGCTGGTGGCGTCTTTGCTAATGTTAAGCTCAATCAGTGTATATTAGAGTTAGATTGCGTTGATGAGTTATTCGTTCATCCAAATATGGGTGATGGTGGTGGTGCTTTTGGAGCTGCAGTTCTCAATTTGATTGAATTAGACAAAAGGTATCATCACAAACCAATAAAAGATGTATTTTGGGGGCCAGAATTTTCGGACGAAGAAATTGAGTTAAGTTTGAAGGCAAGTGGTTTAAACTACACCAGACCTAAGAATATAGAAAAGGAAACCGCCGAACTTTTAGCTGAAGGTAAAGTGGTCGGTCGATTCAATGGAAGGATGGAATATGGCCCGAGAGCTCTTTGTAACCGATCAATTTTAGTACAACCGACAAACCGTGATTTAAATGACTCTCTGAATAAAAGATTAAATCGAACAGAATTTATGCCTTTTGCACCGGTTGTATTAGAAAGTCATGCAAATGAGATTTTCGAGGGTTTTAAGGAATCAAGATTACCATGTAAGTTCATGACCATTACTACCAAGGTGAAGGAGGAGTGGATCAACCGAATTGCTGCCGTCGTACACATTGATGATACAGCTAGGCCTCAATGGGTTTCGCATGAATATAATCCAAGTTGTGCTAAGATTCTAAACTATTACTACGAAAAGACTGGTCTGCCTGTATTGGTAAATACTTCTTTTAATAAACATGAGGAACCTATTGTTTGTGACCCAAAGGAAGCTATTCATGCGTTTCAAACCAATGCTATTGATGCTTTATCGATTGGTAGCTTTTTAATAGAACATTAAAACAATTTTAATACCAATTTCCTCGGGAATGACAGTTAGAAATATCTGTTATTCAGAATTGCCTCAAAGACTTGCGGATAAATACAATGTTTTAATTTCATCACCGTATGCGAAAGCTTTGAAGAGTTTTGAGACTTTAAAGCATCCTAATATTTCGATAATTTCGTGTCCAGTTTTTGGCAAGTTAGATGGTCGTGCAAAGAGATTTAGGAACATTCTTTATTTCGGTTTGTGGCAACTTAAGCATCCCGCTACTATGGAAAAATACATTTCCGAGACGAAAAGCTCACAATTCCTTAAATATTTGATTTTTAATATTCTCGCGGGGTTTTACACTTTAATTGCAAATTTTTTTAAAAAAGGTGATTGGTTAAGAGATTTTATATTCTTTTTTAATATTAACAAATTCATAAATCAAAAAGTTGATTGTGTACTAGCGTTTAGTACAAATATGCCCCAAGATCAGTCCTATCTTTATTCGGCTATGCGCTTAAGGATTTATACTATTGCGATGCCTCATAGTTGGGACAATTTACCAAGCAGGGGTCTCATGCCATTTGTACCAGATCAATTACTTGTTTGGAATAGGCATATGAAGGAACAAGCTTTAGAATTTCATGATTTCAATAATGATTCTGTTCATATTGTCGGTTGCCTTCAGTACGAAACATATAAGAAACAATTTGTACCTTACAAAAAAGAAGATTTTATTCTCTCTTTAGGCATTTCAAAAGATGCGAAAATAATTCTTTACACATCGACATCAAAAAGGACTTTTCCAGACGAGCCTGCTTTTATTGAAAGGCTTGTCGGTTTATGTAATTCTGATTTATTTGGTGAAAATGTTCATCTTATAATACGTTTAATTCCGAGTGAGTTTCTTGAATCATATTTAAACAATTATAGAGACAATGAAAGGATAACGATTCAAGTCGTAGGTAAGGAGTTTCAAGCTACTACTGTCTCACCTAAATTTGATTCTAGAGAAATGTTTTTGTTTACAAATACTATAAAACATTCCGATGTAGTTATTAACCTAGCATCTACTATTACAATAGATGCTTCATTTTTCGACCGTCCTATTGTTAATATCGGATACAATATGAATACAGTTCTTTCTCAGTGGAATCATGCATCTAAGTGGTACGACTCAAGTCACTTCAGGGAGATTAAACGAGTAGGGGGATACTATTATTGCAAATCCGAAGAAGAATTAATTAATGGGATCCAGAAGTCTTTAGGATTCCCACATGAACACAAGAAACAAAGGCTTAAGATTACTGAAGATAATATAGGTCCTGAGAATCCTTCTTCGAATATTTTTGAGATATTAAGAACGTATCTTTAGTTCTTAAAACAAAAATTATAGGGTCATCCTACTTTTGTTGTAAAAAATTTACATTCAATATTTTTTTAAAACTTTAAAAGATTTCTGAGAACCATACTTACATATATTACTGTATTTACATTATTACTAAGTTTGTATTTTCCATTTTATGGATATTTACAAATATCACCGGTACTTATACTAGTAATATTTACATTTCCTTTATCCCTAATTGCAATAATAAATCAACTGCCTAAATTCGAAATAGAAAACTTTTTTTTAATCTATATTTTAATTTTTATTTCTACATATTTATGTTTTTTCACTCAGGGTTCTATAACCCAAATTTCAATAATTGCAATAATACCTTTAATGTTTTCATTAAGAGATGATTTATTAAATATTTTGAAAACAAATTTTCAGCGATTACTGATTCTTTCATTAATCGGTTATGTTTTGTTTTTGATGGGGTTCAGTTTAAATAATAATTTTACAAATTCAGAAAGAGAATATTTTACAAACTTTTTGACTATTTCCCACTATCCTAATGCTAGTTTATTAAACCCTAATACTTTTAGATTTTATGGTTTTTTTAATGAACCAGGTCATTTAGCATGTTTTTGTTTAATTTTTTTAGCTTTTGATGGTTTTAAATTTAAAAATAACTTTTTTATTTGGCTTTCAGCAGTATTATCGTTTTCGACTGCATTCTTTTTTATTGCTCCTTTTTACATTATTTATTTTCACAAGAAAAAGTTACTTAGGTATATTGTTCCAATTATAATTACTTCTATATCTATTGTTTATATTTTAAATTCCTATAATGGAAATACTTTAATTGAATTGATTACTTATAAGGCATTTGCTTATACTGATTACAACTATGCTCAAGATGGTAGAATAAATTATAGTATTGAATATCAAGATAATTTTTCCGAAATATTGTTCGGAATAGAAAATTCTAGAGAAGTAAATTTATCAAGTTTTTTTTCTGTCTTGAGAAGTGCTGGTATATTTGGTTTTTTACTTTATTTAATATCACTAATTATTATCCCTAAAAGATTTTTATTCATGTTTGTAATGTTTACATTATTTAGATATAACTTAATTTTTAATTACGTGTTTTTGATTTCAATTATCACAATTTATTCCCAAAAAACTACAAATATTAGAACCTATCAAAAAAAAATATTTGCATAATGAGCTTTGAAATTACCCATATTACATCCGCTCATACTAGGACTGATGTAAGAATATTTGTACGAATGTGTAAATCTTTAGTTGGATTGGTTACACAGTTAATTTGCTTGTTTGTGACGGAATGGGCGATGCTAAGAAGGATGGAATGACAATATTAGACTGTTTTTCTCCTAAAGATAGACTGAGTCGATTATTAGTTGCACCACTCTTTGTAATTTTTAAAGCAATTAGCTTGAAATCTGATATTTTCCACTTACACGGTCCTGAACTTCTGTTGCTCGGAATGGTTTCAAAATTTTGTGGCAAGTAAGTTATTTTTGATTCTCACGAAGATTTTCCTGAGCGGATTTTTACTCATCTCATAGATTTGCCTTGCTAACCCAGACACTGCAGGTAAAGCAATGCCTAGCGGTTTGTCGTACTTAGTTATCCAAAATCAACCCAAATATCTTCTTTGCTAAGTACATGTAGTCCTCAGTTGCCGTGTATTATAAAAGACTCATGTGTTTTATATTACCTCATATATGAAGGATAATTATTATTAAAAACACATTAAAAGTAGCCCATTTAACGACGGTGCACCCTCGGTATGATGTCAGAATTTTTCGAAAAATGTGTATATCATTATCCGAAAAGGATCTTTCCGTTTACCTTGTTGTTGCCGATGGTTTGGGTAATGAATCATGTGAAGGAGTAAAGATTATTGATGTTGGTAGTTTTAAGGGGAGGGTGAACCGGATTTTAAATGCTCCTCGAAAGGTTTTGAAGGAAGCAGTAAGTTTAGGCTGCGATCTTTATCATTTGCATGATCCAGAACTCATTCCCTTGGGTTTGAAACTTTTGAAACTTGGCAAAAAAGTTATTTTCGATGCCCATGAGGACTTCCCAAAGCAAATGATGGCAAAGCCCTACCTCAATCCCTTTCTCCGTCGGTTTTTGTCTGTATCTTTTGAGGTCACAGAAAGATTTCTTTTTTCACAATTTACCGCTGTGATAGGAGCAACTCCGAGTATAAGCAGGAAGTTTTCGAAGATAAATGATCTGTCCGTGAATATTAATAATTA